>JADEYI010000435.1_pt1 | contig 58546 bp, 57 predicted proteins | sample 8542331 | NCBI WGS metagenome assembly JADEYI01 (sample SAMN16510988, study PRJNA670497) | mine drainage metagenome | isolation source: biofilm near Copperflume 1 | place: Germany: Marsberg coppermine Kilianstollen | collected 2018-02 | reverse complement strand
CAGGTCGCCTCGGAGAACGCGAATCGAGACCCGAGAAAGACACCAGCCACCTAGCGCCGGAACCCCAATAACCCCGGCCAGAACCAGCAAGGGGGCAGTGCGGGATGCCCTGCCGGAGTGACCTTGTAGCGCTGTCCGAGCGGAGCGGAGGCCTTGGGGTGGGGAGTGTCGATCAGCGACTTCGAGTCCCAGACGGTCCTTAGCTGCACGTCAGTAGTCGATAGCCGAGGTCATACGCTTCGAGCGTTCGCAGGCGACCGTGGCAGGTGTCCCATCGCCCGGACCCGAGATCCTCACCGAGCCGTTGAACGCCCCGTCGGATGGCCCCGGGGGACAGCTGGGCCAGTGAGGAAATGCCCATGCGCACCCGCGCGTCCAGATCCGCCTCCGGTCGGCTCCAATAGGCGCCACAGAAACCGTCGGAGCATGTCGAGGGGACCTCCAGTACCTCGACGTCGACGTGGCTGAAGTGGACGGCGACAGTTGCCACCGTTGGAGCTCGCTGCTCTGATTCGAGGTCGAACATCTCGGGGAAATACTCGGCCAGCCAGAAGTTGCGCCCGATGACGGGGTCGCTCATCACGATCACCTGTCTGTCCGCGACGCGGTGCAGCTCGGCCAATCCGCCTGCGAGGTCCAGCCAGTGATGCAGTGTGAAGGTGGCCAGAGCAACGTCGAACGACCCGTTCGAAAACGACAGCCGTTCGGACACGGCACGAACGGCGCCACTGACGTCCGGCGGACGTTGGGCGATCATTGCCCACGACGGCTCCACGGCGACCACGAAGCCCTCGGTCGGTTCGTAGTTGCCTGTACCTGCACCCACGTTCACCACTCGACGCGCACCCCTCAGCGCCGTCTGGATCTTCTCGTTGATGTGCGGATCCGTTCGGCGGACGCTCGAATAGTCCCGGCCGATCGTGTCGTAGAGGTGGGTCGTGCACCCATGCTAACGGTGCATCCGACCACGTCGAAGACCGACTCAGACAGGGCCGACGGGCGGCGCTTCCTGAGCCGCGCCGCGCCATCTGCCACAACCGCTGCCGGCCGTCACCCGGAGAGGCCGGTCTGGCGGACGGTCACGTTGAACCGGCCCCCTTCCAGGCCCAGACCGGCGGGTGCAGTGCCGGGCACGACCCGGGGCACCCCGTGGAAGGCTCGCCGTGACGGGCCCCCGAAGACGAAGAGGTCACCGGACCCGAGCTCCACGTCCGTCCACGGCCGCCCACGACTGGCGCTGTTGCCGAACCGGAACACACAGGTGTCCCCGACACTCAGTGACACCACCGGCGCCGGGCTCGTCTCCTCCCGATCGGCGTGCATGCCCATCCGGGCGCCCGGCCCGTACCAGTTGACCAAGGCCACATCGGGCTCGAACCCGGCCGGATCAACGGCGCCTTCGTCGTGCTCCTCGCCCTCGACGCCGGCCACGGCACCGTCGAGGGCGCGGGCGGAGGCCACTGCCTGACGGCTGAGCTGGCCCAGCCATTCCGGAAAGGGGGCCACCCGCCTGCCGTCGCCGTCGTCCACGGTGCGCGAGTAGCGGTAGGGATACCAGTGCCAGCCGAGACAGGTGATCTGGACCGACATGATCCCGCCCCGCGGCATGCGCGGCGCCCGGAGGCCGCCGGCCTGTGCCACCCAGGTCGTGCAGGCGGACACCAGGTGGCGTTGGCCGTCCAGATCGAGCCACTCCGGCAGGTGGACCGCCCCGGGGGCCACCGCCTCAGGCTCCCGCGGGACCAGGCGGGTCATGGCCTTACCGGGCCGCCGGTCGGCTTCCGCCCGCTTGCGGGAACGATCCGGTGGACGGCGTTCGGACTGCGCACAACCGACACCCTGGCATAGCCCCCGGCTCAGGTCGACGCCGTGCTGTCCTGCTTGGCCAACCAGCGCAGCCGCGCGGCACGGGCATCCCACGAGTAGACCACCGCGGTGCCGGCCAGGCGGTCGTGGAGGGCGTACCGACGGCGATTGGTGAGGATGCCGAGGAACCCCAGTCCGAACAGGAGAAAGCTCAGAGGCAGGGCCAAGGTCCGGATGATCGCCTGCCGTGGTCCGATGGGGCTGCCATCGATCTTGACCACACGGATGCCGAGAAGGGCCATTCCGATGGTCTTGCCGGCCGATGACCACTGATACGCGAAGTAGATGAACGCCCAGATCGCCGCAGACGCCAACGAGGCGATCTGGTGACTGCTCAGGGAGAAGTTCTGCCCGGTGATGAGCTGTACGGAGACGGCCAGGGCGGCGGCGCCGAGGGTGAAGAGACCCCACGAAGCGCCCACATCGGCGGCGAACGCGGCCAGGCGACTCACCGCCCCGGCATAGTGCCCTTGACGGCCCTCGACCGGCTTGCCGGCCATCACCGACGCCATTACACCGAACCCGCAGTGAGCTCGGGCTGGCCGGACGGCGTAATCGACACCAGGGTGGCGGGCCCCAACGGCAGATCCTCGTTCGTGCGCCGCATCACGCGAGCGACGAACCGGCCGATGAAGTCGTCGAGCCCGACGCCCTGTGCCCTGATCACGTCGAGGACCTCGGAGGCCACACCGGTGGTCGAGCGGGCGATGATCGATCCCAGTTCGGTCTTCTCCATCAGGGCGTCGATGTCCACCCGCTCGATGATCTTCTCGACGTCCACCCGCTCGATGATCTTCTCGACGTCCACCCGGTCGATCAGTTTGTCCACGTCCACGCGGCTGACCACCGAGTCCACGTCGACCCGCGCCAGCACGGCATCGACATCGATCCGTTCGAGGAGGGCATCCATGTCGATGGCATCCATCACGATGTTCACCACGCGCTCCGCCACGGCTTGAGCCAACTGTTCCACGCGACCGCTCCCGGGCATGGGGCTCATGGGGATCCGCCCCGCGACCGTTTGTCCATGGGGACAGTTTCCCATCGGGAGCCTGTGCGGTCTGGGACGGTCGACCCCCGGCCCATCAGGGGATCAGCCCGCGACGGTCACGCCGGTGCGCCTGCCTTCAGCGCTTCGAGGGCACGATCGGCGTGCACACTCATCCGGATCTCACTCTGGACCACCTCGATGATCCGGAGATCGGGTCCGATCACGAAGGTGGTCCGCTTGGTCGGAGAGATCATCGTGAACCGTCGACGCACGCCGAACTGGGTCGCCACCGCCCCGTCGGGATCGGACAACAGCGGATAGTCGAAGGAATGCTTGTCCGAGAAGCGCTTCTGCTTCTCCACCTCATCGGCGCTGATGCCCACCAGCTGGGCACCCACGGCGTCGAACTCCGCCTTCATGTCGCGGAAGTGACAGCTCTCGGCGGTGCACCCCGGTGTCATCGCCGCCGGGTAGAAGAACAGCACGACGGGGCCGTTCGCCGCCAGATCGCTCAGCTTCCTCGGCGTGCCATCTTCGTCGGGTAGCTCGAAGTCCGGTGCCAGGTCGCCTTTCTGCATGGCGCCAGGCTAGTGCGATGCACCCGACGGCGCCTCGGACCGGAGCTCCAACCGGGGCCGGCCACGGCCCGTGCATGACGGCGAGCCGGGACGCTCACCTTCGGCGGGACGGCGTGTCAGCGCATCCCTGGCATCCCCGTAAGATGCGGCGACGGACCTTGCCCAGCGAGACGGACGCAGCCCGGTGATTTCGGGTCGCGTCCTCGATGTCCGGCGTCGGTCGCCTCCGACGCCTCCCGCAACGGATTCCCACCGACCAGACAGGATGGCCGTCCATGCAGTACTCGATCGAGGCCGACACGCTCAAGAAGACCTTCACCGGCAAGCACGAGGTGCGGGCCCTGGACGGGGTGAGCTTCAACGTGGCCGAGGGCACCGTGTTCGGCCTGCTCGGGCCCAACGGCTCGGGGAAGACGACGGCGGTCCGGATACTGACCACGATCCTCCAACCCGACAGCGGCCGGGCCAGGGTGCTCGGCCACGACGTGGCCAAGCACGCGAGCCTCGTCCGCAGCCTCATCGGGTTGGCCGGCCAGTACGCGGCCGTCGATGAGAACCTGACCGGCCGGGAGAACCTGCAGATGGTGGGCCGCCTCAACCACCTGCCCCGATCGACGGTGGCGGGTCGGGCCAAGGAGCTTCTGGAGCAGTTCGACCTGGCCGACGCGGCCGACCGGATCCTGAAGACCTATTCGGGAGGCATGAGACGGCGCCTCGACCTGGCCGCGGCCCTGGTGGCCCGGCCCAGCGTCCTGTTTCTCGACGAGCCCACCACCGGGCTCGACCCCCAGAGCCGCAACGACCTCTGGGAGGTCATCGAAAGCCTGGTCGGCGGGGGCACCACCGTGTTGCTCACCACCCAGTACCTCGAAGAGGCAGATCGCCTGGCTCATTCGCTGGCCGTGCTCGACCACGGCCATGTCATCGCCGAGGGCACGCCGGAGGAGTTGAAGGCCGATCTCGGAGCCACCGTGCTGGAGGTGGGGCTGGACACCATCGAAAATGCCCGGCGGGCGGCCGAGCTGTTCAGGCCCCTCGGATCCCACACCCCGCAGGTCAGCGGAACGGTGGTCGAGGTGACCGTGGACAACGGCCCGGAGTCGGCCATGGCCGGCCTGCGCTTCCTCGACCAGGCGGGGATCATCCCCGCCGCCTTCACCCTGCGCGAGCCGAGCCTCGACGACGTCTTCCTGGCCTTGACCGGCCGGCGGACCGAGAACGAATCCGACCAGGACGGCGACCCGGCCCTCAGCGGCGGTAGGGGCCGCCGGCGCGGGTCCCCGGCCATGGAGACGGTCGGGATGGGGGAGCTGTCATGACCACCACCGCAACCACGGCCATCAGCGCCCCCACCGTCTCGGGAGCTCCCCACTCGGACAACGTCGGCGTCCGGCTCCGCTGGGCCGTCGCCGACAGCCTGACCATCACCAAGCGCAACATCCTCAGTTACACCCGGATCCCCGAGGCGCTGTTCTTCTCGACCGTGCAGCCGATCATGTTCGTCCTGTTGTTCCGATACGTGTTCGGCGGATCCATCAACGTCACCGGGACCAGCTACGTCAACTACCTGATGCCGGGCATCTTCGTCCAGACGGTCGCCTTCGGCTCGGTGCAGACCAGCGTCGGGCTGGCCGAGGACCTGCAGAAGGGCCTCATCGAGCGGTTCCGCGCCCTGCCCATGGCCAGGTCCGCCGTGCTCGCCGGGCGCACCACCGCAGACCTGTGCCGCAACGTCCTCACGGTGGTCATCGTGACCGTGGTCGGCTTCCTGGTCGGGTTCCGCCCCACCACCGGCGTGCTCCCTTACGTGGCCGGCATCCTGCTCATCCTGCTCTTCGCCTACGCGCTGTCGTGGGGGTTCGCGGTCATCGGGCTTTCCGCCCCCAACAGCGAGGTCGCCCAGGTCATCGCCTTCCCGCTGCTCTTCCCATTGACCTTCGCCTCCTCGGCCTTCGTGCCGGTGGCCAACATGCCCAGCTGGCTTCAGGGGTTCGCCACCTACCAACCGGTGAGCGTGACGATCACCGCCTGTCGCGCCCTCATGCTGGGCGGGGAAACCGCCACGTGGGTCATCCAATCCCTGCTGTGGTCGATAGGACTGCTGGTCGTGCTGGTGCCGCTGGCCGTCCACCGCTACCGCACCCGCATCTGAGGCACCACCCACCCGCAGGGCGCCGAGCCGCACCCGGCTCGCCATGACGGGTCCGGAGAAGCAGAATGGACCTATGGCAAACTCCCCCACTGCTTCGGCCGGCCTTGACTCCTTCGGTGCGCGCGGCAGCCTGGCCGTCGGCGATGCCAACTACGAGATCCACCGGATCAGCGCCCTGGCCGACCGCTACGACGTGGCCCGGCTCCCCTATTCGATCAAGGTGGTGCTCGAGAACCTGCTCCGCCACGAGGACGGGCTGACCGTCCTGGCCGCCGACGTCGAGGCCGTGGCCGGCTGGGGCAACCACCCCGAGCGTCACGGACTGGGGGGACACGACGCGTCGGAGATCGCCCTCACGCCCGAGCGGGTCCTGATGCAGGACTTCACCGGCGTACCCGGAGTGGTCGACCTGGCAGCGATGCGGGACGCACTCGGGGCCCTGGGCGGGGATCCGAGCAAAGTCAACCCTCTGGTACCGGTCGAACTGGTGATCGACCATTCCGTGATCGCCGAATCCTCGGGGCGGCCCGACGCCTATGACGTGAACGTCGACATCGAGTACCAGCGCAACATCGAGCGCTACCAACTCCTGCGCTGGGCCCAGCAGGCCTTCGACGGATTCCGGGTCGTGCCCCCCGGGACCGGCATCTGCCACCAGGTCAACCTCGAGTACCTGTCGCGTGTGGTCTTCGCCACCGACGACGGCAGGGCGTACTGCGACACCCTGGTCGGCACGGACTCCCACACGACCATGGTCAACGGGCTTGGAGTCCTCGGCTGGGGGGTCGGGGGGATCGAGGCCGAGGCCGCCATGCTGGGCCAGCCGCTGTCCATGCTGTTGCCCCCGGTCGTCGGCTTCCGGCTCACCGGCGAGCAGCCGGCAGGGACCACCGCCACCGACCTGGTGCTGACCATCACCCACCTCCTCCGCCAGCACGGGGTGGTGGGGAAGTTCGTCGAGTTCTACGGCCCCGGCGTCGCCGCCGTGCCCCTGGCCAACCGGGCCACCATCGGAAACATGTCGCCCGAGTACGGCGCCACCTGCGCCATCTTTCCCATCGACGAGATCACCCTCGACTACCTGCGCTTCACCGGGCGCGACGACCGCCACGTCGACCTGGTGGAGGCGTACGCCAGGGAGCAGGGCATGTTCCATGTGGCCGGGGGCGTCGAGCCGGTCTACTCGGAGACCATCGAGCTCGATCTCTCCACCGTCGTCCCGAGCATCGCCGGGCCGTCCCGGCCCCAGGACCTGGTGACGCTGGCCGGTGCCGGGGCTGCCTACCGGACCGCCCTCGGACGCGACCAGCGGGCGGGCACCGCCTCGCTGGCCAGCGGAGCCACGGTGTCCGTCGGCGATGGAGCGGTGGTCATCGCCGCCATCACCAGCTGCACCAACACCTCCAACCCGCAGGTGATGGTGGCGGCCGGGCTCATCGCCCAACGCGCCGTGGCCCGTGGCCTGCGGCCCGAGCCGTGGGTGAAGACCTCGCTGGCACCCGGCTCTCGAGTCGTCATGGACTACCTCGACCGCGCCGGTCTCAGCGGGCCGCTGGCGGAGCTCGGCTTCGACCTGGTCGGTTTCGGGTGCACCACCTGCATCGGGAACTCGGGTCCGCTGCTGGCGGGGATCTCCGAGGCGGTGCACGAGCACGACCTCTCGGTGGCCGCGGTGCTGTCGGGGAACCGGAACTTCGAAGGCCGGATCCATCCGGAGGTCAGGATGAACTACCTGGCGTCGCCGCCCCTGGTCGTGGCCTACGCACTGGCCGGGACGGTGGACATCGACCTCACGACCGACCCCGTGGGGAACGGCGCCGACGGCCAGCCGGTGTACCTGGCCGACCTGTGGCCGACCGCGGAGGAGATCACCGAGGCCATTCGCTCCTCGCTCACCTCCGACATGTTCCGCCAACGCTACGGGGCGGTCTTCGATGGCGACGAGCGCTGGCAGGCGGTCGAAACGGCCACCGGTGACACCTTCAACTGGGACCAGGGCTCCACCTATGTCCTGCGGCCTCCGTTCCTCGAGGACCTCTCCATGACGCCGGCTCCGGTGACCGAGGTGGTCGGGGCCCGCGTCCTGGCCCAACTGGGCGACAGCGTGACCACCGATCACATCTCACCGGCGGGCAGCATCAGCCCGACCACACCGGCCGGCCACTACCTGGCCGAGCACGGTGTCGAGCGCGCCGACTTCAACTCCTACGGGACGCGCCGGGGCAACCACGAGGTGATGGTGCGGGGCACGTTCGCCAACGTGAGGCTGCGCAACCAACTGGCGCCCGGCACCGAGGGCGGGTTCACCCTCCATCTCCCTGACGGCGAGGAGACGACGATCTACGACGCTGCCCAGCGCTACGCCAGCGAGGGCGTCCCCCTGGTGGTGCTGGCGGGCAAGGAGTACGGGTCCGGATCCTCACGCGACTGGGCCGCCAAGGGCACGGCCCTGCTCGGGATCCGTGCCGTCATCGCCGAGAGCTACGAGCGCATCCATCGCTCCAACCTCATCGGGATGGGGGTGCTGCCGCTGCAGTACGCCGACGGTCAGCACGCCTCGTCGCTGGGGCTCACCGGGCACGAGGTCGTCTCCATCACCGGGTTGGAGTCCCTCAACGACAGCATCACACCCAAGACGGTGGCCGTGCGGGCCGTGGACGGCGAGCGGGTGGTGGAGTTCGAGGTCCGCCTGCGGATCGACACCCCGATGGAGGCCGAGTACTACCGGCACGGGGGAATCCTGGCGTACATGCTGCGCCAGATGGCCGGCTGAGCGCCGGGGTCGACCGGGCCCCGCCGAGCGGGGCGCGCCCTCAGGTGGCCGTGCCCGTCAGGTGGTATTGACCACGTGGAATGCCTCGGCGAGCTTCCCCTCGGGCATACCCGCGGCCAGGGCGGTGCCCGACATCCACGTTCGGAGCAGCTCCTCCAGATGGTCGCCGTCGCCGACCTGGCTCCGGTGGGACCGGAGCGCCGCCAGCTTGCGATCGAAGCAGTCGGTGACGTCGACGGCCCGGTCGGCGCGGTCGGTGGCCATCACCCAGAGCTCGGGGACCGTGTGGGGCTCGAGGCCTTCGTCGAGCAGATCGGGGAAGGCAAACGGGTTCCGTGCGTCCGGATAGACGGCACAGGTGGCGGCCTCGCCGGCGGCCAGATGATCGGGATGGCTGGCGTAGATGCGCGACCAGTTCCGCTCGGGCGATTGTGCCACCACCCGGTCGGGTCGGAACCGCCGGATGACGGCGCTGACGGCGCGGCGCAAGGCCAGGTCGGGTTGGAGGCGGCCGTCGGGGAACCCGAGGAAGGTCACATCGTGCACCCCGACGACCTTGGCCGCCTCGGTCTGCTCCTCGCGTCGCAGGGCGGCCATGTCGGCCCGGGGCACCGAGCGGTCTGAGCCTCCGGCATCACCGTCGGTGACGATGCAGTAGGCCACGTCGACGCCGGCGTCGGTCCACGCCGCCACCGATCCGGAGACGCCGAAGTCCACGTCGTCCGGATGGGCGGTGACCACCAGGATCCGCTCGACGCCCTCGGTGCCGGCGTCGACGATCATCGGGGACAGGAAATGGCTCTCTGACACAGGGGCTCCTTCACAATCAGCCTTCGGGTGTTGTGGGCGTCGTCATCCGAGGAGCCCGGGGACGTCCGGCAGCGGCTCAGTCCTTGGTGGGCTGCCACTCGCCCAGATTGGCCAGCCTCGGATCGTTGGAGAAGATCTCCACAATGGGTGACCTCAGCCCGATCCGGGTCTGGATGCGCTCGATTTCGAGGATCTGGTTCCATTGGACCAGGGTGACGACCAACCCGGCCTCGCCCGCCCGGGCCGTCCGTCCCGAGCGGTGCAGGTACGCCTTGTGGTCCTCCGGCGGATCGAAGTGGACGACGACGTCGACCATGTCGATGTCCAGCCCGCGGGCGGCGACGTCGGTGGCCACCAGGGCCGGCAGCTTGCCGTCACCGAAGTCCTTCAGCGTCCGCTCCCGGTTGGCCTGGCGGAGGTCGCCGTGGATGGCGTCGGCCTTGACCCCTTCCTTGCGGAGTTGCTCGACCAGCCGGTCGGCGCCGCGCTTGGTCCGCACGAACACGAGGGTCTTGTCGGAGTTGCGGCAGATGGCGGCACAGACCTTGACCCGGTCCATCTGATGGACTTCCAGGAACCGGTGCTCCATGGCGTCGACCGTGGTGTTGGGCGAGGCCACCTCGTGGAGCACGGGATCGGTCAGGTAGCGGCTCACGAGGCGGTCCACCGCCCCGTCGAGCGTGGCGGAGAACAGGAGGGTCTGGTGGTCCCGCTCGAGGCGCCGGAGCACCCACTCGACCTGGGGCATGAAGCCCATGTCGGCCATCCGATCGGCTTCGTCGAGGACCAGGGTCTCGATGTCGGCGACCGACAGCTCACCCCGGTCCCCGAGATCGATGAGCCGGCCCGGGGTGGCGATGATCACGTCCACCCCCCGGCGGAGCTTCTTCACCTGGCGCTCGATGTCGGCCCCCCCGTAGACGGCGGCGATCCGGAGCCCGGCCTCGGCGGCCAGCGGCTCCAGCACCTCGCTGACCTGCACGGCCAGCTCGCGGGTGGGAACCAGTACCAGGGCCCGGGGCCGACCGGGCTGGGTGGACGGGGCGGCCATGGTGCGCTGGAGCAGCGGGATGCCGAATGCCAGGGTCTTCCCCGAGCCCGTCTTGGCCTTCCCGCACACGTCGCGTCCGGCCAGTGCGTCGGCGACGGTCATGGCCTGGATGGCGAACGCCGTGGTGATTCCCTGGGCGTCCAGCGCCTTGACCAGGGCCGGGTCGACGCCCAACGAGGCAAACGTCCGGAGCTCCCCGCTCTCAGCCAGCAGGGCATCGTGTTCGAGGACGCGACCCGATGGATCGGCAATGGTTGTCATGGGGTATGAGGCTCACTCTCGTCTGTTGGATGACGGCCGGAGGCCGACCGTCGACGCCCGTGCGAGTCACGGAACGCCTACGGGCCCGCCTCGGGCCATTGTCCCGGTCTGCGTCGGCAGGCCTGAAGAACAGAATGAGGAAGACCCCGGTGGAAGGGCACCAGCCCGACCACGCGCCCCAGTCTAGCTGGGATTGCCCCCGACACCAGCCCAAGCGCTCCTGGTCGGCGCCACGGGCCGGTCCCCAGGCCCCGGGAAGGCTGTCCGGGGGCCACGGCGCGTCTTCGGTAGTGGCCGCAGAGGTCGCCCGCTCCGGCGGGGAGGATGAGTGTGCAATCGTAGGCGGGACCGCATCGCTCCACGAAAGGATGCCGAGCATGGGAACACTCGCCGCCGGTGACAAGGCGCCCGCATTCACCCTCGCCGACCACGACGGCAAAAAGGTCTCGCTCAAGGACTTCAAGGGACAGCAGGTGGTGGTGTACTTCTATCCACGGGACGACACGCCCGGCTGCACCAAGGAGGCCTGCCAGTTCAACGACAACCTGCGCGCCTTCACCCGGGCCAAGGTGCCGGTCCTCGGGATCTCGGCTGACAGCGCGGCCAAGCACCAGGCCTTCCGGGCCAAGTACGGCCTCAAATTCCCGCTCCTGACCGACGCCGACCATTCCGTGGGCGAGGCCTACGGGGCGTGGGGCGAGAAGACCCTCTACGGCAAGAAGTCGGTCGGGGTCATCCGATCCACCTTCCTCATCGCCGCCGACGGCACCGTGGCCCGGCCGTGGTACCACGTGAAGGCCGACGGTCACGCCGCCAAGGTCCTGGCCGAGCTCGACGCCTGAGCCGGCCTCCTGCCGGACCGTCGGTCCGCTGTGCGGCGATCACACCTGATGGCGGGGGCACCACCACGAGGTACGTCCGCCGACGGTGGAGCGGGTGAGGGGGGCGCCGTCGCGGGGGCATCGACCGCCGGGCTGGCGCTCGACCATGAGGTCGCCGAGATGCGAGCCGCCCCTGTCGATGAGGTCCTCGACCGTGCGGACCAGGTTCCGGTGGAGCCGACGCAGCTCGTTGGCGGAAAGGGAGCCGGCCGGTCGGAGTGGGGACAGCCCGGCGCGCCACAGCACCTCGTCGGCCATCAGGTTTCCCACTCCGGCCACCCGCGCCTGGTCGAGCAGCCGCGCCTTCAGCGGAGCCCTGGATCCCCGCAGCGCCGCGGCCAACTGAGACCCGGTGATGGTGGCGGAGTCGGGGCCGAGGAGGGACAGGTCCGGATCCAGCAGCACGCCGCCCAGGCGCCGCGGATCGCTGACCACCAAGGTGCCGCCGTCATCGAACCTGGCCGACCAGCGGTCCCACTTCGGATCGTGGCGGCGGGGCGCGTAGCGCAATTCCCCGACGGCGGCGGCTCCGTCCACCATCAGCGTGCCGGTCATCCCGAACCGGATGCCCAGCGGCGGCCCGCCGTCGGTCTCGAGCACCAGGAGCTTCCCGATGCGCCGGGCCGAGACGAACCGGTGCCCGATCAGGGCCCGGCGCAGGACCTTGCCGTCCACACCTCCCTTCAGGAACCAGGCATCGGGGGTGACGATCGACCTGACGGTGCGGAACAGGGCCGACTCGGCGAGCCTCCGGTAGCTCTCGACCTCGGGCAGTTCGGGCACCGACCCGAGGGTAGCCACTCGGGTAACCGGGCCAGGTTCCAACAGTAGGGTTGGTCCATGCCTCCCGAGAAGCCGCACTGGGCCGAACTGTTCACCGAAGTGGTGACCTCGGGCCTGTGCACGGGCTGCGCCGCCTGCATCGTGGCCTGCCCCTACGACGTGCTCTCCTACGACGACACCGGGGGCCGGTACAAGCCCTTCCACATCGACGCCGAGGGCGGCCCCGAAAGCTGCACGCACGGGGTGAAGGGTTGCACGATGTGCACCCGCGCCTGTCCGCGGTTCCGCACCTGGGAGCCCGAGATCGACACGCACCTGTTCGGCCGGGAGCGCACCGACGACGAGGTGGCCGGCATCTCGTCAGACACCCTGCTGGTCAGGGCCACCGATCCGGAGGTCCTCCGAGTGGGCCAGGACGGGGGGCTGGTCTCCGCCCTGCTCATCTGGGCCCTCGAGCACGACGTCATCGACGCCGCCCTGGTCTCAGACCTCGAAGGGGACGGCTCGACCTGGAAGGCCGTGCCCGCGGTGGCCACGACCCGGTCCGAGGTCCTCGCCGCCGCGGGTTCGCGCTACACCTACTCGGCCAACCCCCTGGCCTATGCGCAGGCCATCGAGTCGGGGGCCGAGCGCATCGCCCTGGTGGGGATGGGATGCCAGGCCTCGGCTCCGCCCGTGATGCAGGCCCGCAAGGCCGGAAAGGTCGCCCGCCGGCTGTCCCTGACCATCGGCCTCATGTGCTCGAAGACCTTCGACGACGCCATCTTCCCCGAGCTCTTCGAGGCCCGGTACGGCATCGCCCGGGCCGACATTGCCAAGATGAACATCAAGGGGGTGTTCCAGGTGTGGACGCGGGACGGGAAGTTCCACGAGATCCCCCTCAAGGAAGCACACGCCTGGACCCGGGAGGGCTGCACGACGTGCCCGGACTTCGCCGCCGAACACGCCGACATCTCCACCGGGGGCATCGGGGCCTTCAACGATTGGACCCTGACCATCGTCCGCACCGACAAGGGGCGCGAACTGCTCGACGCCATGATCGCCGGCGGTGCCCTCGAGACGAGGCCCGGGGACGACGATCCCGGGGCCATCGCCCTGCTCCACAAGTTGGCCAGGGTCAGCCGCAGGCGCTGGCCGGAGACGGCGGTGCCCATGCCCCGCCGGTTGCCCGCCGCCCGGTGAGAGGCCTGATGAGGGCCTGATCAATTTCGCATAAAAATCGGGCGTTTGGTACACCCGACCCCTTCCGGCCGGGGTGCACAGGCGTAAGCTGAAGGACAGGACCGTCAGACCCAAGCCAGATCCGCTCATCCACGCCGGTGACCGGGCCTGAGCCACCGGTCCAATCGCCGATGTGCGACCCTCGCCGGCGGCGGTGCCCCTCTCCCTGGGGGGTCCGACTCTCGATCCCTTGGAGGAGCACCGCTTGTTCGCCGCCCTAGGACGGTTCACCGTGCGTTACCGGTGGCCGATCATCGTCGCCTGGGTGATCGTGACGGTGATCCTCGTCCTCTTCCTCCCCTCGCTGTCCAGCGTCGAGAAGAGCAGCAACTCCGACTTCCTCCCGTCCAGCTCGGCCAGCGTCAAGGCCGGGCAGCTGGCGGCCCCCCTGCAGGCGAAGCACAACACGCAGGCCACCTATGTGGCGGTCACCAACGGTCATTCGCTTTCCCCCGCCGACGCCGTTTCCATCGACCGGGTCGAGCGGGCCATCCGGTCGGTGCCCCGGGTCACCAGCGTGATCGACCAGGGTGTGTCGGCAGACGGCAGGGCACGCAAGGCGATCGTCGAATTCGACGGCCGCCGGCCCGCCACCAACCGGGACACCGCCCGGGCCGTGGCCCAGGTCCGGGCCGAGTTCAGGTCACCGGGCACTCCGGCCGACCTGGTCATGCACCTCACCGGGGGTGTGGCCCAATCGGTCGACCAGCAGAACCAGTCCGGCCAGACCCAGACCCTCACCGAGGTGCTGTCCCTCCTGTTCATCCTGGCTCTGTTGTTCCTGACCTTTCGGGCCCTGCTGGCACCCTTCGTGGCGTTGTTGCCCTCGGTGGTGGCCCTGTTGGCCGCCGGACCGCTGGTGGCGGAGTCCACCCACATCGGCGTCCAGGTCTCCGACCTGACTCCCATCCTCCTGACCGTGGTCATGCTCGGCGCCGGCACCGACTACGGGCTCTTCCTCATCTTCCGGGTGAGAGAGGAGCTCCGCCGGGGACGACCCGTGGGCGAGGCGGTGGCCTTCTCCCTCTGCAAAGTGGGTGAGTCGATCACCTTCTCCGGATTCACCGTGATCGCGGCGTTGGCCGCAGTGGTCGTGGCCACCTTCGGCCTCTACCGTGGACTGGGCCCGGGCCTGGCCATCGGGATCGCCGTCGCCCTGCTGGCCAATCTCACCCTGCTCCCCGCCCTCCTGGCCGTGCTGGGCCGCTCCGTCTTCTGGCCCCGGGTGCCCAAGGTCGGCCCGGCTCGCCACGGGACGTGGGGCCGCATCGCCGGCAAGGTGGTGGCCAGGCCACTGACCACGCTCCTGGTCGGTCTGGTCTTCTTCGGCGGGCTGGCCGTTTCGATGCTGGCCTACGCCCCCACCGGCTTCGGCGACCAGCCCCCGTCAGCCACCTCCGACTCGGCCCGGGGACAAGCAGTGCTGGACGCCAACTACCCGTCGACCGAGGCCAATCCGACCACGATCCTGTTCCGCCTGCCGACGTCCGTGTGGGCCCACCCCGACACACTCATCAGTGCGCAACTGGGCCTCGAGCGGTCAGGCGTCTTCCGGGCGGTGAGCGGCGCCCTCGACCCCAATGGCACCATGGCGAGCCCGGAGGCTCTGGCGCGGGCCCACGGCCTGCTGGCGCGTTACGGGCCGGCGGCGAACCTCCCCCCCTCCACGCCGGGGCGTGTCGCCCTGTCGCCCGCCGAGTACGACGCCTACCGCGCCGCGGCGCTGTTCATCAGCGCCGACGGCCGGACCATCCGCTACGACGCCACCTTGCAGGCGGGACCGTCGACCAGCACCGCTGCGGCCCGGGCCATCCCGGACATCCGCGCCGCGGTGGCGGGCGTGGCGACGTCGATCGGGGCCACGGCCAACGGGGTCGCCGGCTATGCGCCGGCGGCCGCCGACGTCGGGACCATCGCGAGCCAGGACCTGGTCAAGATCCTCCCGATCGTGCTGTTGGTGTTGGCCCTGTTGCTGGCCATCGTGCTGCGCAGCCTGGTGGCGCCGCTGTACCTGGTGATCAGCGTGGGGCTGTCCTACCTGGCGTCGCTCGGACTGGCGGTGCTCGTCTTCGAGCTCGTCGGAGGCCAGGACGGCATCAACTTCGTCCTTCCCTTCTTCATGTTCGTCTTCATCATGGCCTTGGGCCAGGACTACAACATCCTGGTCATGACGAGGATCCGTGAGGAGGCCCACCACGCGCCCATCCGGGTGGCCGTGCGCCGTGCCGTCGAGGCCACCGGAACCACGGTGACCTCGGCGGGACTCATCCTGGCGGGCACGTTCGGCGTGCTGACCGCCACCGGCAACACGCAAGTGAAGGAGATCGGTCTCGGCCTGGCCGCGGGCATCCTTCTCGACACCTTCTTCGTGCGCACGCTGCTGGTGCCCTCGGTGGTGGTCCTGTTGGGCCGCTGGAACTGGTGGCCTTCGGCGCTGTCCCGAGAGGATCACAGCCACGACCCGGTGATCCCCGACGATGCTGTTGCAGACGGGGTTCACGAAGACCTCGAGCCCCTGGTCCGGCCCCTGGCCGGCACGTCCCGCTGACCGTCGGACGACGTCCCGGTCCCGGTCGAGGGATGGCCGGGACAGAGTACGGTGAACGGGCGTGGCCAGCCGACGGAAGACCCCCAGCCGTCCGACCGTGGTGCTGTTGGTCCGCCACGGAACGACGCCGACCACGGGCAAGGTCCTCCCCGGGCGGGCCCCGGGTCTCCACCTGTCCGATGCGGGTCGGGCCCAGGCTGACGCCGTGGCCGGCCGGATCGCGGCGCTGGCGGGGGCCGACGGCCGACAGCCGGTCGCCGTGTACGCCTCCCCCCTGGAGCGGACCACCGAGACGGCGAGGCCGATCGCCCGCCAGCTCGGCCTGCGGGTGCGAACGGAGCGCGGCCTGATCGAGTGCGACTTCGGAACCTGGACCGGGGCCAAGCTGAGCGGGCTGTACAAGAAGCCGGAGTGGACCCAGGTCCAGCGGTGGCCCAGCGGGTTCCGGTTCCCGGGGGGCGAGTCCTTCCTCGAGATGCAGGCCCGCATGGCGTCGGCCATCGCCCGACTGGTCCTCCTCCACCGGGGCGGGACCATCGTCGCCGTGTCCCACGCCGACCCCATCAAGGCGGCAGTATCATCGGCGGCAGGGACCCAACTGGACCTGTTCCAGCGGCTCACCGTGTCCCCGTGCTCCGTGTCCGCCCTGGCCTACGGCGACGGCGGCCCGAGTGTCCTCACCGTCAACTCCACCGCATCGCTCACCGAGCTGGCCGTCTCGTGAGCGAGGGATACGACCTCTCGGCCCCGGAGCGGATCACCGTGGGCACGCTCGGACCCGTCGGCGATCGACTCTTCCTGCTGCAGTGCCGGCAGGGGCCGGTGCTGCTCACCCTCAAGATCGAGAAGCAACAGGTCGCAGTGGTGGCCGACTACCTGGCGCGGATCGTGCGAGACCAAGAGCGCCCGGGCCACCTGCCGGACGAAGTCCCGCTCGAGGAACCGGCGGACCCGGCCTGGGTGGTGGGGACCATCGGCGTTTCCTACGACGAGAGCGACGACCGGGTCGTCCTGGTCATCGAGGAGCTGGTCCCCGAGGACGAGACAGGCGCCATCGCCCGCCTGTCGATCTCCCGTGAGCAGGCGGCCGGGTTCGCCATCCAGGCCACCCGGTTGGTCGAATCGGGCCGTCCCCCGTGCCCGCTCTGCGGGTCCCCCCTCGACCCTTCGGGACACGAGTGCCCGCGGACCAACGGCCACCGTCCCCCGGCCGTGTGATCGGCTGGAACCCCGATGTCGGTCCCGGGCTCGACTCGGCGACCGAACAGCTGCGGGGCTGCGAGCTCACCGTGGCGGGGCGCCTGCCGTGGAGCTCAAACCTGACCTTTCTGGTCACGCTGGAGAGCGGCCACCCGCAGCCACTCAGCGCCGTCTACAAACCGGCCCGAGGCGAACAGTCGCTGTGGGACTTCCCCGACGGCCTCTACCGGCGCGAGGTGGCGGCGTTCGCCCTGTCCGAGGCACTCGGCTGGGGCATGGTCCCCCCCACGGTCGAGCGCCACGATGGCCCGTTCGGCCCCGGATCCCTGCAGCTGTTCGTCGAGGCCGACTACGCAGAGCACTACTTCACGCTGTTCGAGGCTGGCAGCCACGAGGCCATGCTCCGGACAATGTGCGCCTTCGACGTCGTCGCCAACAACGCCGACCGCAAGAGCGGTCACGTGCTCAAAGGTCCCGACGACCGGCTCTGGGCCATCGACCATGGGCTGTGCTTCCACCCACAGCCCAAGTTACGCACGGTCATCTGGGATTTCGCCGATGACGAGGTGCCCGGCGACATCCTGGTCGACCTCGAGCGCCTGGCCTCCGACCTCCCCGACGAGCTGGGCCGGCTGCTCTCGGACTCCGAGCGGGAGGCGCTCCTGGGCCGGGCCCGGATGCTGGTCCATACGGGGGTCTTTCCGGAGCCCGGCGGCGGTCGCCCGCCCTACCCCTGGCCTCTCGTGTGAGCGACACCGCCCGGCGGGCGGGGTCGGAGGCGCCGGCCCGGACCGAACCGGCCGAGGTGGACCGGGGCCGGGTCAGGGCTTCGCACCGCGGGGAGGGGCGGTGGTCGAGGCGGACGGGGACGAAGGTGGCCGGTCCCCCGTCGACGGACCGGGCGCGTCGAGCGCCTGCACCAGCAGCGTGGCGTAGTACCGGGCGCCGTCGGGAGTGAGATGGACCCCGTCGGGATAGAAGTACTGGGGGGAGGTCGTGCTGGCGTCGTACCAGTCGACGACGACGGAGTTCGGGTAGTTCTGGGCCACGGCGGCGATGGTCCCGTTGACCTCCTGCTGCCACGGCTGGGGGACCCGGGTGTTCACCAGCACGATCCTCTGCATCGGGCCCAGGGAGTTGAGCAGGCCCACCAGCTGGTCCGCCGAGTAGGGGCCGTTGGTCCCGAGCTCGACGATCAACCGGTTTCCCACCGCGCCCTCGGACTTGAGCTGGGCCACGGCATTCTGGACCAGGTAGAGCTGCTGGCTGACCTGGGCGTCGATGGCGATGCCGGGCAGCATGCTCTGGAGATAGGGGGCGGCGTCCACCAGGATGGAGTCGCCGAGCGCGGTCACCCCCTGGCCGGCCGGCGGAGCCGTGGTCCTCGTCGTGCTCCCGTTGGAGGGCGCCACGGTGGTCGACGGAGCCACCCGATGCCTGGCGGTGGGGACGATGCTGGTGACCCGGGGTCCCGGGTTGGCGGCCGAGGCATCGACCAGCCCGACGATGCCGAGGGTGCAGACCACGGCGTTGAGCGACGCCGCCCCCACCACCAGCCAGCCCAACGGTCGCAAGCGGAGCCAGGACCAGTCGTGCTGGCGGACCCGTCCCCACTGGCGGCCCAGGGCCCCGTGGCGGACCGGCTCCTCGACGTATCGCCAGGAGAGGGCGGCCAGCGCCAGGGTGACCCCGATCTGGAGGGACGACCGCACGACACTGGGGCGGGAAGCGACCGGTGTGGTCAGGACGATCACCGGGTAGTGCCACAGGTAGATGGCGTAGGAGCGCTCGCCCACCCATCGGAGCGGCTCCCACCCGAGGATCGACCGCAGCCCCGACCCGGGGTGGACGGTGACGCCGATGACCAGCGCGGTGAGCGCGGCCAGGAGCACCATCCCCCCCTTGTAGAGCGAGGGCTCGTACTGGTTGGTGAGCCAGAACATGGCGAAGATCCCCACCAGGGCCGCACCCCCTACCACATTCAGGAGGCGGGCGGCGCCGGTGGTGATCGGGGCGAAGGCCCGGTTGCGGGGCAGGCCCATGGCCAGCGCGGCGCCGATCAGCAGGGCGAAGGCCCGGGTGTCGGTGCCGTCGTACACCCGGGTGGGATCGCCGTTGGGGGACGAGGCATACAGGAGGCCCATCCCCGCCGCTGACAACGCCGCCGCCGCCAGGGTCAGCGCGATGAGCGTTCGCCGGGCGTGGATGAACCGCATCCCGGCCAGGACCAGCAGTGGCCAGATCAGGTAGAACTGCTCCTCGATGGACAGCGACCAGAGGTGCCCGAGCGGCGAGGGTGGGCCGAACCTGGCGAAGTAGGAGACGTGGTGGAAGATGTACCACCAGTTGCTCACATAGAAGATCGAGGCGGGGAGATCGCTGCGCAGGGCGACCAGTTGGCTGCGGTCGAACAGCGTGGCCCATCCGACGGTGACGAACAGGACGACGAAGAGTGCGGGCAGGAGCCGCCGGGCCCGGCGGAGCCAGAACTCCTTCAGCCGGATCCCCTGGTGCCGGCGGTACTCGGCCAGGAGCAGGTCCGTGATCAGGTAGCCGGAGAGGACGAAGAAGACCTGCACGCCGAGCAGCCCGCCCGGGGCCCACCGGAAGCTCAGATGGTAGGCGAGCACGGCCAGCACCGCGATGGCCCGGATGCCGTCCAGTCCGGGAAGGTAGGGGCTGGTCCCCTCTACCGGCTTAGGCACGGTCCGTCCAAGCCGAGGAGTCGCTCCTCCCGGAGGTCATCGATCAGCGTCGATCCGCGACCACCGACTCGGCAACCACACCGGACCCCGACGCCGACCCTCCGGGGGAGATGACCGGAATGGGACGTCGGACTGGATGGTGGGGACAGGACATGGAACCGTCTCGGTGGCATCGATGGGGACAGAGGGCGCGGTGGAGGCGCGTTCCGGACACTACCCGTCCGACCGCGCTCTGCCTGGCACCATCACCGGTCGCCGGACGGCCTGCCGGTGGTGCCGGCCCGCCGCCGGGGTCCGGCTGCCCGCCGGGTCGGGTCGGTTCTGTCAGCCTCGGGCTTTGAGGGCCTCGATCAACTTCGGCAACACCTTGTGCACGTCGCCCACGATCCCGAGGTCGGCCACCGAGAAGATGGGGGCGTCCTGGTCCTTGTTGATGGCCACGATGTTCTTCGAGTTCTTCATGCCCACCATGTGCTGGGTGGCACCGGAGATCCCGCACGCCATGTAGACCGTGGGCTTCACCGTCTTGCCGGTCTGGCCGACCTGGTGCGAGTACGGCACCCAACCGGCGTCGACGATGGCCCGGCTGGCCCCGGCGGCCCCGTGGAGCAGGGTGGCCAGCTCCTCGATGAGCGCGTACTGCTCCTTCTCCCCCAGGCCCCGGCCGCCGGACACCACCACATCGGCTTCGTCGAGCTTGGGGCCGATCCGTTCCTCGACATGGCGGGCCACGATCTTGGCGGCGTTGGTGGCGCCGGTGTCGGGGGCCGGGGCGGCCACCACCGCGGCGGCTGCTCCGCCCGTTGGCTCGGCGGCGAACGACTTGGCCCGCACCACGAAGATGTGCGGTCCCTCACCCGTGAACCGGGCCGAAAGGATCTGGCTGCCGCCGAAGATGGCGTGCTGGGAGACCAGACCGCCATCCCCCTCGGTCAGGCCGACCACGTTGGTGAGGACCGGCCGGTCGATCTTCACCGAGAGCCGGGCGGCGATGTCCCTGCCGTCATAGGTGGCGGGGAAGAGGATCACGTCGGGACCGTTGCCGGCGGCCACCAGCGCGGCAATGGCCGCGGCCACCGGAGCTCCGGGAAGGGCCCCGGCCAGGTCACCCACGTCGTGCACGGTCGTGGCGCCGTACTCGCCCACCGTCGGCGCCATGGCCGCGGTCCCGTCGCCGTAGGCGACGGCCTCGACCGTGCCGCCCAGGGATCGGGCATGACTGATCAGCTCGAGCGAGGTGGTGATGGGGGCCCCGTCCGCTACTTCGGCGAGGACCCAGATCTTGTCGACGGACATGTTCGCTTGCTCTCCTACCCGATCCCTACAGGACCTTCAGCTGCTCGAGGAATTCGATGACCCGTTGATAGCCCTCGCCCTCGTCGACGACGATGTCGCCGGCGGACCGGGCCTCGGCTTCGGCCACGTCGGTGATCTCCTGACGGGCACCGGCGGCACCGACCTGACCGGCGTCGACCCCGAGGTCGGCTACGGTGAGGACGTCCACCGGCTTCGACTTGGCCGCCATGATCCCCTTGAACGACGGGTAGCGGGGCTCGACCACACCAGCCGTGACCGTGACCACAGCGGGCAACGGGCTCTCGACCTCGTCGTACCCGGTCTCGGTCTGTCGCTCCACCTTGACCGAGGCACCGCTGATCTCCACCTTCTTGGCGAAGGTCACCGAGGGCAGCCCCAGCAGCTCGGCGATCTGGACCGGGGTGGTGCCGGTGTAGCCGTCGGTGGACTCGGTGGCGGCCAGGATCAGGTCCGGCTCTGCCCGCCTGATGGCCGCGGCCAACACCTTGGCGGTGCCGAGGGCGTCGGTGCCGGCCAGGGAGTCGTCACTCACGAGGATGGCCTTGGCCGCCCCCATGGCCAAGGCGGTGCGAAGACCCGAGGTCTCCCCGTTCGGCGCCATCGAGACCAGGGTCACGTCGCCACCACCGGCGGCATCGGCCAGCTGAAGGGCCATCTCCACGCCGTAGGCGTCGGAGTCGTCGAGGATGAGTTTTCCCTCTCGGACAAGGTTCTTCGTCCCCGGGTCGAGGGCCCCCGGCGCGGCCGGATCGGGGATCTGCTTCACACAGACAACGACGTTCATGGGCGTGCATTGTTGTTGAAAACCGCCCCTTCGACCAATCGGGCCGCGATCCCAGGTCAGGACGCCCGAGGGGCGGAACCGAAAGGTGGCTGGTCAGACCCCGCGTCTGCCGGTGGCCTGCACGGCCAGCGCCAGCACGACGTCGTCGGTGATCACGGTGTCGATCCCGGCATCCCTGACCCCCTCCAGCCGGTCTCGGTCGTTCACCGTCCAGGCGGCCACCGACAGCCCGGCGCGGTGGGCGTCGTCGACGAGGCCCGGACCCACGAGGTCGACGTGGGGGTGGAGCGCACGGCAACCCAACCGCACGGCGGCAGCGACGGCGTCGGCGGGGTCGAACCAGCTCGTCAGCAGGAGCCCGGTGCTGACCTCGGGCGCGGCACGGCGGACGGCGGCCAGGGCGTCCGGCCAGAACGAGGAGACCACCACGTTGGCCGACCGCCCGCGGGCCCGGACCAGGTCTGCCACCCCGACCGCCAGCCGCTCCTCCGTGTCGAATCCCGGCTCACCGGGCAGGTCCTTGATCTCGATGTTGACGGTCATGCCGTCGCAGGCGTCGAGGGCGGCGGCCAGCAGCGGGACGAACCCAGGGAGCCCAGCGGCCGGCAACTCGCAGATGGTCCCCACCCCCGGGATCACCGGGTCGTGATGGACGGCCATGGCCCCGTCGGCCGTCGATCGCACATCGAGCTCGATTCCGTCGGCCCCCAATCGTCGGGCCCGCACGAACGCCCCCAGGGTGTTCTCGCGGACTCCGGCCGCCGGGTCGGGGCTCCCCCGGTGCCCGAGGACCCCCATGGCTGGCATCCCTTCGGAACCTCCCCCGGTGGCGGCTCCGGCGTCGAAATTGAGCCGAAAACCGTGCGCACGGCCCTGAAAACTGCTTGCAACGCCCCGTGCCGGTGATTACTCTAGTGAACGAACCCTGAACGGCCGGTAGCGTCCTGGTGCCAGGCCATGTGAATCTGATCACAAACAGGAATCTCGGGAACGGGAGCGGAGGAAGCATCGTGGCCCTTATGTGGAACCGTACGGTCGAATGGGACGACGGTGACTGGAGACACCTGGCCGCCTGTCGTAGCACGGAACCCGATCTGTTCTTCCCCATCGGGACGACGGGTCCGGCCGTCGATCAGATCGAGGCGGCGAAGCGAGTGTGCCGGGGGTGCGACGCCCTCGAGCCGTGCCTCGACTTCGCGCTGGCCACCAATCAGGAGTCGGGCGTCTGGGGGGGCACGTCCGAAGAGGAGCGACGCAAGCTGCGCAAGGTGTGGCTGGCCGCCCGGCGCCGGGCCTCCTGAACCAAACGGGGGCGGCTTCTCGTCACCCCGGCTACTGCCCGATGGGCTGGGCCTCCTGCGTCGGAAGTTCGATGGTCACGATGGTGCCCGTCGCCCCCGCATCGCCATCATTCCGGTTGCGCATGGTGATGGTGCCTTCCAGCTGACTGCGCACGAGGTCCCGGACGATCGACAGCCCGAGGCTCTCCGTGGCGTCGATATCGAATCCCTCGGGCAGGCCGGAGCCGTCGTCGATAACCTCGAGCACGAGGCAGGAGAGATCGTTCACCAGGTGCACCCGGATGTGGCCGGGCGCCTGATAGGGGATGGGGCCTCCTCCGCCGGGCGTCGTCGGGACGAAGGGCCCCGCGCTGTCGCCCGCCTTGAGATCGCCGACTTTGGAATGGAGGAACGCGTGCTCGACCGCGTTCTGCAGGAGCTCAGCCAGGACGACTGCCAGCGGGGTGGCAACGTCAGCGGGCACCTCGCCGAGCTGCCCGGTCACTTCGAACGTGAGGTCCTGCGAATGCACGACCGAGTCCTCCGCCATGCGGATCAGCGAGGTCACGATCTCGTCGAAGGGGACCTGGTCGCTCGGTTCCCGGGAGAGGATCTCGTGGACGATGGCGATGGACCGGACCCGTCGCTCGGCCTCGAACAGCGCCACTCTCCCGTCTCCGGGTGACAGGCGTCTGGCCTGTAGCCGCAGAAGGGCCGAGATGGTCTGCAGGTTGTTCTTGACCCGGTGGTGCACCTCACGAATGGCGGCGTCCTTGGACAGGAGCAGGCGATCCAGCCGGCGGACGTCGGTGACGTCGCGCATCAAGACCAGGCACCCCGTCACGTCGTCGTTGGCCAGGAGGGGAATGCAGTGGAGGAGTACGGTGACGTCCGGTCGCCGTTCGACTTCCTCCACCACCGGGAGCGCGGAGGCCAGGGCCCACTCGATGGCCGACTCCTCGATCCCGAGATCCGTGAGTCGCCGGCCCTCCGTCTGGGAGTACATCCCCATGCGATGGAGCGCGTTGGTGGCATTGGGGGAGGCGTAGCGGACACGACCCTCCTCATCCACCAGGACGACGCCGTCCCCGACGCGGGGAGCCTCCTCGGTGGCCACCTCTTCGCTCGGGAACGGGAATGTCGACTCGGCGAGCATGATGGCGAAACGGTCGAAGAGGTCGCGGTACGTGCGCTCGAGGTGGCCGGGTCGCCTCCCGGCTCCCGCCGCCAGCCGGGCCAGGACGGCCACGGTGGTGCCCTCACACCGCACGGGAATGCAATGGAGCCGAACCGGCTCGTCTCCCGGCTCCAGGATCACCTCGCCGCGAGACACCTCGCCGGACCGGACGGTCCGGACGGCAAGCGGCCATTCGGCGCCGGTGACGGTCTGCCCCACGAGGTCGTGCTCGACCACCGTGGCGCTGTTGGACGGGCGCATCTGGCCCAGGATGACCAGCTCGGTCCCGTCGCCGTGCCGCTCGGGGGCGTCCGGCGCCATCGGAGCCAACAGCACCAGGTCGGAGAAGGACAGGTCGGCCAGGATCCCCCAGGTCCCGAGCAGGCGTTGCAGGTGGCCCAGCTGCCCATCGTCGAGGTCGGTGCGCCCGAAGGCCAGTTCGGCCGGGGTGGCCACGATCAGCCCCCGTCGGGCGGAGCCACGGCCAGGTCGTAGGGCTCACGCCGGCGAAAGCCCCGCACGTGGGTGACGCCGGCTCCGATCAGCAGGTCCTGCAGGGTGCCGACCCGGTCGGCCACGTCGGGGAGCGAGTGGGCATCAGAGGCGGTGGTGAGCGGAACGCCGCGTTCCACCAACCGCTTGAGCAGGGGCGGCGCGGGATACTCCTCCCCCACCGGCTTCCTCCATCCCGCCGAGGAGACCTCGGCAGCCATCCCCGACTGCACCGCGGCCTCCGTGATCCGGTCGTAGAACTCGTCGGGGATGGCCGGCACCCGTCCCGCGATCTTCACCAGATCAGGGTGAGCGAAGACATCGCACACCCCCGACGCCCCCAACTCCTCCATGGCCCGGGTGTACTCCTCCCACACGGCGTCGACGTCCCGGAGGTCCCACTCCGCCAGCATCAGCGGCTCGCTCAGGACGTCGAATCGCCAGGCACCCAACCAGTGGATCGAACCGAGGAGCACGTCGAAGGGATAGTCGGCGAGGAGACCCGCCACCTGGTCCATCCGATCCCGGTAGTAGTCGACCTCCAGCCCGAGGACGACCGGGAGCCCGGCCGTCTTGGCCGCCAGCACCACCTCGACGTAGGAGTCGAGGTCGACCCGTGCGTGATGGTCCCAGTAGTCCGCCATGGCAGGGCGGAGCGCCTCCCCGGGGAGGTCGTCCCAGAACCCGCCGAGCAGGTCTCTTGCCTGGGTGAAGCGGAAGAGGTGCTCGGTCAGGGCGATCTCGGTGACCCCCGCCTCCGCGGCGCGCCGGCAGTAGGAGGCCACCTGTTCGACGCTGGCCTCGGCGTCGCTCTGGGCGTGAGGCCACAGGTGGAGGTGGTAGTCCAGCACGGTCCGCTCCCGCCTCTACCCGGCGCGCCGGATGAGGGTCACCCCGTCACGGATGGTGGTCTGGACGACCACCACGCGCCGGTCGGCGGCCAACGCGTCGTTGAACCGGCGGAGCGCCACGGTGTCCGGGCTGGTGTCGGCGAGGTCGAGGACCCGACCGCTCCACAGCGTGTTGTCGGCGGCGATGAGGCCCCTCGGCGACAGCTTGGGCAGGACCGCTTCGAAGTAGTCGGGGTAGGTCGCCTTGTCGGCGTCGATGAAGACCAGGTCGAAGGGGCCGTCCAGCGTGGCGATGGTGTCGATGGCCGGCCCGACCACGACCTCGATCTTGTCGGCGTAGGGGCTGGCGGCAATGTGACGGCGGGCGAACTCGGCGTGCACGTCGGAGATCTCGCAGGTGATGATCCGTCCGCCCGGGGCCAGACCCGGTGCCATGGCCAACGCCGAGTAGCCGCCGAAGGTCCCGATCTCGAGGACGGTCCGGGCCCCGAGGGCGAAGGTCAGCATCTCCAGATAGCGGCCCTCGAGCAGACCGACCATCATGCCGGGGTACTCGAGTGTGGCCCGCAGGTCGTCGGCCAGGTCGTCGAGGTAGGCGGGGACAGCGGAGGTGTGCTCCTCGGCGTAGGCCTCGAGCGCAGGGTCAACGATGTCCGTCATGTGTGCATGGTAAGGCAGGAGGAGAAAGGTCGGCGGCGGGCCGGATGCCGATGTGGGGGCGGTGCCCCCGCTAGTCCCAGATCTGTTCTCCGAGCCTGACCAGTCCGGCCAGATCGTAGATGTCGGTGTCGAAGAACGGCACGGTGGCGAGGACGTCGGGCACCACCGAGAGCATGGAGCGCTCCTCCATCTCCCGGAGGGCTACCACCTGGAAGTTCAGGTAGCTGTCGGCGACCTCGGACAGGACCCTGGCGACCTGGTCAGGATCGCCGATGGCCGGATCGACCCGGGCCAGGCACGGAGCCAGCCTCGGTGCCAGCTCCACTGCCATTTCCTTCATGGATTCGGCCACCGTGGCGCCCTCGGGCTCCCGCAGGTAGTCGGGCAGGACCTTGTTCAGGACGATGGCGCCGAGGTGGAGCCGGCGGGAGGTGAGCTGTTCGGCGAAGAACTCGGCCTCTCGCAGCGGCACCGCTTCGAGGGTCGACACGACGACGAAGGTGGTGCGCCGGTCGGACAGCAGCCGGCCAACCGACTGGGACCGTTCGACGAACCCGTCGTACATCGACTGGAAGAGGATGAAGAATTCGGAGATGTCGGCCAGGAACTCGGTGCCGAGTATCCGGTCGGCGATCTGGTAGAAGGGTTTGGTGGCCACGTTGACCAGGCGTGACCGGTAGGGGACGATCAGCCACCGCAACAGGCGGCTCGAGAAGAAGTCGGCCATCCGCTGGGGGGCGTCCAGGAAGTCGAGGGCGTTCCTGGTCGGCGGGGTGTCCACCACGATGAGGTCGTAGTCGCTCGCCGAGTGGATCTCGTAGAGACGCTCCATGGCGATGTAGTCGTGGCTCTGCACGAACCTCCCGGAGATGTTCTGGTAGAGGGGGTTGGCCAGGATCTCGTCCCGGGTCTGGGGGTCCGGGGCGTGGCGGCGGATGAGCGCGTCCCACGACTCCTTGGTGTCGAGCATGGCTGCCCACAACTGTCCCCTCGGCCTCAGCCCGGCGCTGCGAAACGCCTCGTCGGGGACCCGGTGCTCGGTATTGCCGATGCCGTCGAGCCCGAGGGCGTCGGCCAGCCGCCGGGCGGGGTCCACGGTGAGCACGAGGACCTTGCTCCCGTGCCGGAGGGCGGCCATGACCGCAGCAGCAGCGGCGGTGGTGGTCTTGCCCACACCGCCGGGACCACAGGCGACGACGATCTCCTTGGTGGCCAGCAGACCGTCCATCGACCCGCTCCCGGCCGAGACGGCCTTGGACCCCCCGCCCGGGCGACCCTGTTCGTCATGGCCCGACCCATCCTCCCGACCTCCGCGCCGACCGCGGGTGGCGGCCATCAGTAGCCCAGCTCCTCGCCCAGGGACGCCGCCACCTGTCGGGTGGTCCGCAGTCCGTGCGACCGGGTGAACAGGTACGGGAGGTACATCATCGGCACGAGCTCCTCGATGTTCCGGCGCAGGTGGTCGAGGTGGGTGGTCCGGGTGCGTCGCATGGTCACGGCAAGGCGCGCCGCGTCCAGGACGGGGCCGGCGTCGCCCCCCACGAGCTCGTCCAGCCGCGCCAGCGAGTCGGGCGCCCCGAGGGCGTCGAACACTTCCTCCTCCTGGCGACCGAACAGCTCCGGCAACACCCGGTTGACCACCACGGCGGAGAGCTGCACGGTGGTCTCCTCTCTCACCCGCGCCGCCAGCTCGATGGTCTCGTTGACCGGCATCTCCTCCGGGGTGCATACCGCCATCAGCCCGGTGGTCAGGGGATCGGAGAGGATGTCGAGCATCCAGTCGGTCTGGGATCGGATGAGGCCCACTTTGACCAAGTTGTTGATGGCCTGGGGGGCGGCCAGCTGGCCGACGATGTGGCCCGACGCCGGTGCGTCGACCACCACGAGGTCATAGTGGCGCTCTCGGACCTCGTAGCAGAGCTTGCCGACGGTGAGGATCTCCCGTACCCCGGGGGCTGCGGTGGCCACGAAGTCGAAGGCCTTGGCCAGGGGGCCGATGCGTCCAACCACAGGGATGCGCAACTGCAGTCTGAGGTACTCGCGCAGGGACGCCTCGGTGTCCATGGTCATGGCGAACAGACCGGGGAGGACCTCCTTCTCCTTGAATCCGGTCGGGGGTGCCTCGTAGAAGCCGGCCACATCGCCCTTGGCGTCGACCTCGCAGATGAGGACCCGCTTGCCCTGCGAGGAGGCCAGGAGCGCCAGGGCCGAGGCCACCGTCGTCTTGCCCACTCCGCCCTTGCCGGTGACGAAGACCAGTCTGAGATCGAGGAGCGCGCCCATCCGCTCAGCGGCCCCACGAACGGATCAGAGCCGGACGGGCAGCAGGCGGGTGGTGGATCAGGAGATCCCGAAGCCAACCTGGCGGGCGGCGATGGGCGGGTCCACCTCGACGTAGGCCACCTTGCCCACAGGCACACCCACCTGGCGGCCCTTCCGATCGGTCAGCCAGAGTATTTTCCCGTCCTCGGCCAGTGCCGCCTCGATGCCGGCCAGGACCTCGTCGCGGTCCGCGTCCTCGGGCAACTCGATGTCGAGCTCCTTCATCGACTGTACGATCCCGATCCGCACGTCCACCTGGCACGCTCCTCTTGGCTGGGCCCGACAGGTGTGCCGGGCCTGTCCGACGATACAAGGTCCGGAGCGACTCTCGTCGCGCCGTCACAGCCTTGGGGCACACTGGCTGGGTGCAACATGAGGGCGTGGAAGGAGAGCATGAGGGCGTGGAAGGAGAGAGCGAGAGGAACCGCCGCTGGGCGTCCACGATGGCCGGCCACCCCGGGTCGGGCATCACCTTCGCCCACGCCGACAGCCGCTCCTCCGCACTGTTCCCCGGGCCGCTGGCAGGGCTCGACCGCCAGCAGCGCGAGGCGATCGAGTCGGAGCGGTTGGCCCCCGGGGCGACACGGGCCAGCGGTGCCGGCCACCGGTCGCGGCCGGTGGCGCCCGATCCCTGGCGGACCTGCTTCGAGCGCGACCGCGACCGCATCCTCCACGCCACGGCGTTCCGCCGGCTGGCCGGCAAGACCCAGGTGTTCGTCTTCCCCGACGACCACCAGCGGACCAGGCTGACCCATGCCCTCGAGGTTGCCCAGGTGGCGACCAGCGTGGCCAGGGCCTGCTGCTTGAACGTTGCCCTCACCGAAGCCATCGCCCTCGGTCACGACTGCGGCCATGGCCCGGGGGGGCATGCCAGCGAGGATGCGCTCTCCCCCTATCTCGACGGAGGGTTCGACCACGCCCCGTGGGGCGCAGATGTCTCCCTCGAGCCGCTCAACCTCTGTCATGAGACCCTCGACGGCATCCGGAACCACTCGTGGTCACGGCCCGCACCCTCGACGCCCGAAGGCGAGGTGGTGAGCTGGGCCGACCGGATCGCCTACGTCTGTCACGACTTCGAGGACGCCGTGAAGAGCGGGATCGTCACCCCGGGCGCGCTCCCGGCACTGGTGCGCGAGCGGTGCGGGGACCAGCGCAGCCGGCAACTGGACACCTTCATCGGCGCGCTGGTGTCGTCCACCCTCGAGACCGGGCTCATCGGCATGGCGGACGAGCTGGCCGAGGCCCTCGCCGCCTTCCGGGCCAGCAACTACGAGCACATCTACCTTCGTCCGAGCTCGGTGGCCCAGGGCCGTTCGGTGGTTTCGGTCCTCCGAGCGCTGGTCGACTACTTCGGGGACCGACCCCACCTCATCCCCGACGGTGGCGATCGGACCGCCGATCTCACTGGTGGGGATCCCCGGGCGGTGCGGGCCGCAGTGGCCTATGTCGCCGGTATGACTGATCGGTTCGCCTTCAGCCAAGCCGTCGCCGTGCTCGGGTGGGACCCCGCAAAGCTCCCGGCCGGCATCGGGGTCACCCAGCGGTACTGAGGGTGGGGCGGCGTCGCGGCCCGTCGGCAGCGGCAGGGCGCATGACGATCGCCATAGGATCGATACCGACCTGAGACGAGGGGCAGCGGTCGAGGAGGTCAGCGATGGTCACCCAGGTGTCGCAATCCACCAACCCCCATGCAGGTCCACCTGCCGCCGGGGGCTCATCCGAAACGCTCACCGGGGATGCCGGTGCGACTGCACCTCTCGGCGGCGCGGCCCGTCCGGGGAGCGCAGCCGATGCCCTCGCACCGCTGGTGAAGGCCCTGGTGGGGGACGCCGTCCCCGTGCGCTTCGAGTTCTGGGACGGAAGCGGCTTCGGTCCCACCGACGGCGTCGGGACGTTGCGGATCACCTCGGTCGACGCCGTTCGCCGGATCATGTGGGCCCCGGGCGAGCTCGGCGTGGCCCGGGCCTTCGTCGCCGGCGACCTCTCGGCGGAGGGAGACATCTGCGCCCTCCTCCAGGTGCTCCACGACGCATCGCGGCGCGATCTGCGCCGGATCGGCCTGCGGGCCGTCCCCGCCGTCGTCGATGCCGCCCGACGGCTGGGCGCGCTCGGACCGCCCCTGCCCGCCCCGCCCGAGGAGTTCCGTCCCGCCGGCCGGGTGCACTCACCGACCCGGGACGCCAACGTCATCAGCCACCACTACGACGTGGGCAACGAGTTCTACCGGTTGGTGCTCGGCCCGAGCATGACCTACTCGTGCGCCAGGTTCGTCTCGGACGGGGCCACCCTCGAGGACGCACAAGCGGCCAAGCACGAGCTGATCTGCCGCAAGTTGGGCCTGGATCTCCAACCTGGCGCCCGGCTGCTGGATGTGGGGTGCGGGTGGGGTTCGATGGCCATCCACGCGGCGCAGCACCACGGGGCCACCGTGGTGGGCGTGGCCCTGAGCCGGGAGCAGGTCGGCGAAGCCCGGCGCCGGGTGTCCGAGGCCGGTCTCGGCGATCAGGTGGAGATCCGCCTGCAGGACTACCGCGACCTGCGCGGAGAGGCGTTCGACGCCATCTCGTCGATCGGCATGTTCGAGCATGTGGGTACGGCCTTGATGACCCGCTACTTCGACACCCTCCGACGGCTGCTCAAGCCCACCGGCAGACTGCTCAACCATGCCATTTCCAAGCCGGGCACATCGGTACTCGGCCGACGGACCTTCGTCGGTCGCTACGTGTTCCCCGACGGTGAACTGGTGGACGTAGCCGACGTGGTCAGGTCCATGCAACGGTCCGGCTTCGAGGTCCGGGACGTCGAGTCGCTCCGGGAGCACTACTCGCGCACACTGCACCACTGGGTGGCCAACCTCGAACACCACTGGGATGAAGCGGTGGCCCTCGTGGGACTGCCCCGGACCAACATCTGGCACTTGTACATGGCCGCCTCGGCCAACGGCTTCGCCGATGGTGGGCTGGCCATCCATCAGGTGCTCGGCGTCGTCCCCGAGCACGACGGCACGAGCGGGATGCCCCCGACGCGGGCGGGTTGGGGCTGAACCTCCGCCGGCCGGCAGAAGGGCGGGTCGTCAGCGGACCGTGAGCTCCTTGCGGTAGACGCGGGCGGGGCCCAGCTCGAGGACGGCGGTGGCCAGCTGTTCGAAGACAGCCGAAGCCTCGCTGGCCGGGTCAGCGACCATCACCGGGATCCCCTCGTCTCCTCCCTGGCGGAGGGTCGGAACCAGCGGAACCTGCGCCAGCAGCGGCACACCCAGCTCGTCAGCGAGCTGGCGCCCGCCTCCGGCGCCGAACAGCTGGTAGCGCTTCCCATCATCGCCGGTGAACCAACTCATGTTCTCGATGACCCCGCGCACGGCCAGCTTCAACTTCCGCGCCGCATACGCCGATCGTTGGGCCACCCGTCCGGCGGCCGGCTGGGGCGTGGTCACCACGTATACCTCGGTCTTGGTCAGGTACTGGCCGAGCGACAGCGTGACGTCCCCGGTGCCCGGAGGCATGTCGATCAGCAGGAAATCGGGCTCACCCCAGTAGGCGTCCACCAGAAACTGCTCGAGCGCCTTGTGCAGCATGGGTCCCCGCCAGATGACCGGTGTGTCGTCGGGAACGAAGTAACCCATGGACAGGCACCGCACCCCGTTGGCGGTGGGCGGCACCACCAGGTCGCCGATGATCAGGGGATCCTCGGTCACACCCAACATCTTCGGGACGGAGAACCCGTACACGTCGGCGTCGAGGATCCCGACGTCGTACCCCATCCTGGCCAGGGCCACCGCCAGGTTCACCGTGACCGAGGACTTGCCCACACCGCCCTTTCCCGAGGACACGCCGATGATCCGGGTCTTCGAGCGCGGCAGCATGAAGCGATTGGGGCGGCCTTCCTCATGCCCGAGCTGCCCGCCGTGAGCGTGGGGGTGGTCGTCGGCCGCGTGCTGGGTCCCACCGTCGACCGGCTCCCCGCGCAGCAGCATCCGGAGCCGGGCGCGGGGCTCCTCGTCCATGACCCCTGGCTCCACCGCCACCTCCGCCACCCCATCCAGCGGCCCGACTGCTTCCCGGACCCGCTGCACCAACTCGTCGACCTGGGGATAGTGCGCCACCGGGAGGGCGAGCTCGATGGCCACTCGCTTGCGCTTGATCCCCACCCGTCCGACCATGCCCAATTCCCCCAGTGGGCGGCGCAATTCGGGGTCGATCACCGCAGCGACTGTCGCTGTGACCTGGGACTCGTCGATGGCCATGCGGGTTCTCCTCGGGGAATTTCGGCGCCACCGGTAGACTAGGGGACGTGCACGTGGACTCGGACAGGCGACTCCTCCAGGCCGAGCGCCCCCCAGGGGCTGGGGCCGGGGACGGCCGGGGCGACACGTCCGAGTCGGACGGTCATTTCTCCGCGGCGGTGACCGCGGTGACGGCCGCCTTCGGGGACCCGACCCGCCGGGAGATCTATCTGTTCGTCCGCTCCAACCCGGGCACCACCGCCTCCGAGGTGGCCGCCCGCTTCTCGCTGCACCCGAACGTCGCTCGCCACCATCTCGAGCGCCTCGCCACCGGCGGCTACGTGGAGATCACCATGGAGCGCGCCGCCGGAAACGGTGCCGGCCGGCCATCCAAGCGCTTCCGGGCGGTCGGCAACGACCCGACCCTCGACCTCTTCACCCGACGGGGTGACCTGTTGGTCCTCTTGTTGCAAGAGGCGCTCCAACTGCTCGGACCGGCGGCCGCCGAGGGCATGGCCGAACGGGTCGGCGAGGAGTACGGCCGCACACTCGCCCGCCAGATGTCGCCCGGCGAGGGGCAGCGCTCGCTACGTACCGCCATGCACGCCATCGCCGACACGCTCACCGCACACGGGTTCGCCGCCCACGCGGAGGACCAGGGTGCCAGCACCGCGGTGGTGGCGGACAACTGCCCCTTCGGCAACGCCGCCTCGCAGTACCCCGTCCTGTGTGCCGTGGACCGGGGCATGGTCAAGGGCCTACTGGCCGGCCTGTGCGGCGACGATGGCAGTGGAGTGGTGCCGGTCGTGCTGTCGTCCTCGCGCGCTCGCGGCGACGACGCCTGCGCCGCCGTGGTCTGACCGGCGAGCCAGCCTTGGCCCGTCACTACCTCGATCACGCTTCGACCACCCCGACACGCCCGGAAGCCCGCGCCGCCATGGCGGCCTGGGACCAATCGGGCATCACGGCCGACCCGGGCCGGGTACACAGCGAGGGGCGCATGGTCCGTGCCGCCCTCGAGGAGGCCCGGGAGCAGGTGGCCGGACTCTTCGCGGTGCGCCCGCGCCAGGTCATCTTCACCTCGGGTGGCACGGAGGCCATCAACGCCGCAGTCTGGGGCGCGCTCCGGGCTGACCGGGGACCGGTGGTCTGTTCGCCGGTGGAGCACTCCGCAGTGCGCGACGCCTCCGCCCGGGGCGCACCGGTCGTCCCCATCACCGTCGACCAGTTCGGCAGGATCGAGGTCGGTGCGGTCGACGAGGCCCTGGACCGGTGCCGCTCGCTCCACGGCCGCAACCCCTCCTTGGCCCACTGCCAATGGGCCAACCACGAGGTCGGGACGGTGCAGCCGGTGGCGGAGGTCATCGAGCACTGCCGCCGGCTGGGGGTGACCACCCACGTCGACGCCGCCGCCGCGGCCGGGAGGCTCCCCCTCGACCTCGGGCAACTCGGTGCCGACCTGGTGTCGGTGTCGGCGCACAAGCTGGGCGGCCCGGCCGGCATCGGCGCCCTGATCATCCGGCGGGGGCTTCGCCTGGAGCCGTTCGTGGTCGGCGGCGAACAGGAGCGGGCCCGCAGGGCCGGGCTCGAGAACGTGGCCGGCGCCATCGGGTTCGGGGCAGCCGCCTCGGTGTTGGCCGCACCGGGTGCGCTGGGTGCCGAAGCGACCATCTCGCGCTCCCAGTGCGATCGACTGCTGCAGTCGGCGTGCGCAGTCACCGGCGTGCGCGCCTTCGGTGACCCGGTCCATCGCCTTCCCCACATCGTGTGCGTCGGTGTCGAGGGCGTCGAGGCCGAACCAGTGCTGCTCGGGCTCGATCAGTCGGGCGTCGCCGTCCACTCGGGTTCGTCCTGCTCGTCGGAGACCCTGGAGCCATCGCCGGTGCTGGAGGCGATGGGGGTGGACGCCGAGCGATCGCTCCGCCTCTCGGTGGGATGGTCGACCACGGATGCGGACATTGGAGCGTTCGAGGCGGCCTTTGGCGGTGTCGTCGACAAGTTGCGGGCGCTGGGCGGCTGAACTCCGGGCGGGCGTGATGGCTAGGTTCTGCCCATGCGCGCCGTCGTCTGCAACCAGTTGGGTCCACTCGAGACGCTCGTCCTCGAAGAGCGGGCGGCGCCGGTGCCCGGCGAGGGGCAGGTCGTGATCGACGTCAAGGCGGCCGGCGTCAACTTCGTCGATGGGCTGCTGTGCCAGGGGCGCTACCAGATCAAACCTCCGACACCGTTCGTCCCTGGTGGCGAGGTCGCGGGCGAGGTGTCCGCCATCGGCGCCGGCGTGGGCGGCGTATCGGTCGGTGACCGCTTCATCGCCTTCACCGGATTCGGAGGATTCGCCGACCGAGCCGTGGTCCCCGCGCTCTCGCTGGTGCCGATGCCGGACAACATCAGCTTCGGCCAGGCCGCCGCGCTCATCCAGAGCTACTGCACCGTGCTGTTCACCCTGACCAGGCGGACCAGCCTCGTAGCGGGCGAGTGGGTGCTGGTGCTCGGGGCCGGGGGTGGCGTTGGCCTGGCGGCCACCGACGTGGCCACCGCCCTCGGGGGCAGGGTCATCGCGGCGGCGTCGAGCCCGGAGAAGCTGGAGGCGGCTTCGGCCATGGGTGCCGAGGCCACCATCGACTACGAGCGCGAGGACGTGAAGGTACGGGCCCGGGAGATCGCGGGCGGCGGCGTGGACGTCGTCATCGACTCGGTGGGCGGACGGCACAGCGAGGCAGCCCTCCGGGCCACCAGGCACCTGGGTCGCTTCTGCGTCATCGGGTTCGCCTCGGGACCCATCGCTTCGATCCCTCTGAACCAGGTGCTGCTCAACAACCGGACGGTGGTGGGTGTCGACTGGGGCGGCTGGACCTTCAAGGACCCGATCGGCAACCGCACGCTCATCGGCGAGCTCATGGACCTGGTCGGGTCCGGGCAACTGCACCCGACGGTGCCGACTTCGTATCCGCTCGAGGATGCGGCGGCGGTGATGTCCGGCCTCATCGATCGTTCGATCGCGGGCAAAGCGGTATTGGTCCCTTGAGGACGGCGGCACTCATCCCCCGGCCGAGCGGCACCTCGATGCCAGGGCTCAGCCTCCAGCCACCTGCGGCGGAGCGGGAAGGCCGGCCTTCTGGTAGGCCTGGCGGATCTCGGGCGCGGCCTGGGCCACCACGACGGCCGGCGGGTTGTCGCCGAGGAACTGACGGTACTGCTCCACGGAACCGGCGGCGTTGCCGTCCTGCTGCAACAGGACGGTCCCGAGGTACAGCCGCACGGCATAGTCATGCGGATCGAGTTGCGCGGCCCGATCCAGCTTGACCCGTGCGTCGCCGAGCAACGAGCCGCTCTTGCCGGACTGGCCGATCAGGTACTCGAGCCAGCCGAGTTGGGCCATGGCCACCTCGTTGTCCGGGTGCTGATCGAGCACGGACTGGTACAGCCGAGCGGCCTGGCTGAGTTGACCCTGATTCTCGAGCGCCGCCCCTTGGGCCAGGGTCTGCTCGATCTGCTGTTGTTGCGACTGGGCGAAGCTCCCGGTGGCCGACTGGCCCGGCTGCCGGCTCGACGCGAACAGGGACACGGCCACGATGAGGGCGGCGGCGAACGCCGCCACCGCCCCCCCGAGGAACCACCAACTGCTCCGCCTGCGTCTCCCGCCCCTGGCAACGGCGCCGTCTCCGGCCTCGAGGGCCTCCCCGGCCAGGTCGTTGGCGACCGGCGGGTCGGCCCGGTCGTCGGTGACGGGCGGCCCTGTCAACGCCGTCGCCGATGCCGATGCCGATGCAGTGGCCGATGCCGATGCTGTGGCAGGAGCAGGTGCAGATGCAGGTGCCGGGGAGCCGACGCGCGCCGGTCCGGCCGACGGGGCGGGCAGCGCGGCCAGGCGCACCATGTCCCGTTGCCGGAGGGCGAGGTAGTCCTTGTCGGACAGATCGCCGGCAAGGTATTCGGCGTCGGCGTCGGCCAAGGACCGGGTGAGGAAGCGCCGACGCTCGTCGGCCACCTCCGGTGCCATCGGGCCCCGGCCCCCGTCGACGGCAGCGTCCCCGTCCCCGTACCCGCCACCCAGGCGACGGCGCCGGACGAGCACGGCCACCAGGAGCGCCGCCGCCATGGCGCCGCCGACCAGAGGGAGCAGCCAGACCAGCAGGGACCACCCGGTGGCAGGAGGGTCGAGCACGATCGATGCGCCGTACCGCGCCACCAGATAGTCCTTGATCTGTCCGTCGGTCCTGCCCTGGGCGATCTGTTGCACCACGGCGACCCGCACGGCAACGGCGGTCGGCGCGCTCGACTGGGCCACCGAGAGGTCCTCACAGGTGGGGCAGCGGACCACGGCCTCGATGGCCGCGGCGCGCTGGGCTGCAGTCGGCGGTGACGAGGAGAGGGCGCCGCTCCCGACGACCAGCGCTGCCACCAGCACCACGGCGAGCAGCGTCCAGAGCGGGAACCGCCGCGTGGTCATAGACCGTACCCGCTGGCTTCCGCCTTGGCGATGATCTGGTCGAGGCCCGGGGTCGTCACGCCCCCGAGGATGGCGCTCAAGACGCGTCCGTTGGGCGCGATCACAAACGATGTGGGGTTCCCGCGGGCCCCGAAGGCCAAGGCCAGGCTGCCAGTGGAGTCGGCCAGCGTCGGCCAGGTCACCCCGATCTTGGCCTGGTACGACCGGGCCGCACCGGCGGTGTCGTTGAAGACCACGCTGAGCATGGAGGCGTCGCCGGTCCGGTGATGCTCGAACTGGAAGGCAATCAACTGGGGACCCTCCTCCTCACACGGCACGCACCAACTGGCGACGAAGTTGATCACGACGTAGTGACCCGGGGCCCGAGGCAGGTGGAACTGGGGTCCCATCGAGTGTCACGCCCTCGATCGTGGGGGCCGGGTGGTTGACCAGGGGATTCTGGGCCGCGGCGGTGAGCGCCGGAGGCCGCGTGGCCAACACGGCGATGAGTCCGGCTGCGATGACCAGGATCGCCACCGCCACCCAGCGGGCAGTGTGGGTCGTCGCTACGCCTTCGTGGTCGGCTTCCGTTGTCGTCACGAGGGATCACCACCTGCCACCGGAACCGCCTCTCCCCCGGGTCCGGACCGGGGGCCGGACCCCGCCGGCACCTCGACGCGGTCCTGGGTGTCGGGACGCGCCCTGGTGGGGACGGGAGCGGACACCGGGTCGGTGGGACGCCGACGCCGTCCGGGGATGGCCGACAGCACCGAGCCGAAACCGACCAGTCCGGCCCCGATCCACAGCCACATGACCAACGGCTGCTCGACCACCCCGAAGGTCCACACGGTTCCCTTGTCGGGGATGGAGGCGATGGTCAGGTAGAGGTCGTCCCTCCAGCTGGAGTCGATGGCCGGGGTGCCCACCGTTGCGCTCCCCGTGCCGAACTGGCTGACCGCCGGGGAGAAGGCGCCGCGGCCGTCGACCCGCAAGACGGCCTCGAAGGACGAGTGCGATGGTGAGGTGACGGCGCGGGTGCCCACGAACTCGACGGTGTGGCCGGCGAAGGTGGCCGTCTGACCGGGTGCGAGGTGCACCTCGGTCCGGTGGAGGAACGAGGTGGCCGCGGCCAGCCCGACGGCAATGACGACCACCCCGATGTGCACGACCATGCCCCCGTTGGCACGCCCCACGAATCCACGCCACCCACTCAGGATCGCCCGGTTGGACGAGGCACCGGACGACTGCGCAACCCGGTAGGCCCCGCGCACCGACAGCAGGAGGGAGCGCCCGGCCGAGGCGGCGGCGAACCCACCCAGGCCGAAGGCCAGCAGCGGCTCGATGCCGTGGATGCCGGACGCCACACAGACCACCACCACCGCCACCCCGATGGCCGCCGGTATGGCCAGGCGGCCGCGCAGGATGGCCACGGAGGTCTTGCGCCACGGGAGCGCCGGGGCCACCGCCATCAAGAAGAGCAGCCCCAACCCGACGGGCACGAAGAACCGGTTGAAGTAGGGCGCCCCCACTCCCACCTGTGTGCCGCCGTTGAGCGCCTCGTACAGGAGGGGGAAGACCGTGCCCAGCAGCACGACGAAGGCGAACCCGACGAACAGGAGGTTGTTGGCCAGGAAGGCCCCCTCCCGACTGATGGGCGAGTCGATGCCTCCGACGGAGTGCAGCCGGTCCCCGCGCCAGGCGATCAGTCCCACCCCGGTCACCAACACGAGCCCGAAGAAGCCCAACAGGAGGGGACCGATGGTCGACTCCGTGAAGGAGTGGACCGACTGGATGACCCCGGATCGGGTCAGGAAGGTCCCGAGGATGGTCAGGCTGAACGCCGCCACCACCAGGGAGAGGTTCCAGATGCGCAACAGCCCTCGCCGCTGTTGGACCATCACCGAGTGGAGGTAGGCGGTGCCCACCAGCCAGGGCAGGAGGGCGGCATTCTCCACCGGGTCCCAGCCCCAGAAGCCCCCCCAGCCCAGCACCTCATACGACCACCAGGCGCCGAGCAGGATGCCCATGGTGAGGAAGGCCCAGGCGAATAGGGTCCAGCGGCGGGTCTCCCCCTGCCAGTCCTCGTCAAGCCTTCCGGTGATCAGCGAGGCCACGGCAAAGGCGAACGGGAGGGTGAACCCGACCAGGCCCAGGTAGAGCATGGGCGGGTGGATGAGCACCAGGGGGTTGTTCTGCAGCAGGGCGTTGGGACCGGGCCCGTTGGGGGGGATGGCTCCGACCACGTGCTTGAAGGGATCGGCCGGACCGAGCATGAGCCCGAAGAAGAAGGCGGCGACCACGTAGACGACCAGGGTGGCCCAACCCACCAAGTCCTCACCGGCCCGCCTCCGGAACCGCCACACCATGGCGGTGGCGTAGCCGCCGAGCACCACCCCCCACAGCAGGATCGAGCCGGCCAACGCCGACCACAACCCGGTGAAGGAGTAGAGCCACGGCGTGGCCCGGCTGTTGTTGGCGGCCACGTAGCTGAGGGAGAAGTCGTGGGCCAGCAGCGCGTGCTCCATGGCGACGAGGGCGATCAGGCCACCGAGCAGGACGAGGGGGGCGTAGACCTGTCCGCGGCGGGTCGTCGATGACCGGCCCCGGGCCAGACCGACGGCGATGACCGTCACACCGGCGAGGGCGGCGACGAACCCGAGCAGGACGCCGGTGTGGCCGAGGGCCCCGTTCACTGCCGAGGCCCGGCGACCCACCGGCTACGGGTCAGGCCGCCGGTCATCGCTTGGTCCCGTTGGGCGAGGTGACCCGCCCCGGATGCTGAGCGATGTAGTTCGAGGAGTGCTTGACCAGGATCTGGTTGGAGACGAACGCCGTGCCGCTGAAGTGCCCGACGGCGATGACCGGGATATTGACCTGGAAGAGCTGGGGTGGACTCCCGGTGTTCTCGACCTGCAGCCGGGCCGCTCCGGCGGTGACCACGAAGTCCACACCGTTCGGGGTCTGGCGGATCGAGCCGGGTTGCACCACACCTTCGAGGTTGAACGTCTTGTCGCCGAGGCTCGCTTTCTGGTGCAGGGCCTCGTCGGCGGGCAGATAGAAGTTGAGGGCGGTGCCGAGACCCTTGACCAGCAGGAAGGCGAACGAGGCGGCCAGCACCAGGCCCACCACCGCGTAGCGGAGCCGGCGTGGTCCTGGCGGAGGGGGGTTGGTCGGGGGCCGGGTCGGTCCGGACCGGCGCGGGCCGCCATGCGCTTCGTCGGATGACGACGGGATCGGAGGCGCGGTGGTCATCGCCCCAGGGCCTCGAGGTCTTCTCCCGCGTCGGAGGTGGTTCTCACCACGTCATCGCCCGCGCCGGCGGCCTCGACCCGTTTGGCCGCCCGGATCAGTCGGCTGCGTCGCCACACGAGCTGTGCCCCGTACAGGAAGAGGACGCTCAGCACGACGACATAGCCGGCGACGACGTAGCTCATCGGGCACCTTCGGGAACCACCGGGCGGCCAACATCGACCCCGTCGTCAAGCCGTCCATCGGCCCCCGGTTCTCCGTGGGACGGATCGACCCCGGTACGGGACCGATCCACCGGTGTCCCCTCGGCCCGACGTTCGACAAGGGCCACGTCCAGTTCGCGGCTGCCCAACCAATCCTCGAGGACGCCGATCCGGTAGCGGACCAGGAGCATCCACACGAACACCAGGGTGAGGCTCACGAAGCCGAGCAGGAGGGTCCAGGCCATCGACCCGTGAATGGTCGGTGAGAGGTCGGGGTTGAGCACGGTCGCCCCCTGGTGGAGGGTCCTCCACCACAGCACCGAGAAGTGCACGATCGGGACATCGACGGCGGCGAACAGTGCGACATAGGCGCTTCGCTTGGCCCGCACGTCGGGCTCGGCCGGAACCCGCCGGAGCGCCAGGTAGCCGAGGAACAGCACGAGCAGCACGGCCGTGCTGGTGAGACGGGCGTCCCACGCCCACCACACGCCCCAGGTCGGCTTGCCCCAGATCGACCCGGAGATCAGCGTGCACACATTGAAGACCACGCCCACCTCGACGGCGGCCGCGGCCAGGCGGTCCCAGAACAACGATCGGGTGCGCGGCCAGAGGTAGAGCAGGCTGGCCACCGCGGCCAGGCCGAAGGCCAGATAGAGCGCCACCCAGGCCACGCCCGGATGGATGTAGACGAGGCGCACCAGATCGCCCTGACTCACGTCAGGTGGCGTGACCCACAGACCCAGCCACACAGTAAGAGCGGTGGCCACGGCGGCGGTGATCCCGATGATCCGCACCGTCCATCGTGCCCGAGCCGATTGGATGAGAGGAGAGTGAGCCGACGGGCTGGATCCCACCGAGAGGTTCGGACTCATGCCGACTCCTGGATGGGGCCGTACACAACGACACCGATGGCCACGTAGACGGCATCGAACACCACCAGCAGCCGGAGCCACTGGGTGCCGTCGGCGGGGACACCACCCACCATGGCTGCCTGCCAGATGCGCGTCCCGGCCAACAGGATCGGAGCGGCGATGGGGAGCAGCAGAAACGGCAACAGCGTCTCCCGGACCCGGAGCCCGGCGGACAGTGCCCCGTACAGGGTGCCGGTGGCCGCCAATCCCACGGTCCCCAGCAGGGACGAGACCACGATCAACCAGGCCACCTCGATCTTCGCCCCGTACAGCAGCACCACCCCCATGCCGAGCACGACCTCGAGCACGACCAACTGAGCCGCCACCGCCGCCGCCTTGCCCAAGAACTGGCCGGCCGGATCCATCCCCGACAGCCGGAGGGCGTCCCGGGCCCCGTCCGCCGACTCGACCGACACGCTGCGCTGGATGGCGAGCACGGTGCAGAACAGGACAGCCACCCAGAACAGCCCGGGCGCCCCCCGGGCCATCAGGGAGCGGTCCGGGCCGAGGGCGAAGGCGAACAGGACCAGGGCCACGATGCCGAACGGTGCCACCTGCGACAGCCCTACCCGCGACCGGGCCTCGATACGCAGGTCCTTGCCGGCGACGAGGGCGGCGTCACGCCACATGGGCGACGTCCTTGGCCGGCTTGCCGGCCGACCGGACGATGGCACGCTGGGAGACGACTCTGCCGCCGGCCACCGTGACCGCCCTGGTGGCCAGCGCTTCCACCTGGTGAGCCTCGTGGGAGGCGACGACTACGGTGGCGCCACCGGAGGCCGCCTCACCGATCAGCTCGTCGAGGGTGTCGCGGGCCGAGGCATCCAAGCCGGCGTGGGGCTCGTCGAGCAGCCACAACTCGGGCCACCGGGCGGCCAACACGGCCAGAGCGACCCGTCGACGCTGCCCGGCCGACAGTTTGACGGCGCTGGTCTTCAGCACACGACCCGTGAGCCCGAGCCGATCGCAGGCGTCGTCGATCCGATCAGTGCCGGCGCCCGCCGCCCGAACCGCGAATCGCACGTTCTCCCGAACGGTCAGGTCGTCGTAGAGATGGGAGGCGTGGGAGAGCATCCCGACCCGTCGCCGCACCTGGTTCCGTTGGCGGACCGGATCGAGGCCGAGCACCGCCACCCGGCCCGAGGCCAGGGGGACCAAGCCGGCACAGACCCGCAGGAGACTGGTCTTGCCCGCACCGTTCGGCCCCTCGACCAGCACCGTTTCTCCATTGGCAACCTCGAGGTCGACCCCGGCGAGCAGGGGGAACCGTCCGGACAACGCGACGGCGTCGTGGAGGAAAAGCGCTGGGGGGAGAGGGGCTGCAGGGGCCATAGCCGGTCCCCCCATGCTACGGGGGTGGGGGTCCGGGAGCCAGGCGAGGGCAGGGCGTTCGGGGCGGTGACCGCCGAGGACAGGACCGCGGTCTGCCCCCGCACGCCTCAGCTGGTTGACAATCGGCTGAGGTGCAGGTCACGTAGCCAATTCGAGAGATGGGCGGAGACGACGTCGACGTTGCCGGTCAGCAGCAGCAGCCCGAAGACCATGAGGACCGCTCCTCCCACCAGGTTGATCACCCACAACCTGGCGCGCACGCGGGCCAGTGCGTCGGTCATCCGACCGAAGGCCAGACCGCTGAGGAGGAACGGGACGCCGAGCCCGAGCGAGTAGGCCAGCAGGAGGGCGATCCCTCCGGTGGCCGATCCACCGGTGCCGGCCGCCAGGGCCAGCACGCCACCCAGCACAGGCCCGATACACGGCGTCCAGGCAAAGGCGAACGCCATCCCCATGACCGGGGGGGCCCAGGCCCCGAGCACGGAGGGACGGACGGCGAAGCGTCGCTCGCCGGTGAGGGCCGTTGGCAGGGCCACTCCGGCGGCCATGACCACCAGGACACCTCCGAACACCACAATGAGGATGCCGGACAGGGTCTCGAGCGAGCGCTGGTTGGTCAGGAAGAGCCTGCCGATGGCCGAGGCCGACGCCCCGAGGATGGTGAAGATCACCGTGAATCCGCCGATGAAGGCGAGGATCCCCCGGAGCAGTCTGCCCTGCAGCCGTCGGAGGTCCACCTGGGTGGGCGGCGTCGGATCGCTCCCGGCAGGGGGCGCCGACGGGTCCAGGGGTCCGGAGGGCTGCGGCGGGCACCAGCGGAAGCACGCACGGCGACAGGAACGAGAGCGTGCCGGCGCCGAACGCCACCAGGATGCCGAGGGGGTCGGCGTGGATCGCCGATCCGACCATCACCGTCCGCTAGGCCAGCTGGCTATGCACCAGCGCGATGTCGGCCTCCACCATCATCTGCACCAGAGCCGGGAAGTCGATGTCGCGGTGCCAACCCAGTGTCTGCTCGGCCTTCGAGGGATCCCCGACGAGAAGGTCCACTTCGGCGGGGCGGAGAAAGCGCTCGTCGATGACGACGTGCTCCTCCCAATCGAGGTCGACGGCGGCGAACGACAGCTCCACCAGCTCCTTGACCGAGTGGGTCTCCCCCGTGGCCACCACATAGTCGTCCGGATGGTCCTGTTGGAGCATCATCCACATGGCTCGCACATAGTCGGCCGCGAATCCCCAGTCGCGTTGGGCGTCCAGGTTCCCGAGGGCCAGTTTCTCGTCCATGCCAGCCTTGATCCGGGCCACCCCGTGAGTAACTTTGCGGGTCACGAATTCGAGGCCCCGCCGGGGCGACTCGTGGTTGAAGAGGATCCCCGACGAGGCGTGCAGGTCGTAGCTCTCGCGGTAGTTGACGGTGATCCAGTGGCCGTAGACCTTGGCCACCCCGTAGGGACTGCGCGGATAGAACGGCGTGGATTCCCGTTGGGGGACCTCGAGCACCTTGCCGAACATCTCGGACGAGCTCGCCTGGTAGAAGCGGATCTCGGGATCCACCGTCCGGATGGCGTCGAGCACCCGGGTCACACCGAGCGCCGTGGTCTCCCCGGTGAGGACCGGCTGGTTCCACGATGCCTGCACGAAGGACTGGGCGGCCAGGTTGTAGACCTCGTTGGGACGGCTCTCGCGCAGGATGTTGATCATCGACACCTCGTCGAGAAGATCCCCGGCCACCAGGGTGAGCCGGTCCTGAATGTGGGCGATCCGCTCGAAATTGAGAGTGCTGGACCGCCGCACCATCCCGCAGACCTCGTAGCCCTGATCCAACAGGAACTCCGCCAGGTAGGAGCCATCCTGCCCTGTGACGCCGGTGATCAGTGCTCGTTTCGACATGCTGTCAGGCTCCTCGGCTATCCGTGTGTGGTTCGTCGGTTGCTGTCTGCCAGGACGGCGCTCGCTTCTCGATGAAGGCGGCGATCCCTTCGGCTGCTTCGGCGGTCTGGCTGGTGACCGTGAGCATGGCGTGCAGGTAGGGCAGTGCCTCTGTCGCCGCCGAATCCAGTACAGCGTAGAACGATTCGCGTCCCATCCTCATCACACCGGGTGGCTTGGAGGCCAGGACGGCGGCCATGTCCGCCACTTCGGCATCCAGACGGTCCTGCGGCACCACCCGGGTGAGAAACCCCATCCGGTCGGCCTCCTCGGCCCCCACCACCCGGCTGGTGAGCATCAGCTCGAGGGCCTTCTTGGGGGGCATCGATCGCAGCAGGGGAACGGTGACCATGTAAGGCCAGAGCCCCACGTTGAGCTCCGGGGCCCCGAAGCGGGCCTGGTCGGAGGCGATGACCATGTCGCAGGCCAGGGCCAGGCCGAATCCTCCGGCCATGGCCCAGCCCTGCACCCGGGCGATGGTGGGCTTACCCAGGTGCCAGAGCTCCTCGAACAGCTCGGCCAACCAGCCACGGGCCCGGTGGTGATCGGCGTACTCGTCGGTGGCGCCACCGGGGTCGCCCGGCACCATGCCGGTCAGGTCGGCTCCGGCGCAGAAGGCCTGATCGCCGGCGCCGGCCAGGACGACCACCCTGACCCCGGGATCGACCTTGGCCGCGGCCACGTGCTCCCGCAGCCCGCCGATCACCGCCCAGGTCATGGCGTTGCGCCGCTCTGGCCGGTTGATGGTCAGGGTCAGGACGGCCCCTCGGCGCTTGGCCAGCAGATCGGCAACGGGAGGGACGGATCCTTCCGGCGGCGAATGTTGCTCGGGGTCGTCAGGCACGGGATGACGGTAGCCCGCCCGCGCTGACGTTGTCCGCTCGCGACCTGCGGTGCCGCACGCGGTGGTGGGCACCCGACGGGGTCGCTCGAGGATCGGCGCCGCTACGGTGACGCCATTCCCACCGCAGCCCTGCTCTCCTTCCGCCTCGGAGGCTCCGACGGCGTGGCCGTCGAGGCGGCCAAGTGGCAGGCGGCGCTGACCCGGCTCGGGTTCTCGACGCTCACCGTGGCCGGCGACGGGCCCGTCGACCGGTTGCTCCCCGGGCTGGCCATCGGAGCCACAGAGCCACCGACCCGATCGGAGCTGGTGGCCGTCCTCGATGACGCCGACCTCGTGGTGGTGGAGAACGTCTGCTCCCTTCCCCTCAATCCCGGCGCCGCCGGTGCCGTGGCCGGTGTGTTGGCCGGGCGGCCCGCCATCCTTCACCACCACGATCTCCCGTGGCAGCGGTCCCTGTTCGCGGGCCACCCGCCCCCGCCGGTCGACGGTCGGTGGAGTCAGGTCACCATCAATGAGCTGAGTCGGCGCCAACTGGCCAAGCGGAGCATCGTTGCCACCACCGTCTACAACTCCTTCGCCCTCGACCCGGCCAGCATGGGTCCGGCAACAGGCCGGGCCGCGGACGACGAGCTCCGAAGGCAGAGTCGCGCTGTGCTCGGAATCGCCGACGGCCAACGCCTCGTGCTGCAGCCGACCCGGGCCATCCCCCGTAAGAACGTCGAAGGCGGCATACGGGTGGCGACCGAGTTGGGCGCGACGTTCTGGCTCCTGGGGCCGGCCGAGGACGGCTTCGGGCCGCAGCTGGCGGCCCTGGTGGGTGCCGCCCGCTGTCCCGTCATCCTCGGCACCCCCGAGGGTGCCACCGAAGTCGAGATCCACGCCGCCTATCGAGCCTGCGACGTCGTCGCCCTGCCGTCGACCTGGGAGGGGTTCGGCAATCCGTCCATCGAATCGGTGGTCCATCGCCGCCCCCTGGCCATCGGGCCCTACCCCGTAGCCGACGAGCTGGCGGCCTTCGGCTTCGAGTGGTTCTCCCTGGCCGAGACGGACCGCCTCCGAGCGTGGTTGGACGCACCCGATGCCGGTCTGCTCGAGCGCAACGTGGCGGTGGCCCGTGCCCACTTCTCCCTCGATGACCTGCCCAAGAGGATCAGCTCGGTGCTGCCCGATCTGTAGGACCCGCCCAGGCGGAGCCTCGTTTCCCCGGGCGGACCGTTGCGGGCCCCCGAGTACCATGACCGCCATGAACGGTGGACCAGGCCCGGAGCCCGGCGATCAGAGCCCGTCCGATGGCAGCGCTTCGGTCCCGGCCGGTCGGCGGCTCACCGCAGATGCACGGCGACGGCAGCTCTTCGACGTAGCCCTCTCCCTGTTCGCCGAGCACGGCTACGCCTCCACCACCATGGACGACATCGCCGAGGCCGCCGGGGTGACCAAGCCGCTCGTGTACCAGCATTTCGAGTCCAAGCGGGCGCTGTACCTCGAGCTCATGGACGTGTTCTCGAAAGAGCTGGTGACAAGGATCGTCAAGGCGACCGCCAACGCGGAGGGCCCCCGCCAGCAGGTCGAGCTGGGGTTCGCCGCCTACTTCGAGCTGATGGTGGCGAACGAGCAGGCCTTTCGGCTCCTGTACGGACGGGATGCGCCCGACGACCCCGAGTTGGGCGCCGCCCTGCGCCGGGTGGAGGAGACCATCGCCCAGGCCATCGATCCGCTCATCGACGCCGGTCTCGACCCTGCCCACCGGCTCCTCCTGGCCCATGCGGTGGTGGGCATGGCGGAGGGGGCCAGCCGCCATTGGCTGGATGCCAAGCGAGACCAGGGCGCGTCTGCCGACGGCGCCGCCGATGGGAGGCGAGCCCGCCGAGCCGTGGACCCGGAGGACGGGGCCCATCTGGCCGCCCGTCTGGCCGACTTCGCCTGGGCCGGGCTCCGCCAGGTACACCGGATCTGACTCCCGGTCGGTCAGCGGCTCCCGAACAGCCTGACCGAGCGCCCGGCCCGAGGGACCGCGATCAGGCGCTGACCTGCCCGGCCACGACCGGCTGGTTGCTGCTCTGCACCACGCCACCGGCATGCTCGGCGGTGATGGCAAAGGCGCTGACGGCAGCGCTACCGGCCACGCTGAAGGCAACGACGGTCGGGCGCGCCCCCAGCAGTCCCAGTGAGATGGTCTTCTGGCCGACCACGCCCCAGAGCTGGTAGGTCTGGTCGGTCGGCAGTCGCGACAGCTGTCCGGCCTGGACGAATCCGGCGCCGGACTTGGTCAGGACCACCATGACGTCGACCGGAGTGCCCGTCGACGGGTGGGCGGTCAACTGCACCCGCTTGGTCGACGGCGCCTTGAGAGCATTCTGCTCAGCGCCGGACAGCGGAGCTTGCAAGGCTGCAACCTGGCGATCCAGATGGTGGACCTGGGCCCCGAGCAGCACGGCGACGACGGCCGCAGCCCCAGCCACTGCACTCGCGGTCCAAGCCACCCAACGGCCCCTCCGACGATCCTTGGTGATGGGGATCACGTTCGCGGCACCGTCCGGCGCGCCATCAGCCGCGCCAGCACCGGCGGCGGCGTATTCCCGTCCGCCCGTCAGGTCGTCGGTCCGATCGGCGCCCGTCTCGAGTCGGGCCGAGAGCCGTCCCCACGACGGTGGTGTCGAGCCGTCGAGCTGACTGGCGATGCCGTCCCACAGCGTGGCCGGCGAGGCGCCGCCGGAGTTGGCCAACAGGCCGGCGACCTCGTGATGCTGGGCAACCTCGGTGGAACACCGCAGGCAGCCCTCGAGATGGTGCTCGACCATCGCCGCGGTCTCCGGATCGACGGCATCCAACGCATAGGCGCCGAGGAGATCCCGGATCTCGTCATGGCTGGGTTCGGGTATCGACGCGTTCACAACTCTGCTCCCGCCGGCTGCACGCCTCGCTCCGCCAGATTCACCCGGAGACGACCCAGACCGGACCTGATCCGACTCTTGATGGTACCTTCCGGCTGGTGGAGCATTTCCGCCACCACCCGATAGGTGTGACCGCCGAAGTACGCCAGTTCGATCGGCTGGCGCAGCTCGAGCGGGAGCTCGGCCAGAGCTTCCTTCACCTGGTCGGCAATGGCCATGTCCCACACCTCGTGGTCGATGTCGTAGCCGGCGGTGGCCGTTTCATGGGACGTGCGCTCCTCCCGCCGGCGCCGGGCTACCTCGGACCGCACGAAGTCGACTGACTTCCCGTGGGTGCGCGCCAGCAGGAAGGAACGGAGCGTCCCCCGTTGCGCGTCGAACTTCTCCGGGTGCTTCCAGAGATCGAGGAAGACCTCTTGGGTGATCTCCTCAGCCGACGGGTCGCTCTGCAGAATTCGCCGCGACAGGGCGTGCACAGCACCCCCGTGACGTCGGTAGACCTCGGCCAGGGCGGGCTGGTGCCAACGGCCCACCGCCACCACCAAGTTGGCGTCGCTGGCCTGATCGACATCGATCACAACACTGTCTTCGACACCGTCGCCCATGTGGATGATCCCAATCTAGATCGCCACGCCGGCGCCACCGCGCGGTCCGGCTCCCTGCCATCCCCGAGAACGCCGAGGACCGAAGGGGAACGCTCATCTGGGGAGCGGCCGGCGACGAATACAGCACATGAGCTTCGACATCGACACCTACCAATCGCTCTCAGCCAAGCTCGAAGTCGGGGACCTCGATTTCGACGCCTTCCGCGATCAGCCCCTCGACCCGAAGGCGCTCCGCTGCCTGCGCTACATGCACGATGTCGAGAACCACACCGTCTGCTATCTGCGAGACGTCCTGGTGACCCGGGCCCACCGGGACCCGGAAGTCACCTCGTTCCTCACCATGTGGAACTACGAAGAGTTCTGGCACGGCGAGGCCATCGCCAGGATTTTGGACGCCCACGATGAGCAGGCGGGGACGGGCCGGATCGCCGCCCTGCGGCAACGCCTGCCCAAGCGCGACGCGTGGCGACCGCTGACCTTCCAGTTGGCCTCGGCCATCACCCCTCACCTCACGGCCGTGCACATGACGTGGGGAGCAGTCAACGAGTGGACAACGCAAGCCGGGTATGCCCGTCTGGCCAAGCTGGCCGGCCACCCCACGCTCTCCGAACTGCTCCGTCGCATCATGAAGCAGGAGGGCCGGCACATCGATTTCTACGCCACGCAGGCCAAGGGCCGGTTGGCTGACAGCCGGGCGGCGCAACGGTTGACCCGATGGGCGCTTCGGCGCTTCTGGGCGCCGGTGGGCAGCGGCGTGGTGCCCGAGCCCGAAGTCGACTTCCTCCGCACCTATCTCTTCGGCGACGACGACGGGCGGGCCATGGCCGACCGGATCGACAGGCGGGTCGATCGGCTTCCGGGTCTCGAGGGCCTCAACCTGTTGCGGGGAGCGGTGGCCGTCGCCGCCTGACCCAACCGGCTCCTTCCGCCGACCGGCCCTGGATCAATTCCCGATTGAACCAGTAAACTATGTAGGTGTTCAGCTTCCCGAATCCGGTGAACGAGTATGCGGCCAGGACGGTCGCTACCGGGGTCGTGCTCATGTGCGCGGCAGCGCTGGCGTTCCGTCAACCGTGGATCCTCATCCCGCTGGCGTACGGATTCTGGGCCCGGGTCCTGACGGGACCCACCCTGAGCCCCCTGGGCCAGTTGGCCACTCGGGTCGTCGCGCCTCGGTTGCCCGGCGAGCCCCGCCTCGTCCCCGGTCCCCCGAAGCGGTTCGCTCAAGCCATGGGCGTGGCCTTTTCAACTTCCGCCCTTGTGCTCTGGTACGGGTTCGGGCTCGGTGCCGCCGCGTGGGTGGTCACAGCCATGCTGGGCACCGCCGCCTTCCTCGAAGCCGCCTTCGGCCTGTGCCTAGGCTGCCTGGCGTTCGGAGCGCTCATGAGGGCCGGCCTGATCCCCGAAGAGGTCTGCGCCGCCTGTGCGGACATCTCCCTACGGCATCCCCAGCTGTCCGCCACCCATCCGCGCTGAGGGTGGTCCCGGCCGGTCAGCGCAGACGAGGGCCCAGCTCGGTACAGAGGTCGGCCAGCTCCTTGGCACAGTTGACGTAGTCCTCGTCCTCCCCGCCGGCCGGGTCCTCCACGTCCTCCCAGGCCTCGATGGGCAGCGTGCCCAGCTCGAGGGCGCGGACCCGATCGACCAGGGATCCCGGGCCATCGGGCAGGTCGCGGCACAGTCGCTTGATGGATGCGGTCTTCGACGCCGCCTCGGGGTGCATCCGCCTGATATAGGCGACGTGCTCGCCCGCCATGGCCAGGATCAGATCGGCATCCACCACGTCGCGGTCGGTGAGTTGGTGACTGCGATGGCCGTCGGACCGATGGCCGACCGAGGCCAGAGCCTCCCTGGTTCTCCGGCCCATCGGCTGTCCCTCCACCACGTGGGTTCCCGCCGTCACGATCCGCAGCGGTGCCGCGGCCAGCATGGCCCCGGCCATCACCGATCGGGCGGCGTTGCCGGTGCACAGGGTCAGGACCGTCACGGTGCGGTCTTCAGCGGGCAACGACCGCCCCGTCCGACCCGGGTGTCCTCCTAGGCATGGCGGCCACGGTACAGGACGCCAGCCGGGGCCGGACCCACCGGCGGCCGGTCAGGAGACCGTCACGATGGTGCGGCCCACCGTCTCGCGGTTGGCCATGGCGGCCATGGCCTCGGGCAGCCGGTCGAACCCCACAACGCTGCCCACCACCGGTCGGATCTCCTGCAGCTCGACCAACGACACGATCTCTCTCATGATCGTGGCGCCGAGCTCGGACGGCGGGAAGTTCCAACCCATCGACGTCTTCACCAACGCCGACATCTCCTCGGTGGCGTAGGCGAGGAGCACGCCGCAGAGCTTGAAATTACCCAGGGCCACCCGGCGGGGCACGACGAACGGTTCGTCGGCGACCACCTTGTTGGAGGCGAACCCCATCATGAGGTACTGGCCGTTGTACGCCGTGCACTTCATGGAGTCCTCCATGACCGCCTCACCGACATTGTCGAAGACGACGTCCACGCCGCGGTTTCCCGTTTCGGCCAGGACCACCGTGGCGAAGTCCGCTTCGCGGTAGTTGATGGCGTGATCGGCCCCGAGCTCGCGACACAACTGGGCCTTGGCGTCGGTGCCGGCCGTGGCGAAGACCCGGGCGCCGCGGTGACGGGCCAACTGGATTGCGGCCGAACCCGCCCCACCCGCCCCCGCATGGATGAGCACGGACTGGCCGGCGCGCAGGCCGGCGCGGTCGATCAGTCCGAGCCACGCCAGGTGAAACGGGAAGTAGAGGGCGGCGGCACCGGGGAGCGGGATCGACTCCGGCATGTCGAACGTACCCGCGGCAGGGCAGACGGCGTATTCGGCGAAGCCGCCGTATGCCGCCTTCGTCGTGGCCACCACCCGTCGTCCCAGCAGATGGCCGGTGCCCGCTCCGCAGGCGTCGACGACGCCCATCACCTCCATCCCGGGACTGTAGGGAAGCTCGGGACGCACCATCATGTTCCCGCCCGTGATTCGCTCCAGGTCGTTGAGATTGAGCGGAATGGCCTGGGCCCACACCCTCACCTCGCCGGCCTCGGGCGCCGGCACAGGGACGGTATCCAGTCGCAGCACTTCGACGGGTGCGCCGTACTCGTGCGTGCGCCACGCTCGCATGGTGGGCGGGGCAGGATCCATGGTGTTCACCTCTGGCTCAAGTGAACGGCTATTCGGGCGGAAGGTCGAAGTAGTCGATGTACTCGCGGAACTCCGACCGGACGCGTTCGGGAACCACCCCGAACTCATGGGGCGCATACCGGTGGATTCCGTGCTTGCCCGGAGGGTTGTCGGCAATGAAGGCTTGCATTGACTGCGCCGCCTCGTCGCTCATGGGGATATCGAAGGCGTCGTAGATGGCGGCGACCGAGGCGAACTGGTCGCGGATGAAGTCGGAGAAGAACATGTCGTAGAAGATCGCATCCGGGTAGGACCGCGTCTGACGGACATGGAGTCCCCGGGTGAGGATCTTGCACAGGCGCGCCGTCCAATCGGTCGCCACCTCCTCCGGATCGACGGTGTCGCTACCCATCGACCGCACCAACGCGGTCAGGCTGGCGTAGGACGTCATCGACTTCACGGGGTCGCGATGGGTGAAGACGATCCTGGCGTCCGGGTACCGCTCGAGTAGGGAGTCCAGGCCCCAGAGGTGTGCGCCCGTCTTGAGCACCCAGCGATCCCGGTGATGGTGCCACTGGAGGTGCTGGAGCTGTCGGTGGTGGAAGACATAGACGTGGGACCAATCGGCGCCGTCATCCACCCAGTCCTCGTAGGTCGGCACGCGGAACTGATTGTGGAACAGCGGCGTGCACATGGCCTCACCCATCATGGTGACGCACTCCTGCGTCAGCTCGGCGCCCATCGGATGCATCGCCTTGAAGGCGGGGATCTGCAATTCGACCGATGGGAAGGTGGCCGCACATGCTGCGATGCGGGGATCGGTGTGGAAGGTGGCAGCCTCGGGCGGGGGCGAAGGGAACATGGCCTCCCAGGTAAGTGGCACCCGGTTGGAGGGGTCCTGCGCCAGGATGTCGTGCAGGATGGTGGTGCCGGTGCGAGGCATCCCGATGATGAATACGGGCTTCACGATCCGCTCATCGGCGATGCCGGGGAAGCGCTTCCGGTCATTGACGTAGTTGAGCCGGTTGGTGGTGTGACCGATCATGCGCTCGCGGGCGATCATGCGCCCGATGGGGTTGAGTCGCCCGTCGCTCTCGAGCGAGTCGACTGCCAGCTGCAACGGGTCGGTGAAGGGGCCCGGCCCGAGGTCGCTGATACCGCCGGCACGCTCAGAGGCTTCGTGCACGATGGAATCGAGCTCGAGGCTCGCGCCGACGTCGGTCATGTCGCCAGTATGGCGTAGGGCCGGTCGGCGGTTGGAGGTCGCCCCGGCGAGCGTCCGGACAGCTACTGGATATGGACGCCCGAGATGGCCCGGCTGATGATCAGCCGTTGAATCTCCGACGTGCCCTCGAAGATGGTGTAGGTCTGGTCGGTCTGTCCGGCAGGGTGTCCGAAGTGCCATCGCGAGCGTGGCTGTCCGCCCTTCGTGATGGGCCATACCGACCCGTGTCGGGTGGTTGTAGGACAGAAGTAGGACTGATCTTCGAATCGATCTTCGAAGAGCCAGACGTCGGTCATCGGACACGTGGAACCGGCCCTGTTCAATTTCATTGCCACGGTGATAGCCACGCCGAACGCCGGTTCCGCGCTGGGTGTGAACCCGGTCACCGGCCGAGCGGGGCGTCAATATGCTTGGCTGCGTGTTGGGGGGCCTGCTCCGGACTCTTGTGCGCGTTCGGTCCGGCCGGGGCGGTCTGACTTGCGAACCCGGAACCGTGCGGAGCTTCCGGGAACCGTTGATCTGGCATGCTCGGGCGCCGATCCCAGTTTGCGGCTCGACCGATCGGAGGGAGCGACCTGAACCGCTTGCTAGGGCAGGCAGGCGCTCGGACATCGTGCCAGTTATCGATCCCCAAGCCGGCATCGATAGGGGATATTTGGCGCGCGCGAACAGGTGCCCGGGTGCTGGATGAGGGAAGTCCGAAGCTCCCCCTACTCCACCGAGGTTCAATGCCATCATCACCAATGACCATCAACCGGTTGGGAATCCATCAGCACTCACCTTCTGTCGGTTGCACCGAGTAAGGTAGGAGACGATGTAGCACGCCGAACGATGAGGAGGTGACACCAGATGAAGTCCGAACCACCCAGTATCTGGTGCTCCCCGACTCCCGCTCCGGCCGCTGCCCTGTCGTAATCGCAGGTATCCCTCGGATGTCTCGCAGGTTGCTTCCGGCTCCCTCCTGAGTAGCTGAGTCTCCGGCCACGAGCCGGCAGACCGCAATCGGGGAACGATGGCCCATGCTGACCCACCGCGCTGTCGGCATTGGGCTCAGTACACCGCCCAACGTGTTCTCCGCGTCGTCTGACGCGCATCGCCGAAGGAGTCATCATGTTCCTCTTCAACGCTGCCCCGGCGCGCCCCACATGGGATCGCGCCCGATCTATCGGGCCTTAGCGCACCGCGCTCCCGGCCCAGCGCGTCGGCCCTGTGTGCCGCGGCCGGACCAACCTGCGACCGGACCGCCCCATGGGACAGAGCGTCCCCCACGGTCCGGCTCCACCTCCCGTCCCCCTGTCCGTCAATCGAGCCGATCGCCCCGTCGATGCTGCCTGCACCGGGTGTATTCCTCGCGGGTGATCGGGCCCCACCGCATCCGTCCCCGAGCTGCCCGAAGGAGGTGAACCATGGCCGACGACAACGATTCCGAGATGAGCGACCAGGACCGCCCGCAGCACGACGACGCCGTGCTCGACTCCGCACACATCGGGGACATCGAGGGCGCATTCGGGACCATCCGCCAGCACGACCTCGACTCCCGTCGGTCATGGCGGGCGCGACTGCTCACGCTGTTGGCCATCATGGGTCCGGGCCTCATCGTCATGGTCGGCGACAACGACGCCGGCGGCGTGTCCACCTACAGCCAGGCCGGGCAGAACTTCGGGCTGACCCTGCTGTGGACCCTGCCCCTGCTGATCCCGGTGCTCGTCGTCAACCAGGAGATGGTGGTGCGGCTCGGCGCCGTCACCGGTGTGGGCCATGCCCGCCTCATCAACGAGCGGTTCGGAAAGTTCTGGGGCGCCTTCTCGGTGGGGGACCTGTTCATCCTCAATTTCCTGACCATCGCCACCGAGTTCATCGGGGTGAGCCTGGCTCTGAACTACTTCGGGATCAGCGAGTACATCTCGGTGCCCATCGCCGCCGTGGCCCTCGTCGCCATGACCGCCACCGGCAGCTTCCGGCGTTGGGAGCGGTTCATGTTCATCTTCATCGTGTTGAACTTCCTGGTCGTCCCCCTGGCCATCTTCAGCCATCCGGCCGCCGGACCGTTCTTCAAGGGATTCGTCACCCCCGGGGTCAAGGGTGGGTTCACCTCCACGTCGGTGCTGTTGATCATCGCCATCGTGGGAACCACGGTCGCCCCATGGCAGCTGTTCTTCCAACAGTCCAACATCGTGGACAAGCGCATCACCCCCCGCTGGATCAACTACGAGCGGGCCGACACCGTCATCGGGTCGCTCATCACCGTGTTCGCGGCGTCGCTGTTGATGGCGGTGGTGGCCTCGGCGTTCAGCGGCACGGCCCTCGCCGGCAACTTCATAGACGCCGGCGGGGTGGCTAGGGGGCTCAACCACTACGTGGGCCACGCCACCGGCGCCATCTTCGCCATCATCCTGCTGAACGCCTCGATCATCGGGGCCGCATCGGTGACCCTGGCCACGTCGTACGCGTTCGGCGATATGTTCGGTGCCCGGCACTCGCTCCACCGGAGCTGGAAGGATGCCAAGTTCTTCTACGGCGCCTTCACCGCCATGGTGGTGCTGGCTGCCGGGCTGGCCATCTCCGGGGCCCGGCAGGGCCTGATCATTACCAGCGTCCAGGCTCTGGCCGGTATCCTCCTGCCCAGCGCCACCGTCTTCTTGTTGATCCTGTGCAACGACAAGCAGGTGCTCGGCCCCTGGGTCAACCGGCCCTGGCTCAATGTCCTGGCCACGTTCATCATCTCCATCCTCCTGATGATGTCCCTGGTCCTGATGGTCACCACCCTGTTCAGCCACATCAACGTGAACGTGTTGGCGGTGGTCCTGGGCATCGTGCTGGTGCTGGTGCTCGGCGTGGGCGGATTGTTATACTCCCGCTCACTCAAGCGCAAGCCCCCCGAGCCGATGATTCCCATGGCCCGCCGGGCCACGTGGCGGATGCCGGCCCTCAACCTGCTGGAGCGACCGGCCTGGTCGCGTGGACGGCTCTCCGCCATGTACCTCCTGCGGGGATACCTGGTGGTCGCCGTGCTCATGTTGCTGGTCAAGGCCATCCAGCTCGGACTGCACAAGTAGGTTGCGTGGCCATCCGCCCGTCGTGCCGGCTCTCCACCGATCTCGATAAGGGCCGCGAGCGTTCGATCCGGGAAAATAGCCCCTGCGTCGACGTTACGTCGCTGTCGGTGTGGGTCGAAGTACCTGGTTACGGGAGTCGAAGGTTGTCGATGATGAGGTGGACGTCGAGTTCCTTCGGCACCGACCCGGCGATGAGAGCCAGGAACTTCTTGAACTCGATGCCGTTGCGAGCAGCTTGGCGGAAGGCTCTGTGAGCCACCTGTGAACGGCATGGCTCCCGGCTGATCCTGGTACGACGATCCCGTATCGAGACGAGATAGCGACCACGCCGGTCCCGCCCTCGGAGGTGGCTACGGGACGGATCGCCCGACGAGGTGCTTGCGCGAGTGAGCGGCTAGCGCTCGTGGTCCACTAGACCGGAGATGGCCGATCTGGGCTCGGAGCCCGCGCAGCGGCTGCGGTTGAGCCGCAAGGCGAATCGGAGTACTGCGTCGTCGAGGTGGTACAGAACGCAGCGCCAGAACGACGGCCGTCAACAACAAGGGGCCATCACCGAACGTCGGGTGTGGTCGCGGGCGGCTTGGGCCACGCCGCGCACCGATGTTAGGGGTCACGCGGCGTCATCGGTGACAGACCATCACCGACACTGGAACGTGCTCTACTTCTGTGAATCCTGTTGTAGCAGATGCGGTTCGGGTCACTCTCTCAAGTTTCACGAAGCACCGTGAGTCTCTTCAAGCAGCTCGCGAAATCTGTTTGGATCGTGGACGTAGGCAGATACAAAGTCAGATACACAATTCTCGCCACCAAACTCTGCAGCGATGTGAACCTGTTCGTAGCCAAGTTTGAACAAGTTGTCCTTAACCAGGTCCGGTCTGAGATCAACCACGATGAATCGATGCCGGCCCACGCCCTTAACTTCCGCATGGACGTTCTCGCGCAGCATCGCTGTGAACACGAGAGCCGTGATGGGCAGGGAATACCCAATCAGTACGACCACCTTGGTTGCATCAAGCGCTGCTGCGGCACGGTTCCATAACTCTCTGGTGATGGGGTTCGTGTAGTACGGGGACTTAAAATGTTAATGGCCGTTGGCGGCACGATGAACGGTTCGCGGCCGGGGAGCCGTCGTGCGATCTCGTCGGCATCGGGCAGCCCGGGGTGCTCCCACTTCCCCGCTAGATCCAGCCTGTTGAGAGTCGCACCCGACTCGTCGCCCGGGCTCCATCGCCAGTCGAGCGATCCGTGCAGTTTGAGCAGTTCAAATGTCTTCGCGAGGGGTCCAGCCAACCGGCCAGGTTGTGGAGGATAGGGGGGCAGGTCGCGAAGAATGTCTATCGGAAGTACGCGTCGACGCTCAGTGCCGTCGGATCCCTCGATGACTTCGGACATCACAACGTACTCGACGAGGTTGTCGTAGTTGAAGGTGATGACCGTGCTCTCGAATTGATGGAACCACGTCACCAGGCTGGTGAGCCAAGGAGGGCATGGCGACGACAGGAGGGTCTGTCGTTGTGCGCTATCGAGCATCCGTGTGATCGCCTCGCTAGCCCGCGCGAACACCCCCAGGTTCTCAGCATTGGTCGCCGCTGAGTAGTCGGGCTGGTCAGTAGCGAGCCGAGATAGCCACTGCTCGAACAGCCCATTGGTGAATGTGGTTGGCAGCCGGTCCTTGTGTCCGGCCATTTCGAGCAAGGGACGGCAGGACTCTCCGAGCTCATCGATTGTCGGCATTTGTTGCGAGATCGCCTTCGAGAATCGTAACTATTCAGGTCCCCTGATCGGCGCGTCCACCACCTGCACGAACGACG
>JADEYI010000434.1_pt1 | contig 58691 bp, 65 predicted proteins | sample 8542331 | NCBI WGS metagenome assembly JADEYI01 (sample SAMN16510988, study PRJNA670497) | mine drainage metagenome | isolation source: biofilm near Copperflume 1 | place: Germany: Marsberg coppermine Kilianstollen | collected 2018-02 | reverse complement strand
CTTCATAGCCAGGGGTGGCCGGGGCTGTGCCGGGATAGAAGCTCGCGCTTCCGTTCCGGTCGAAGATGGCCCATTGCGCCGAAAGCGAAGCCGCGCTGCCCGGCCCCGCAGTGGCCAGCAAGAGCACAACAGCGACGAGCGCGACGCTGACCACCAGCGCCGCCCGGACGCGCCCGTTCAGCATGAGCGCGGTGCCTCAGCCGGGCGTCCGGGACGCCTGTTGAGAAGTGAGCAGCCCGGCGCCAGGGATGGACGGGTACCCTGGGCGCCGGGCCTCGGCCCACCACCTGCCGGGGTGCGCCGGTCGAGAGCGCACCCCATGTCTGCACGGGGGGATACGACCCCGTTGCAGGCCCGGCGGCGATACCGCTTACGGCCCATATTCGGCTGTCCCGATCGGGGATGGCGTGGGCGTCCAGACCTTTGGCGGCGTTTTGCTGGTGGCATTGGGCCCGGCAATGAACGCACCCGATCCATTCCCCGAGCGCGTGTGCGGCGGGTCGTCTGGCGACGACGCAGCCGCTGTGGGCGATGGGGACGGCGACGGAGATGCCGTGGGCACCGGTGCCGGCGACCCCGGCGACCCACTCTTCGGAAGAGCCGACGTGCGCAGCGTGGCCGTGTGTGGGCTGCAGATGAGGGGCTTTGGCACGCTGACCGTCCCCGCAGCGGCCGGAGTTGTTGCACCGCTGGTGAGCACCTGCGCGATAGCGGTCGCGTCCAGGGGGATGCCGGTGCCGGCAAGGGTGAAGGTGAAGGTGCCGTTGAGCGCTGTGAAGGGCCCGGCGCCAACGTCGCTGCCGGTCACGCTCCACCTCGCCAGTTTTGGCGTGGCCGCCGTATCAGGGGTATAGCCCCAGCCGGTGGGAGTGAGCGGGTGGGACTCCGAGATCACCAACCCACCTCCTCCCACCAGCGCGGGGGTGAAGCAGACGGGCAGCGCAACCGATGCGACGCTCTTGCATGTGATGGGGTTCGCACCGCCGCCGGTGAGTGTGTAGGAATAGGTCGTGTTGCCGCCGCTTTCGTGCGCGCCGGCATAGGCGAAGGCGTAGGGCGAGCAGGAGAAGGAACCGGTGCCCACGCTCGCACCGACGCTCACCTGCTGGGTCCAGGCGGTGTTCGCGGAGGGCAGGTGGACGAGCGCGAACACCGAGAGGACGGCGAGCAACACGGCAGGGATGGCGAGCGCCCGTGCCCGGCCCGCTTCACGACGGATCAGCCGACCCACACGCACATTCATTGTGTCCGTCCCAGCAGTTCATTGAACTTGATGGCGATCCAGCCAATCTTGGGGACGCGCCCGATGTAGGAACCCACCAATTGCTTCGGGCTCACCGGCAAGATATCGGGCGTGTTGTTGTTATCTCCCTTGAAGATGAACTCTCGGGCGCCGGTGGGTCCGGTCGTGATCTGGATGATGCGGTGGAGGACGCGCTGCTTGTTTGGCAGCTCATAGAGGACGATCTGGCCAACCTTCACGGTGTCCGGGTTCACCGGGCCCACGAGCACAACGTCGCCCTGGTTGATGTGGGGCTCCATCGAGTGGCTGGGCACGAAGGCAGGCCGGTAGCCGAAGAAGCCGAAGCTGAACCAGAAGATGGCCAGCGCAATGACGGCCGTGATCACCCACGCCATCGATGGAAGCTTGAAGAAGCCCTTGTCTTCGGCAGCGGCAGGGTCTTCGGCGGCGAAGAGTCCCTCGGCGATCCAGAGTCCCATGGCCGGGCCTGCGACGCCAACAAGCGCCGTGATCGGCCACTCGGCGCTGGGGAGGACGGGTGAGTAATAGGTGAAGATCACGAGCGGCGCCGAGACCAGCAGTCCCGCGGCCAGCCCGCCGTAGAGGATGAAAAAGCCCGCGACCAACCCAACCGCGGCGAGCGGGATGAACTGCGATCCCCAGAACTCCGCGCGGTTCGTGAAGCCGTCCTGCAGGAACTGAGCGTTGGTGAACTGGACCGCGGCGATGCCGACACTGGCCGCCACCAATGCGAGCGTCAGGCTCCAACGGCCAACCGAGCGGAGCAGCGCCCCACGGGCGCATTCGGCCATGAGGACCGTGGCGCCGGCAAAGACCAGGTTCGTCAACAGCCAGCGCGGCGAATGCGCATAGGGCGAATGGCCGAACGCGCTGAACACACCGATGATGAGCTGTAGAGCCACCAGGAACACGCCGACGAGCCCGGCGACGAGGAGGACGGTCTTCGGTTCGACAGAGTGTTCGGCAGCGGCGAGCGGGGCGAGGTGGCGGTAGGCGAAGAAGGCGACCGAGGCTGCGCCCAGCCAGAAGAGGGGTCCGAGGAAGTATGGGCCCCAGAGCGAGTGCGTGAGCTGGTTGACGCCATAGAAGGCAACCCAACGCGCCACGACGAGCGCAACGGTCACGGCGACCACGGCCGAAAGCGCGGGGCGGGCGGCGATGCGAGGGGCGATGCGCTGGATTGCGAGTGTCATGCTATTTCCGATGCGGGAGGTGGTGTGCCGGGGTTGGAGCCCCGGCACCGGGTCGTTCAGTGGAGCTGCGACAGCGTTGGGCCGGTCGCGCCGGGCTTCAGTTGGCCGCAGCCATTCCAGGAGCTTTCGTTCCACTGGTTCACCTGGTACTGGAAGACGATCTTGTATTGGATGTTCTGCTTCGCCGACTGGTTTATGCCAACGAAGATGGAACCGCCAACGAAGTTATCCTCCAGGTGTACCTGGCAGCCCTTCCAGTTGGTGGCCAGGGCATACACGGGCGACCAGGTGTCCAGCCCTTGCGGGTAGTTCGGGGGGTTGATCCCCTGGTTGCCCCACTGGCAGGAATACGTGGTGCACGTGGTGGTCCATGCCGCCGGAGGCGGCTGCAGGGGGACGCAGTTGTTGCCGGCCTGATCGCATTGGAGGACGAGAAACTTTTCATCCTCCAGGTGCCAGGGCAGGTTCGTCGGGTTGGAGATATGCACCTCACAATCGAAGGCATAGCCCGGGTAGGCGTTGCTCACCAGCACTTCGACCTGGTGATACGGGGCCGACTGCGGTGCGACCGAGACGGAGGCCACGTCCTTGAGGATCGAGGCGACGGGATAGGCGCTGAACGGCGGCCCCCATCCCGCGTCTGGCCACTGCGAACTCTCGTTGTCGGTGGGCGGGGCGCAGGTGAGGCGTGCATCCAGCGTCGCGGTGGTGATGTTCTGCGTTGTCGAGAGGTCCTGGTACCAGAGCGTATAGGCGGAGCCGACGACCGCCGTCGCCATGACAGCGACAATGGCCAGGAAGCTCGCCTGTCTGCCGAGACCCTTCATGGTCGTTCATCCTCTCAACCGGCGGGTGCGGGGCGCACCCGGGAGAGCTGTGTTTGCGTCTGCCCGGCCGGGCCGGGCAGACGCAAACATTCATGCCTTGTTAGGGCTTGTTAGGGAAGGCTGCTGAGCACCGAAGGGCTCGGCGACTCGTTCCACTGGTAGGCCACGTATTGTGTCGTGATCTGGAAGGCAAGGTTCTGATCCGAGATGAAGGGACCGTTGGGATCGCTGTTGTTCCTCCAGTTCTCATCAAGGACGAGCATGAAGTCGCAGACCAGATCATTGCCGGCGCCGGGATGAATCTGTACCGGCGCGCCAGTGTCTACGTTGCCAAGGTTGACCTGCTGCGGGAGAGTGCCCTTCCAGTCGGCGTTGAGCAGCGCCAGGCACTTGTCGTAGTTGGGCGAGCCCGGCACAACTCCGCGCGTCCACGGCAGGTTCTCCGTGCTGGGGATGACCGTACTGCAGTCGGTGCCGTCGGAGTGGCACTGCTTAACGACCTGGCTGAGGACGGCGAGATGGAACGGCACACTGCCGGTGTTGCTAATGTCGATCTCGAACTCGCATCCGGCGAACGGGAACAGGCCACCCAGAGTAAGGGTAAGCGTTGTCGATGCGCCGCTTGGTGTCATCGCGCCTTGGCAAGTCGGGAACGGCTTCGCGGGAGTCGGTACACCGTTATAGGACGGCGGATTGAAGTTGCCCCACGTGAAACGGCCGGCTCCGGTGCCGGTGCCGCCACTCCCAAGAATGTGCGACGCGCCCTGGTTTAGTTGCGTCTCGGACTGGGTCAGGATCGCGACGACAGGCTTCCCGTTGCCGTCCTGACTGGTGGCAGAGAAGGTGCCTTCACCGCCAGCTGCCCCGGACCACGGATGGAACGACCAGGCGGCACTCAAGCTTCCGGTCGAAATGTTCGTCGTGAGTGTGAGTTTCTGGTACCACAGCGTGTAGGCGGCGCCCACGAGCCCCAGTGCGACCACTGCGAGCATCATGAGGACGCCGGTATGGCGAAATGCTTTTCGCATTTTCTCTACTCTCTCCATGCGTCAGTTGACGCAGACTGGTGGCTCCACGCGGCGCGTGGCTGCCTGGTAATGGCCGTAGGGCCGTTTTGGAAGACGTGGGTCGTGCCGTGGGATGTGTTCTGAACCCGGAGTGCGCTCCTTTCCGGGTTGCAAGAGAGGGGTTTTCCCGGATCCAAACCTTTGGATGCGGGGAGCATGCTGTTGGAACTTAGCGCGTGCTAAAATCCGCGGGCAAGGCGTCCCTCAACTGATCCCTTGCAACCCTGCCCGGGTGTGGTTGGCGCCACGCCCGGGCTCTTTACTGGGTGGTAAGTTTTCCCCGGCTCAACCGAGGTGGCGCCATAGTGGCGAACCGGGGGCCAGCGCGTCAACTGTGCGTTTCGTACACGTGTACGGCTCATTTGCCAGTGCGACAGCAGTTGTCGTGAAAACTATCGCAATGAACCGTTTTAACCGCTTCTTCACCGTCTCAGCCCGGGCGGACCAGATTCACACTTGACGATAAGTGTTTGAACTTTGTGAGAATTTGCTTTTGCGGGAATAGTTCGCCTCGCCGACGGTAACGTGTGACAGTGGTGGCTTATGTTTATCCGCGCAACGGGAAGGAGACGGCCCGCGTCGAGAAGACGAGAGACGAGAGACGAGAGGAGGGAGGAGGGAGGAGGGAGGAGACGAGAGACGAGAGATTCGACCCTCGCTCTGCGGGACGAATGATCGGGACAGACGCAGTCGAGCGATGGCCGGAATAGGAGCGTTGACGGCCTCCCAACTGGACGGTCCGTCGGACGTTGGGCCGCCTCTCGTCTTTCGTCTTTCGTCTCTCGTCTTCGCGCGGCTCAGGCTACTCCGGGCGGGACGGCGACTTCGCCGTCCTGGATCATCAGTGCGGCGGGCTTGACGCTCACTTCGAGCAGCTCGGCGATGTCGAAGGCGCGGATGCTGCGCTTCTCTTCGTCGGGCTGCACGCTGCCGATGCCATCGTCGAACATCTGGATGCAGAAGGGGCAGGCGGTGGCGACGATGCTGGCGCCGGTATTGATGGCCTCGGCCGCGCGCAGGTGGTTGACGCGGGTGCCCTTTTCTTCCTGCCACATGTTGCCGCCGCCAGCGCCGCAGCACATCGCCTTTTCGCGGTTGCGGGGCATCTCCACCAGGTTCATGCCGGGGATGCTCTCCAGCACTTCGCGTGGGGAGTCATAGATGCCGTTGCCGCGCCCCAGGTAGCACGAATCGTGGAAGGTGACGGTCTGGCCGGCCATCTCCTTGGGCTTGAGCTTGCCGCGCGCGATGAGCATCTGGAGGAAGTCGGCGTGGTGGGTGACTTCGTATTTGCCGCCGAAGTCGGGGTATTCGTTCTTGAAGGTGTTGAAGCAGTGCGGGCAGGCCGTGATGACGCGGCGCACGCCGATCTCGTTGAACGCTTCGGCGTTTGATTGGGCGAGGGTGGCATAGAGGAACTCGTTGCCGAGCCGCCGCGCGGGGTCGCCGTTGCAGGTCTCGCTCTGGCCGAGGACGCCGAAGCTGGTGCCTGATTCGATCAGGAGCTTCACGACGGATTGCGTGATGGGGACGTTGCGTTCGACGAGCGCGCCGGAACAGCCGACCCAATAGAGGTAGTCCTGGGAGCCATCGAAGATGGGCACATCGATGCCTTCGGCGCGGAGCTGTTCGATCCACGACTCGCGGGTGAGCTGAGTGCCGCGCCAGGGGTGGCCGCGCTGTTCTATGTTCTGGAGGGCGGCCTGGGCGGTGGCCGGGACGCGCGCCTGCTCCATCACGAGGTAGCGGCGCATATCGACGATCGAGGGTACGTGCTCGATCATGACCGGGCATTCCTGGACACAGGCGCCACAGGTGCGGCAGGCCCAGAGCGACTCATCCTGGATGTAGCCCCCGACGAGCGGCTTTTCGAGCACCTGCTCCGGGTCCTTGCCGGCGATGAGCAGCGGCCCGGCGTGGTTCATATAGAGCTTCATATCCTGGATGATGGCCATGGGCGAAAGCGGCTGGCCGGCGGTCCAGGCGGGGCAGACGGCGGTGCAGCGGCCGCAGCGCACGCAGGTATCGGCGTCGAAGAGCTGCTTCCATGTGAAGTCCTGGAGCTTGCCGGCGCCGAGACCCTGGCCGGCTTCGATCATTGCTTCCATATCGCCCATCGGCGCGAGATAGAGCGGCGTGGCGGGACGCTTCAGGAAGGCGTTGACGGGGGCGAAGATGATGTGCCGGAACTTGGTCAGGGCCATCATCGTCAGCAGGGTGAAAGCGAGGACGATGTGGAACCACCAGACCGCCTGGTGGATATCGAGCGTGGTGCGGGTGCTCAAGCCACCGAAGAGCCTGGCGATGACCCAGCCACCGGGCGACCAGTAGGACCAGCTTTCGTGGCCGGCCGGGATCTCGTTGCCGGCGAGGCGCAGGCCCTGCACGAGGAAGCCGGTGAAGAGGACGATGCCGAGCAGGCCGACGACGACGGCATCTTCGTCGCGGCGGTCCCAGGTGAGTTTGGCGGGCTTCATGATGAAGCGGCGGTAGACGGCAATGGCGATGCCCACAAGGCCGATGATGCCAAAGACGTTGCCGAAGAGCTTGTAGCCGAGATAGACGCCGCCCGTGAGGAAGGCGTGCTGGCTGCTGCTGCCGAAGATGAGGGGCAGGTAGTCATCGAGGGCGAGGAGGATGGTGACGACGGTGAGCATCAGGAAGCTGGAATAGATGCACCAGTGCATGACGCCAGCGAGGCGGTCGTTCTTGACGCGGCTGGTGGCGGCGCCCATGGTCAGGGCCTGGGTGAGGCGCGCGCCGATGTGGTCGAAGACGGGCTGCGGGCGGCCGAGGCGCCAGATGCGTGCCCGCATGACGAGCGCGCCGACGATGATGGCGACGCTGAGCGCGAAGATGAAGTACATCAGCTGGGGCATGCCGATGTTGAAGAAGACTTCGCGCTGGGCGCTGGAAGTGCGTGCCGTATCGAGGGCGCCGATGGCGGCGATGACGGCGAGCGGGACGAGGATGCCGCCGATGCTGACGCGGAAGCGCGTGGGCTTGCGCGTGGAGGCGGGGCCGGTTGGGCCGCCATTGGGGACGCTGGTCATGTGCGAAAACCCACGAGCGAGGATGGGGTGAGCACGGCCCACCCGGTGTGCCCGCATCCTACCGGAGAGGCGGATTGGGCGCTAACGGACACGAGAGACGAAAGACGAGAGACGAGAGACGAGAGGAGACGCCCGATGGTTCTGGTGTCGTTTCGGCCACTGGTTCGAGCGGATTTTGAAATGCTGGCGGGCTGGCTGGCGGCGCCGCACGTGGGGCAGTGGTGGCAATCAGCCGCCAGCATGGACTACGTCGAGAAACACTATGGGCCGGGCGTCGATGGCATCGAACCGTCCGAGCGGTTCATCATCCAGGCTGGCGGGCAACCGGTCGGCCTCACCCAGCGCTACCTGCTGGGCGCCTACCCGGAATGGGCCTCGACACTGGGCCTCTCCGAGGGTGCGGGCATCGACTACCTCATCGGTGAAGCGGAGTTCGTGGGACGGGGCATCGGCTCCCTTGCTATCCGGGCGTTCACCGTGACGGTCTTCGCTCGCTGTCCCGGCGCAAGCGCGATTGTGGCTGCGCCGCAGCAGGCCAATGTCGGGTCGTGGAAGGCGCTCGAACGGGCGGGATTCGAGCGCACGTGGGCGGGGCAGTTGGCGTCGGATGACCCATCGGACGCCGGACCAGCGTATGTGTACTGCCTCCAACGGACGGCGTCCCCGTAGTTGCCCCACGAGCGCCGTCCGCCGTCGTGGCCGATTGGTATCGGCTGCGGGAGCCAGGCAGGCGGCGCTCGTCGCAGAGGGGAATGCGAGCATCGCAGCCGTGGTCTTTGCTGACCTACCCCTCAGCTTCCCTACGCCCGTTCGCCGTCCCGGTGAACACCGGGGCGATGTTCGGCGCGCCTATAGCCCGTCGTTGGTCGCGGTGCCGTGGGTCTGGCGGAGCTCGGTCTTGAGCACTTTGCCGAGGTGGTTGCGGGGTAGTTCATCGACGATGGCAAAGTATTGCGGCGCCTTGAAAGAGGACAGGCGGGTCTTGGTGTAGTCGATGAGCTCCTGGGCCGTCACCGATTCGCCGGGCCTGAGCACGAGGATCGCCTTCACGACTTCGCCCCAATCGGGGTCGGGCACGCCGATGACGGCGGCGTCTTCGATCTTGGGGTAGTCTTCCAGGCAGTTTTCGACTTCGCCGGCGGAGATCTTCTCGCCGCCGCGGTTGACGAGGTCCTTCTTGCGGCCGGTGATGAAGAGGTAGCCGCCTTCGTCGACTTTGCCGACATCGCCGGTGTGCAGCCAGCCATCGATGATGGCGGTGCTGGTGGCGTCTTCCTGCTTGTAGTAGCCCTTCATGACGCGGTCCGAACGGACGCAGATTTCGCCTTCTTCGCCCGTGGGCAGGAGCCGGTTGCGGTCGTCCATGATGCCGAGTTCGACGTCGGGCATGGGTTTGCCGACGGAGCGGAGGCGCTTCTCCTTCACTTCCTTATCGGTGCTGAGATCGTGGTCTTCGGGGCCAAGGAAGGTTAGGGTGGCGGTGCTTTCAGTCTGGCCATAGGCGTTGATGAGGCCGCAGCCCTTCGGCGGGAAGACGTCACACGCCTTGCGCACGACTTCATAGGGCATGGGCGCGGCGCCATAGGTGATGCTCTTCATGCTCGAAATGTCGTAGGCATCGAAGTCCGGCACTTCCATGATGCGCTTGAGCATGGTGGGGACGACGAAGGCGTGGGTGGTGCGTTCCTGCTGCACGGCCTGGAGCCAGAGTTCTGGGGTGAAGGCGGGCAGGATGACGAGCGTACGGCCACTCCAGATTGCCAGCATCATGGTCGTCGCGCCGGCGACATGGAAGAAGGGCGCGGAGACGAGGACTTTTTCGTGGAGGTCGGGGTCGGCCGGCTGCTGGTTGGTGACGTAGGCGGTCATATCGAGGTAGGTGAGCTGGACACCCTTGGGGAGCGCCGTCGTACCGCTGGTGAAGATGAGGATGGTGGCGTCGTGGTCATCGACTTCGACCCAGATGTCGTCCTCGGAGGCGTGGGCGATGAGCTGCTCGAAGTCGATATAGCTGCCCTGGCCGCCTTCGAAGGCGATGAAGTGCTGGGTGTGGGTGAGCGTCGGGCGGATGCGATCCACGAGGTCGATATAGCGGTCGGAGATGAAGACGGTGGAGCACTGGCTCGCGTTGAGCATGTAGGTGAGCTCTTCGTCCTTGGCGCGGTAGTTGAGGGGGACGAAGGTGACGCCGAGCATGGCGCAGGCATAGTAGGCGATGACGTAGTCGGCGCTGTTGACGGACATGACGGCGACCTTTTCGCCCTTTTCGATGCCGAGGCCCTGAAGGGCGTTGGCGAGGCGGGTGACCCGCGGCAGCATCTCCATATAGAGGATGCGCTTGCCACCTCCGCCGACCTCGACGAGTGCCTCACGGTCCGGCACGACAGCCGACGAGATCTGAAGGAATTCAATGGTGTTCATCGGTACTCCGAGGGAATGCTGGTAGTGCGCGGCTACGCACGCGATCGCGTGGCGGATTCTACTGGAAACAGGTGTGTTGGGCGAACGGCCGGAGCGTCAGAAGGTGCGCGCGAAAGCTGGAGGGCGGCTACGGGCAGGTGACGGGCTGGAACGTGACGGTCGCCGTTCGCTCGCTGCAGGTGCGGGCGGCGATATCGACCGTGAGCCGGCCGGCGGAGTTGATGCTGGTGGGATAGCGGTCGAGGTTCGGGGCGTTGCGGTCGATGCGAGCACCGGTTATGTCGTAAATAGCGCCGTTACATGCTTCGCGAAAGACGAGGGTCGACCCCAGGGCCGGGGCGCTCATGCGGGAGCCAAAGCGGGCGAGGATACCGGGGAGGGAGGGGTCGGAGGCGCCAACAGGTTGGACGCGGCAGCGGTGGGCAGGGGTAGCGCGGTTCGCGGCGTCGAGGTCGGAAAGGGCGACAAACGTCCCATCGGCGAGGCGGACAATGTAGAAGTTGTGTGCGGAGATGTATTGCTCGGAGCCGCCGGGATAGTCGCTTGCGAGGTTCAGCACGACGGTGCCGGAATCGGCGCCCGAATTCAGGTAGACGAGCGTAAAGACGATGGCAGCCACCACGAACACGACGGCAGCCACGAGCGCAGAGCAGCCGATGAAGACCGGGGGCCGGATGGCCGGTGCGGGGGAGGGGTCCATAGAGGCAGGGTACAGGAGGGAGGAGGGAGGAGGGAGGAGGGAGGAGGGAGGAGACGAGAGACGAGAGACCAAAGACGAGAGGAGACGAGGAGGTCACGCCGGGCGTTGGCGAGGGGCTGAAGCCTGGAGGGCAAGGAGGTGGGCCGCTTCCTCTTCGACGGCGGCGGCGAAAGTCGGTTCCGGCGCGACGCAGCTGACGAGGCCCCAGCGCTGGGCGGCTGCGGCGTCGATCGCCTCGCCGGTGAGGATCATGTGCGCGGCGACACCCGGTGGGATGGTTCGCGGGAGCGTCTGGGTGCCGCCCGCACTGGGAATATAGCCCAGCGTGACTTCGGGGAGGGCGAAGCTAGCGGATTCAGCGGCGACCCGGACGTCGCAGCAGAGGGGCAATTCGAGTCCGGCACCGAAGCAATAGCCATGCATCGCGGCGATCGTCCGGCAGCGGTGCGCGAGGAGCGTGCCCCAGAGGTCTCGCTCGTGGCGGGCGCGACGGGCGGCCATGATCGAGGGCGCCGTGCCAAACTCGGTGATGTCGGCACCGGCGCTGAAGCAGCGGCCCTCGCCGCGAAAGAGGATGACGCGCACATCCGGCGTATCGCGGCAGGCCTGCAGGTATGTCCAGAGGAGGTCGCGCATCTCGAGGTTGATGGCGTTGAGCCGCTCGGGCCGGGCGAGGGTGATGGTGGCGAGGCCACGGTCATCGATTTCGAAGCGGACCGATTCCATGGGCGCAGTCTACGGTTTGTGCCGGGCCCGGGGGGTAAGCGGAGCCGCAACACCGGTTCAGGCGAGGCGTTCGACGAAAACGTCCATGACGCCACCGCAGATTTTGTCTTCGCCGTCGGTGGGCTGGGTGAGGTCGACTGTGACGATGCGGGCGCGGCCATCGTCGAGGACCTCCATCGCCTCTTGCCACACTTCCGCCTCGCCGCATCCCCCACCGATGGTGCCAAAGAACGAGCCGTCGGCGCGCACGACCATCTTGGCACCGGTCTTGCGCGGGGTGGAGCCGCGGGTGCGGGCGACGGTGGCAAGGACTACGGGCTCGCCTCGTTCTACGGCATCGAGGATTTCGCGATAGATCTGATCCTGCATGCAACCATCGTGGCACCGGGGTCAGGGGCTGACAAGGCGATAGATTGGCCGGGGGCCCGTTCGGGCCCCGGTCGGTGAGGAACATGAGGAGGACGATCATGATAGAGCCAGAGCCGACCGAAGTGAGGCCCACGACGAGGCCGCCGCTGACTCCGAGGCGACGGTGAAGATGGCCCGCGCCGGACGGACGGCGCAAGCCCGCGATGTTCTCAGGCGAATCGCGGGTAGCTGCCAAACACCTTGAGCGTGGCACAGAGTGGGCGGATGGCTGCAAGGACCGCCGCACCGGCCGGGTCGTCCTTGTGGCCTTCGAAATCAACCAGGAAGACATATTCGCCGAAGGCGGCGCGGGTGGGTCGGCTTTCGATCTTCGAACAGTTGATGTTCGCCGTGGCAAATGCATCGAGAATGCTGGCGAGGGCGCCAGGCCGGTCTTCTCCAAAAGTGAAGGCGATGGATGTGCGGTCACGGCCGGTTGGTGGCGGGGAATGCTCGCCAAGGATGAGGAAGCGGGTGACGTTGTTGGTCTCGTCCTGGATGCCGCGGGCGAGCACTTCAGCACCGGCCAGCTCGGCGGCGCGCAGGGTCCCTATGGCGGCCGCGTCACCGTCGCGGCGCATGGCCACGGTAACGGCCTCTGCGGTGGAGAGAGCCGCTTCGGGCTGTGCGTGGGGATAGAAGCGTTCGAGGAAGCGGCGGCTCTGGCCGAGCGGCTGCGGGTGGGAGTAGATGACTGCCACCTGATCGGGGCGGGTGCCGGGCCGGGCAAGGAGGTTAAGTTCGATTGGGAGCACGAGCTCGGCTTCTATCTGCAGTGCGGTTTCGTGGATGAGGATGTCGAGCGTCTCGGCGACGGAGCCGTTGATCGAGTTTTCGATGGCGACGACGCCCGCATCAGCGCCGCGCGATTCCACGGCAGCGGCGACGGCCGCATGCGACGCGAAAGGGAGCAGTTCGGCATCGGGCTGTCCCACTTGCTGGCGGTAGCGCAGCGCGGCTTCTTCGCCGAAGGTGCCGGGAGGCCCAAGATATGCCAGCTTCACGCCCATTTCCTCATGGCCTTCATTGCATCCTCACGAGCGGGGACTAGGTATCGAGCCCGTGGGTGGAACCAATGAGGACTTCGCGCAGCATCGAAACGCTCTCCACGCGAGTCACGAGGACGAGTGCATCCCCTGCATTGAGGCGGGTGTCGCCACCGGGCATGCGGGGCATGCCGCCCGGGTCGACGATCAGGCAAATGAGCGACTCCGGCGGGAGCAGCACTTCGCGGAGGGCGCGGCCAGCAGCGGGCGAGGTGACGGGCAGTTTGAGCTCGATGATTTCAAGGCCGCTGTGGAGCTGGAGCAAGGGGATGAGTTCGTGGGTGGGGAGTTCCTGCTCAATCTGGGCAAGGATTGCCTGAGTGGCCGAGATGGTGGTTTCGATGCCGCGCTTCTTGAAGAGCAGTTCGTTCTTGGGGTTGTTGATGCGAGCGATGGTGCGGGGCACACCGCGACGGCGTGCGATCTCGCAGATGACGAGATTGTCTTCATCGTCGCCGGTGACAGCGGCGACGAGGTCCGCACGAGAGATACCAGCGGCGTCGAGCGTGGTCACTTCGCAGCTGTCGCCCGTCATGACGCCGTCGCCGATATCTTCGGAAATGGCGGCAGCGCGGACAGGGTCGCGTTCGACGACGAGGACTTCGTTGTTGCCCTGGAGCAGTTCCTGGGCGAGGTGGAAGCCGACCTTCCCTCCGCCGGCGACGACGATATACATGGCTATTTCTCCGCCGGCGCTGTGCCGAGCAACATATCGACCATTATCTGGGCGCCCAGGCTTGTTGGGCTGAAGGTTTCGAGGCCCAGTTCCCGAAAGATCTGTTCGCGAATGGGGTCATAGATGCGGCAGAGGACGCGCTTGACGCCATAGACTTCGCGCGCCATCTGGCTGGCGAAGTAGTTGCGGTTATCGCCCTGAGTGACGGCGAGAAAGGCGTGCATTTCGCGGATCCCGGCACGTTCGAGGACGGGGCCATCCATGCCGTTGCCGATTGCCTTAGTGCCCCGGAAATCTTCGGGCAGGCGGCGGAAAGAGGTCTGGCTGGTGTCGAGGATGGTGACGTTGTGGCCGGCAGCGTCGAGCGTGCCGGCGATGCGCGCGCCGAGCCGACCGCAGCCCATGATGAGGACGTTCATGCGATCACCTGTTGTCTGTATTGCTATTCATGATGCTATTCATGCTGATGGCCCTCGCTCGGGGCCGATTCGAGACCCTGGCGCACGACCCAGACCTGTGAGGTGGCGTTTTTGAGTATGTAGTCAGCGGTCCGGCCGACCTGAAAGCTGCCGATGACACGTTTGTAGCCGATGCCGAGGATGATTGCATCGACCCCGCGGTCGCGGGCCTCGTCGACAATCGCCTGTCCGGCCTCGCGGGCCTGGAGGAGGGTGCCCGTGAGCTGGCCGCCGGCCCGGGCTGCAATTTCTTCGGCGCGATGGATGAGCTGCTCTCCTTTGCGGGCCTCGGCTTCCATCTCAGCGTTGAGTGGCAGGGAGCGCAGTACCTCGATGACATGGACCGCGTAGACATGGCCCTTGCGCTGACGGGCGAGGGCGGCTGCAACGGCGACCGCTTCGAGGCTGGCAGGCGAGTGAGAAAGGGGGACAAGGATGGTTTGCGGAATGGCCATGAGGATGTCGCTAAAGCACCTGTGTGCGCGCCGCCGCACGTCTGCCATGAATGGTACAGGAAGAGAATCGCACTAGTGGTCGTCCTGTGCGAACCAGAGGCGGATTGCACCATTGAGGATGAGCACCACACCGATGGCGACGCCGATGTTAAACGTCGCACTTTGGATGAGCAGGAACAGGATGAGCGCAACACCGAGGACGATGGAGATGACTGAGAAAACGTAGTTGGCAGTGCGCAAAGCCGGACTCCAGTGTTGGCCACAGATCGGGGGAGCGCACGTGAACCGCACGGCCGGGCTCCGTGAATGCTACGCCCGGCCCCCTGAACAGCAAACAGGACTGCGCGGCCGGGCTGGTGGCGAGCACGGGAAGAGTGGGGCGGACGGTTGTGGCGCAGGACGATCGCGGGGGTTTACTGATGTTGCGTTTCCGGCGCAAGACAGGCTATGCTCTTCGCTAGCTGATGTAGAAGGCGCCCGGAGCGGTTGCCGCAGCACTCCTTGAACCATCTCAAGGCACTCTCAACTCGGATCCCCTCTTCTTTGCGTCCGGCCGATGCGCCGGCGCACCCACGCACAAGCGGATAACCCATTGCAAACACTCGAAGACACAGACCAGGAAATTCCCGAAAACGAGCCTCAGCAGACATCGCGGCGGCAACGCAAGGCGATGGCTCCACTCAATATTGCTGAGCTCGAGGCGACGCCACGCGAGGGGCTGATCGCCATCGCGAACGAGATGGGGGTGGAAGCAGCAGGCACACTGCGCAAGCCCGACCTCATCTTCCGCCTCCTGCAGATGCAGGCCGAAGCACGCGGTAACGTCTTTTCCGGCGGCTTCCTGGAAGTGAGCGACGACGGGAACTACGGGTTCCTGCGGGGAGAGTCGATGCTTCCGGGCCCGCACGACATCTACGTTTCGCAGTCGCAATTGCGCCGCTTCGCGCTGCGCCCCGGCGACTACATCACCGGGCAGGTACGGCATCCCAAGGACAACGAGAAGTACTACGGGCTGCTGAAGGTCGAAGCCGTAAACGGGATGGACCCGGAGACGGCGAAGAAGCGCCCTTATTTCGAGAACCTGACGGCCATCTTCCCGCGGGAACAGCTCAAGCTGGAAACGACGCCGGACAACCTTACCCACCGGCTCATCGACCTGATAGCGCCGATTGGGCGGGGGCAGCGCGGCCTCATCGTTTCACCGCCAAAGGCGGGGAAGACGATGCTCCTGAAGAACATCGCCAATGGCATTTCCACGAACTACCCCGATGTGCACCTGATTGTCCTCCTGATCGGCGAACGGCCGGAAGAAGTGACGGACATGCAGCGCGGGGTGCGCGGCGAAGTGGTGAGCAGCACGTTCGACGAGCCGGTGGAAGACCACACGCGGGTCGCGGAGATGGCGCTGGAGCGGGCGAAGCGGCTGGTCGAAGGGGGCCAGGACGTCGTCATCCTTATGGACTCCATCACGCGGCTGACGCGGGCCTACAACCTGGCGCTGCCACCGAGCGGGCGGACGCTTTCGGGTGGCGTGGACCCGATCGCACTCTATCCGCCGAAGCGCCTGTTCGGCGCCGCCCGGAAATGCGAGGAAGGCGGCTCGCTGACGGTGCTTGCGACCTGCCTGGTGGATACGGGGAGCCGCATGGACGAAGTGGTGTTCGAGGAGTTCAAGGGGACCGGAAACCTTGAGCTGCGGCTGGATCGGAAGTTGGCCGAGCGGCGGTTCTATCCGGCCATCGACGTGCAGGGGAGCAGTACGCGGCGGGAAGAGCTGCTGCTGGATGAAAAGACCCTGAAGGGTGTCTGGCTGGTGCGGCGGATGACGGCGATGATCTCCCAGAATTCTCCGAACCAGCTCGAAGCAACGGAGCGGCTGCTCGAGCGGATCGCGCGCACGAACAGCAACGAGGAGTTCCTGGCGAGCCTGAAGACTGACCTTTAGGATTTGCCTCTAAGGCGGAGGGGCGTTCACCTAGGGGCGAGCGATCCCGGCTATCCGTCGTTACGGGGATGGTACATAGAGGAGGAAGCGAGCAAGGTTAGGCGCGAATTCGTCGTTCAAGCGATGGATTCACGCGAATGCGGGCCTAGCTCGCTTCGCGCCTGGCCAGACAGCTTATGGGAATCGAAGGAAGACGCGCGCGGTCTCACGCGCATGGCAAGCGTCACGGGCGCATTACCGTCCACATCCTGATTGTGATGCTGGCGATCGTCGCGGTGAGTTTCGCGGCGCGCTTCCCCAACTCGACCCAGGCGAGCGGCCTGACGGTCACAGTGCCGTCGTTTACGCTCTCCGGCCTGACAGGCAGCACCGACACCCGCCTCCTGACCTATTTCACGACGAGCAACACCAACGCCACACGCAATTCGGTCGCTGCTCTGACCGCTCCGGTGGATGTCGCCAGCATCCGTGCGGCGAGTGGCGTTTCGCCGACAGCATCGTTTTCCGGAAGCGTGACGGCGGCGGCGGTCTCGTCGGGCCAGCAAGGGGCCGGTGTGAAACCGCTGGCCGACTTCGTTGACCCGCAGCAGCCATTCATTCTCTATACGACTCAGCCGGGAGACAGCGTGAGCGCGGTGGCGGCGAAGTTCGGCATCCAGCAGAGCACGCTGCTGATGAACAACACTGAAGTGAGCAATAAGAACCTCATCCAGAACGGGCAGCAGCTCATCATCCCGCGCAAGGATGGCATCCTTTACAAAGTAAAGTCGGGAGACACGGCAGCGAGCATCGTCGCGCAGTATGACAACATCACGGTGGCGACGGTGGTTGCCTACAAGCCGAATGCGATCAGCGACCCGAACAGTCTTTCCCAGGGCACGCTCATCCTGCTGCCCGGAGCAACAGTGAAGCCACCGCCACCCCCACCACCGGCACCACCGCCTGCTATCCAGAGTAGCGGCGGCGGCAGTGGCGGGAGCCCGCATCCGGGGGCGAACGGGATCTTCCACTATCCGCTGGCGAAGTGGCATGGGGTGAGCGACCCGTTCGGCGTCGACCCATCGATGAACCGGTTCCACACCGGCATCGACCTCGACCTGTGGGGGCTGCACCACTCATCCGTGTTCTCCGCCTGCAACGGCGTGGTGACCACGGTGGAGTACCTGACGTATAGCTACGGCTACCACGTGATCGTGGACTGCGGTGGCGGCTTCTCGACGCTCTATGCGCACCTGAGCAGGATCGATGTTTCGGTGGGCCAGCGAGTGAGTGCGGGCACGCAGGTGGGCGTCTCCGGATTGACCGGCTTCACGACAGGTGAGCACCTCCACTTCGAGATTCGCCTGAACGGCGTGCCGGTGAACCCGCAGAACTACCTGGACTTCGGGCCGGTCGAGCCAGGCGTCTGAAAAGCGGCGGCTAGGTCGGATGGATCGGGTCTGTGGCCTGAGCGGGTCCGACCGCTTAGGCTCTGGCGATGGCGCGAACGTTCGAGGCCCCAGACGCCGTAGCGCACCTGAAGGCAGCAGACTCGGTGATGTCCCGCATCATCGAGGCCGTAGGTCCATATGAGCTGCGGGTGGACCCTGAGGACCCGTTCCGGGCGCTTTCGCGGGCGATCGTCTTTCAGCAGCTGAGCGGCAAGGCGGCGAACACTATCTTCGACCGCTTTCGGGGGCTCTTCGTCGAAGTCACCGAAGTCGCGCCTGTGAGCCGCAGTGACCCTGCCTGGGTCCCCCCGGCAGGCGCATTCCCGACACCCTCGCAGCTCCTCGCCGCCGATGATGCGACGCTGCGCTCAGCGGGGCTCTCCCGCCAGAAGTCGGCCTCACTGCGGAGCCTGGCCGAGCATTTTGCTTCAGGCGAACTGGGTAGCGAGGCATTCGAGCACTGGGAAGACGAGGAGATCATCATCCACCTGACGCGCGTGCGAGGCATCGGACGCTGGACAGCGGAGATGTTTCTCATGTTCCACCTGGGGCGGCCGGACGTGTTGCCGGTAAACGACGTCGGCATCAACCGTGCAATCATGCGGCAATACACGCTCAGTGATCTGCCGAAACCCGAACAGGTGCAGGCGATCGGGTCGGCCTGGCGACCGTTCGCGAGCGTCGCTTGCTGGTATCTGTGGCGGACTGAAGACGTGAAGCTGATGGTGCCTGGCGCCTCCGACTGAGCGCGAGCGATGCGGCCGGTGCGGGCCTGTGGCACGGAGGATCAGGCGGAGAAGCGGCCCACCGCAGCTTCGAGGTCATCGAGCGCGAACGGCTTCCAGAGAACACCGGCAACGGTCGCGAAGCGTGGGTCATCGTCGGCGAAGGAGCGCTCGCCGGTCATCACGAGGACTGGCGGGCGGGCTGCCGCGGCGTCACGAGTGAGGGCATCGACGACGCGGAAGCCGTCACCATCGGCGAGGTTGAGGTCGAGGAGGACGAGGTCGAACTGGCCGGAGCGCAGCAGCTCAATCGCCTCGGCGGCGGATTGGACACCGACGACGGTATGCCCAACGGAGGTGAGCACCTGGCGGATGAGCCGCGAGATGGTGCGCTCGTCTTCGGCGAGGAGTATCCGTAGGGGCGTCAACATGTCAATCCCGGCCTTTCCGCGGAGCATACGGAATTCTGACAGATATTGTCGCGTGCCGCTCCGAGCGCAGGCACGTCACGGTTCCGCCCATAGCAAGGACGAAGAGCCGGGAGCGGAAGTATGAGAAGCCGGCATCGGCAGCGATGGGCCGAAGATCAGGACCTCGGACACCGCTTTCAAACTGGAGTGCGACGGCCGCCTGGGGGACCTCGCTTTTCACGCGGACGCGGACGAGCCCACTGCCATCGCCCATGCGGTTGGCCGATTCGGCGAAGCCGGCGACGGAGCGGACGAGGCGGGCAGCATCCCAGGCGCCTTCCACGCCCACGGGTGGGCGGCATTCCATGCAGATGCGGGGCAGGATGAGGTCGTTGGCTGCCGCGATCGCCGCCGCCAGGTCGCAGGGGCCGGTCCCGATGGCGAGCTTCCCGCGTTCGAGCCGGGACGCCTCCTGGAGGTCGTCGGCGAGGCGCTGGAGGTCATCGACGGATGTGGACAGCATGTCGGAAAGCTCACGGTCCAGCACCAATTGGCCGCCGGTAGACTGACGGCGGCCAAGTTCCATGACCATGCGGATGGAAGTGAGGGGTGTCCGCACCTCATGCGCGAAAGCACCCATCGCCTCGCGGCGAAAGTATTCTTCGGTTTCGGGCTCGCTCATGGAGGTCTCGGATCCCTGCATGTCTACGTCATAATGGACGACTGGAGCGCGTTATGGTCTATGGACAGGGGACAATCCGCTGAGAATCGGGGCACTCCCTTAGGGGACTCAGACGTCGATCAGTCGCTGCGATCTCGTGTTATCAATTGGAGAGCGCCATCCGGCAGGGTCCGGGGCGTGAGTCCGCTGCGCCCATCCGACGCACCGGCAGCCTGTTCTTCGGCATGGTAGGAGCTGCGGACGAGCGGGCCTGACTCAACGTGGCGGAAGCCGAGCGCAAGCGCAGACCGCTTGAGCGCGGCGAATTCGTCGGGATGCCAGTACCGCTCGATCGGGAGATGTTCCGGAGTGGGGCGAAGGTATTGACCGATGGTGAGTATCTCGACGCCGTGGGCGGCGAGGTCCGCGAACACCTGGAGAAGCTCTTCGCTGGTTTCGCCGAGGCCGACCATGAGACCGCTCTTGGTGTGGGTGCCCGGGTCCAGCTGCTTGGCCCGGGAGAGGAGTGCAAGGGAGCGCTGATAGATGGCCTGGGGGCGCACCGTCCGATAGAGGCGGGGGACGGTCTCGATGTTGTGATTGAGGATCTCCGGCCCAGCGGCGACCACGGTAGCGAGGGCCGCGTCATCGCCACGAAAATCGGGGATAAGGACTTCGATGGTCGTGCCGGGCGAAAGGCGACGGGTCCAGCGGATTGTTTCAGCGAAGATCGCGGCACCACCGTCTGGCAGTTCATCGCGGTTGACGCTGGTGATGACGGCGTGGCGAAGGCGCATCTGTTGGATGGCGAGGGCGACGCGCGCGGGCTCGCCGAGGTCGACCGTACCCGGGCGGCCCGTGGCGACCGCGCAGAACCCGCAGGACCGCGTGCAGGTGGCGCCGAGGATCATGAATGTGGCGGTACCGCGGCTCCAGCACTCGCCGATGTTGGGACAGCGCGCTTCTTCGCACACGGTGTGGAGTTGCTGGCTGCGCATGAGCGCCTGTAGACGGTCGAAATTGCCGTCTCCGCCGCCAGCCGGGAAGCGGACTTTGAGCCAGGGCGGGCGTTCGGGATGGCGGATGGCCATGGAGACAGGTTAGCACGAGAAAGCGGGCGGCGAGAGACGAAGCGAGGGGGCGCTGCGCGGTATACTGCCGGCGATGAGCGTCCCACGTCCCGACCTCGACTTGCTGTTTCGTCCGCGTTCCGTTGCGATCGCGGGTGCTTCGACGAATGTCGATAGCGCCGGGCACGACTACGTTCGGTCGCTGAAGGAGTTTGGGTTCGGGGGGCCGGTGTACCCGATCAACCCGAAGGCAGCCGAGATTGCGGGGTTCAAGGCGTATCCGAACCTTGCCTCCGTCCCCGGAGACGTTGACCTGGTGATCTCGTGTATCCCGGCGAGCGGTGTGCTGGACCTGATCGGTCAATGCCGGGAGAGAAAGGTGCGGTTCCTGCACCTCTTCACCGGCCGGTTGAGCGAGACGGGCGACGCCACCGCCGCGGCACTGGAACGGGAGATCGGCGAGCAGGCGGTGGCTGCCGGGGTGCGGATCCTGGGGCCAAACGGGATGGGGCTCTATCACCCGGCGGGTGGCCTCTCCTTTCGGCCCGACCTGCCCCAGGAGCGGGGGACGGTTGCGTTCCTCAGCCAGAGTGGCAACAACGCGGTCGAAGTGGTGGTGCGCGGCAACGCCCGCGGGCTGAAATTCGGCAAAGTAGCGAACTACGGCAACGGGCTGGACGTGACGCCGGGAGAGCTGCTGCGGTACCTGGCGGATGACGACGAAACCACAGTCATCGGCGCATATGTCGAGGGTGTGGCGGACGGCCGCGGGTTTTTCGAAGGGCTAAAGGCGGCAGCGGCGAAAAAACCGGTCATCATCCACAAAGCAGGCCGGACGCGTGCGGGAGCGCGATCGGCAGCCTCGCACACGGCGGCCCTGGCGGGCACAGCAGAGCTCTGGTCCACCGTGCTGCGCCAGGCGGGAGCAGCGGAAGCTCGGAACCAGGAGCAGCTCCTGGATCTGATGGTGGGCGCATCGCTCTTGCCGCCCGGCCGGGGCCGGAACGTGGCCGTGGTTGGTGGCGGCGGCGGGCGAAGCGTGCAATCGGCGGACGCCTGCGAAGAGAACGGTTTGAACGTCGTGCCCCTTCCGCACAGCCTGCGCGAGCAATTGCGGGCCAAAGCACCGCAGCTGGCGGACTGGATCGGCAACCCCGTCGACCAATCGATCCTCGCCGGGAGCGGTCTTTCTTCGAACGGCCTGCTCGAAATGATGATCGCAAACGATGCCTATGACGTGGCTATCGCGAACGTTGGGGAGGATTGGTTCCTTGGACGGCCGGAGGCGGATGAACGGCTGCGCCATGCCTGCGAGCGGCTGGCGACGATTGCCGCTTCCAGCGTCAAGCCTGTGGCGGTGGTGCTGGGGCCCACAGAGACGCGCGACCGGGCACACCGGGAGCTCCTCGATGGTGTGCGCGATTCATTCGTGGCGCGGGGAGTAGCCGTCTATGGCAGCATTGAGCGGGCGGCGTTCGTGATTGGGCGGCAACCATAGGATGTGCCAGGGGTGACCAGTAGCTCGGGCGAAAAAGCAGGCCCGGCCCGAGCCGGGACGATCGCTCCGCCAGACGTGAAAGTGGACGAGGAAACGCTCAAGCGGCTCGTGCCACCGTACAACGTCGTCCTCCACAACGATGACCACAATTCGATGGACCACGTGGTGCGGTCGCTCGCGCGGTGTGTACCTGCGCTGACCGTCGAACGTGCCGCAGAGATCATGTTCGAGGCGCACCGGCACGGACAGGCGACCGTGATCACCTGCCCAAAGGAGACGGCCGAGCTCTACCGGGAGCGGCTGGAAAGCTGCGGGCTGACGGCGACGATCGAGCGAGCGTAGCCTGCCGGCGCTAGCCAGGGAGCGGCAGCAGCGCAGATGGATGAACCATCGGCCGGTAGCCGGACGAGAAGGCACTGACCACTGACCGCGGGGTGAGCACCTGCGCTACCTCATTCGCTGGCAGGGGACGGGAGTCAACGTAGCCACCGGGCGACCACTGCAGCAGTGCTCCCGCCCAGATGAGCCATGCTTCACCGGGATCCCGGTGAAGTGTCACCATCGTGCCGTCCGGCAGGTCCCCGAGGCGGCTGCTGAAGGTGCGCTTCGTCCGGGCGGGGGTCAGGCGTTCGCGGTGGAGCACAGAATCGACGGTGCTGGCACGAACCCGCCCGACCTCCTCCGGGCGGAGGCTGCCGGCGGCCCAGGCCGCGAGGAAGCGATCGAAGTCCGGCCGGCGGCAGTAGGCGCAGGGGCGGTGGCCGGCAGCGAATGCGGTGGCTTCATCGAGAAAAAAGAGCTGAGTCCATTGGTGTGGCGCCATCAGCTCCATCTTCCGGCCCTGGAAGTCGATGAGACAGGTAATCCAGCGAGGGCTGGTCCAACGCCTGGCCATCAACTCCTTGTTTGCGTTGTGGAGGATGCCACGGTTGCCCGTGAACATCCCCCGATGCGGGGTGGCGACGATTTCCCCGGTCGGTGTGACGCGATTCTGAAGTGGGCTGGGCCGCTGACTGGAGGTCTCGGACATGGGCGGAGACTCGGCTTTCGATGCGGGAGCGGTTTACCGGTGCTTACGTTCGGTAACTGCACACTGGCAACAACTTTGGGGGACGCGTCGTTCGTATGTTTCTGTTTCGTTTCCTGGTCCGCGGCTGGGTCGGCCGCATCCTATCGCTGGCTGTTGTGCTGGTCGTGGCCGCGGGTGCTGGCTGGTGGTTCTTCATCCGGGAAGACAAGAGCCTCGCCACAAACGCGCCAGTGATCCCGGCAAGTGTCGCACAGGGGAGTGCTCAAGCGGCCGGTTCGGGGGCATCGCCCGCGTCGGGCACGGCCACCACTCCAGCCTCCGTGCCCGCCGGGGTGACTGTCTACAAGATCGTAGCAGCGCAATCGGACGCAGCGTACTTCGCGGGTGAAAAGCTCGCCAGCCTGCCGCTGCCTTCCACGGCCGAAGGCAAGACGCAGGACATCAGCGGCGAATTTGCACTCGGTCCGGGGGGTCTCGACCTATCCCACACCACTGCCTTCACCGTGAAGCTGACCACGCTCAAGAGCGACAAGGAGATGCGTGACCAGCGCGTCCAGCGGACGCTCAACACGGCGCAATACCCGACGACGACATTCACGGCCACGAAGCTCACGGGCTGGCCGGCGGCGTTCCCCGAAGGCACGGAGGTGCCGCTCCAGCTCTCTGGTACGCTCGACCTTCACGGCGTGAAAAAAGAGGTGACGTGGGCCGTCAAGGCGAAGAAGCAGGGCGCAGGATTTTCGCTGCTCGGGACGGTGACTTTCCCGTATACGGATTTCTCGATCAGCAAACCGAACATCGCCGGCTTTGTGACCGTGGACGACACGGTGACGTTGCAGGTGCAGATCGTCGCCCAGGCGGCATAGGACGAGAGCCGAAAGACGCAAGACGAGAGGAGCCCGACCGGTAAGGAGGGCGTCGATCATGCAATTGCGGCCGTCGTCCGCCCTCGGGGTTCGATCCAGCGGATTGGCGACACTGCCCCGGCTGGAGCGACCGGGCTGTCTCCGGATAGCCTTTCTTCGTGGATGAGATCTTCGCGGACGCCAAAGCGTGCCGGCTGTGCCCACTTGTAGCACCCGGCAGCGCAGTGCTCGGGCCGGGCAACGGGATTGCGCCGGCCGCGGTGCTGTTCATCGGCGAGGCTCCGGGGCGGCTTGGCGCCGGCCGCACGGGCATTCCGTTTTCGGGGGACGAGTCGGGCCGGCGGTTCGAAGTGCTGCTCGCCGAGGCTGGCCTCAGGCGCAATGATGCCTTCGTGACGAACGCTGTCCTGTGCCTGCCAGTGGACGCGGCGGGCCACAACCGCCGACCTCTCGCGAGCGAATTGGGGAACTGCGCCGCACATCTCGCGGCAACGATCGAGCACGTCGAGCCCCAGTTCGTTGTCACCCTGGGGGCTATAGCGCTCACCGCGCTCGGGCGGATCCAGCCGCACGGGCTAAAGCTGCAGGCGAATGTGTGCCAGCCAGTGCGGTGGGCAGGGAGGACGCTGGTCGCGCTCTACCATCCCGGCCGGCAGGCGCAGCTCCACCGGGCATTGGCGGTCCAGCGGGAAGATTGGCGCACGCTTGGGCGGCTCATCCGCGGGACAATGCGACGGGATGGGGCGCTGCCAGGCGCGGGTCAGATGGACGCGGCTGGCGCAACCACGACGAACGCCCAGCCAAACGGCAGGGCCGCCCGCATGGGGCCATCCACAAGTGCGCGCACCAGCGGCGGCAGGTCACCGGAATCGGGTGGCGGCAGGCCGTGGACGAGCGCGAGAGCACGCCCCCGCCGCTCGGACCCCATGAGCCAGTAGGAGACATCAGGCGTGGCAGCAGCGTTACGCACCCATTGCGAACGAGCGCCACGAAACGTGCTCACCAGCAGGTGGCCCTCGACCATCGAGCCAACGACGGGCGTGGATCGCGCTTTGCCGCTCTTCCGGCCCGTGGTTTGGAGCACGACGAGGCCGGTGGGAAGCAGCCCGGGCGAGCCCCAACCCGCGCGTACCGCCGGTTCGACGAAGGCATTGATGGTCTCGAAGAAGGTCTGTTCGAGGGCAGCAGCGCTGAGCCGTGCCGGGGCGGCATCGGTATCGGCATCTGCGGATGGCTTCCCGTGTTTCGTCGCTAACCTCTTCCCCGGGCGAGCACCATGAGCTCCTCGGCGAGCGCTCTGCCAAGGCCCGAGGCGGTCGCTGCCTGTCCGGCCATCTTGGAGCGAACGATGCGGCCATCGCTAGCGATGAGGGCGCTCAATTTGAGGGTGGTGCCGAAGTGCTCGGCGTGGGCGGCGGCAGGGAAGCTGCAGCCCCCGTCGATGGTGGCCAGGAACGTCCGCTCGGCGGCGACCTCCTGGCGAAGGGCGGGGTCGTCGATGGCGGCCAGCACCTCGCGCGTCGCGATGTCGCCCGCGCGGCACTCCACGGCGAGCGCGCCCTGCGCGGGCGCGGGCAGCATCTCTTCATAGCCGAAGATGTGATTGACGCGGTGGCCAAGGCCGAGACGGCTGAGCCCCGCCAGCGCGAGCACGGTTGCGTCGTAGTCCCCCGCTTCCACTTTTGCGATGCGCGAATCGACGTTGCCCCGGATCGGGCGGACCTCGACGTCGGGCCGAATCTCGCGCAACTGAGCCTCCCGGCGTGGGCTGCTGGTACCGACGACGGCGCCAGCGGGAAGGCCGCGGAGGGTCTCGCCGCGACGGCTCACGAGGGCATCGCGCGGGTCTTCGCGGAGTGGGATTGCGGCGATTGTGAGGCCCTCGGCGCGCCGTGTGGGGAGATCCTTGTAGCTGTGGACGGCCACATCGATTTCAGATCGCTGCAACGCTTCCTGGATGGCTGTCGTGAACCAGCCGACGCCTGAACCCTCCGGTAGCGGAGTCGATTGGTCGCGGTCGCCGGCCGTGGAGATGGTGACGAGTTCGACTGCGATGCCCGGGTGCGCCGTGCGCAGCAAGCTGGCGACGGTCTCACTCTGGACCATGGCCAGTTTGCTGCCACGCGTGCCTATCCGGAGCGTCGTCATGCCGTGGGACCGGCGTGGACTGCGTCATACACGGCCTCGCGCGCGGCGTTCACGGTCGCGTCGATGTCGTCTTCGTGGTGCGCGGCCGAGACGAACCAAGTCTCGAACTGGGACGGCGGGAGCATGATGCCGCGCTCCAGCATGCCGTGGTGGAAGCGTCCGAACATTGCCGTGTCGGATTCGCGCGCCTGCGCGTAGTCGGTGGGCGCGCCGGGCCTGAAAAAGACGGTCAGCATCGAACCGAGGCGCACGACACTTGCCGGTGCTTCGGCTCGGCGGATGGCGGCCAGGAGGCCGTTTTCGAGGTGGTGGGCGAGCTCTTCTGCGCGAGTGTAGGGAGTGCCGGGGGCGAGCGCATCGAGCATGGCGACTCCGGCCGCCATGACGAGCGGATTCCCGCTCAATGTGCCCGCCTGGTAGACGGGGCCGGCCGGCGCAATCATGTCCATCAGGTCCGCGCGGCCGCCGAACGCGCCGACGGGGAGCCCGCCGCCAATGATCTTCCCCAGGCAAACGAGATCGGCAGCGGGGAGCAGGTCACTGAGACCGTAGCGCATGCGGAAACCGGTGATGACTTCATCGGAGATGAGCAGGGCACCATGCGCGCGCGGCAGCTGCTGAAGAGCGGCGAGGAAGCTGGGGGCAGGCGGTACCAGGCCCATGTTCGCCGCCACCGCTTCGACGATTACGGCAGCGGTGTCATCAGGGTGTCTCGCGAACCAGGCCTGGAGGGCTTCAGCGTCATTGTAGGGGAGGACGGCGGTCAGCCCGGCGATGGCGGCGGGGACTCCCGCAGAGTCACTCAGGCCCATGGTCGCCACGCCGCTGCCTGCCCTGACGAGGAGGCCGTCGCTGTGGCCGTGGTAGCAGCCGTCGAACTTGACCACGAGGTCGCGTCCGGTCGCCGCCCGCGCAAGGCGGATTGCGGTCATTGTGGCCTCAGTGCCGGAATTCACGAAGCGGATGCGCTCGATGCCGGCCCCTTCGGTGACGCGGCGGCCGAGCTCGACCTCGCCGGGGGTAAGCGCCCCGAAAGCCGTACCCGTGCGGGCTGCCGCTTCGATGGCCGCGACGACGGCAGGGTATGCGTGGCCCAACAGGAGCGGGCCGAAGGCCGCAATGTAGTCGATGTAGCGTCGCCCTTCGGTATCGAAGACGTGTGCACCTTCACCGCGGGCCAGCGGCACCGGGGCGCCGCCGACGGAACGGAATGAGCGCACGGGCGAGTTCACTCCGCCGGGGAAGAGTTTCGCGGCCGCCTGACGGACGTGGTCATTGGTCATCGCTGGTTAGTCATCACTGGTTGCATGCCCATATCGTGCGGCAAGATACGCTTCGCGCACCTCGTTGCCGGGTTTCTCGAATGCTGCGAAGCCGATGGAAGGGTCGACCGCTGCGGCTCCCGGCGGCTGTTGCTGCCACAATGCCGCGTCGCGGCAGAGCGAAACGAGCACGCTGCACGCTTCGGGGCAGGGGATGAAAGGCTCACTTTCGCGCACGTCGTCGCCGCGCCAAAGGGGGACGCGCGAACACCGGCTGCAGAGGACGCTCGCTGCGATATGTCGCCCCTCCGCGTCGAGCGATGCCGCGGCCCGGTAGCGTCCCGTCTGGCGGCTGAGGACGTCCTCCAGGCTCATCAGCCGCAGTTCGCCGCGGGCAAACTGCGAGAGGTGCGTCGTGGCGAGCGGGTAGAGCGCCTCGATGACGTCACAAAGTTCGTTGAGCGGGACGGTGACGCGCCAGCCGCCGGGCATCGTCTGCGCCCCGGAAAGTGGGCGGTAGCGCCCCTGTTCGTCGTACCGCAGGCGTTCGCGGAGGGCGTCCGGCGCGCCGGAGAGGTCGTGCTCGAAAGCGCGCCGAGGGCCTGTCACGATGGCGCATTCGCCTTCAAAGCGGACGGAAACCTCGCCGAGTTCAAACGGCTGCCGGGCAGCAGAGAGGGCTGCTATTTCCATGCTGCGGCCTCACGCGCCAGCCCGGCGATGACGTCGGCCACGGCCGGGTGCGTGCCGACAGCGCGGGCGTAGCGCAATCGCCGGCCCCCACGGCGCGTCTCGACGCCATCGAGGGCGAGGTCTTCGGGGATGGTCTCGCCGACGTGCCAGCCATCGGCCACAAAGAGCGGGACGACGACGACGGTCTCGGCTTCGACCATGTCGAACACGCCGCGCATGTTGGGCTCCTGGTCGAGGAAGATCGTTGTGACCTCGCGGAACGCACCGATCTCCCTCACGAACTCGGCCTGCTGGTATACGTTGCGTTCCGAGTCGGGGTTTCGCGGCGTACCGTGGCCGAGGATGGCGAGCGCGTCGCCGGGTTGGGCGCCGGCCTCCATAGCACGCTGGACCGCGACGGCGGCGAGCGCGCGATTGCTGCCAACGGGCGCTGTATAACGGACGACGCGGCCATCGACGCAGCTCATACTGCCGGACAGTCGCATTTCGCGCGGGATCACCTCGTTGGTGAAATAGCCGCTGGAGATGAATACCGGCACAACGGTCACATCGCGAGCGGCGAAGGCGTCGAGAGCGCGGGAAAGCGGCGGCTCCTCCTTCCAGAAGCCAACTCGCACCTCGCTCCAGGACCCGGAGGCACGCAGGCGGCGAGCGTGGGCAAGGACGGGCGCGCTGGAGTCCGCATTCAGATGCGAGCCGTGCCCGGCGAGGAGGAGGCCGCGGTCCGGTTCAGGCATCATCGGCATCTCCGGGATCCTCGCTGGAGGCACGCGCACGGTGGAGGCGGGCCTCACGTTCGCTGCGTGCAGCAGCGAGGATGCGGCCCCAGCCCGGGCCGAGGGCCGCCACGATACGTTCGCGGATGAGTCTCGCGACGGCGGGAGAGGCGCCACCAGTCGAGACCGCGACAGCGACGCCGCCATCGCGCAGCACGGCGGGCGTGAAGAATGTGCTTTCGGCCTGGCGGTCGGCAACGAGCACGGGGATGCCCCGCGCGCGTGCTGCCGCGCCAACCCGGCGATTAACGTCGCGAGAATCTGTGCAAGCAAAGACGAGAGCAAAGCCCACCCCGAGGTCGAGGTCGCCATCGCGATATTCCCGCGCGACGACGGTGACGTGTGGGGCGAGCCGGATCTCGTCGGCCACAGTCGGCGCGACGACTGTGATGGGTACGCCTGCCTCGGCCAGATTGCGGACTTTGCGGGCGGCGATCTTGCCGCCGCCGACCACGAGGGCGTGACCGGCAGCGGGCAGGAATTCGAGGATGAGGCCGCTCATCGCAGCACCTCGATGGTGGCGTCGACGAGCGCGTCGAGGGCGGGCCGGGCGGCCTCGGCATCGAGCCGCCCGAACGCGGCGCGAACTGCCGCGGTGGTCTGCGGCCCAATACTCACGAGCTTCGCGGTTGCGGGCAGGTCGTCTTCCCCAAGACCGGCCCTGAGGTTCGTTGCCGTGGAAGCGCTGCTGAAGACGATCGCATCGGCCGCCATCAACTCACGCCGCCGCTCGTCGTCGATGGGCTGGAAGAGGTTGTCGTAGACGGCAACCTGCTCGACAAGGCCGCCTCTCTTGCGGACTGCCCCGGCGAACCGGTCATCGGTGAGAGCCGAAGCGGGGAAGAGCAGCCGTGCCCCCTGGAGGTCCGGCAGCTCTTCAGCGAGGACGTCGGAGGTAGCGCGAGACGGCAGAAAGTCGGCCCGGACGCCAAATTTCGCCAGTGCTTCGCTCGTGGCAGAACCGACACAAGCAACGTGGGTGCCTGCCAGGGCGCGGGCATCGCTGCCTGCAGCCCCGAGCTGGCGAAAGAACGCCTCGACGCCGTTGCTACTCGTAAACACGATCCAGTCCCAGCGGCCGGACACTCCCGCAGACAGCGATAGCCCGTCATCGCGAAGGCGCACGGAGATGACCGGCAGTTCCACGACGAACGCACCGAGCGATTCGAAGCGGGCAACGAGGTCGCTGGCCTGCGCGCGCGCTCGGGTGACTACGACCGTCCGGCCTGCCAACGGCGCGTTGTCGCGGTCGGGGCCGAACCATGCGAGTTCATCAGCCATGCCGGCCACGTCGCCAACAACGGTGACGACCGGGGAGGCGAGACTCGCGGCGCGTGCGGCTTCGGCGATATTTGCGACGGTGCCACGCACCACCTGCTGGTCCGGCCGCGTGCCCCAGCGGACGCAGGCGACGGGCGTCTCAGGCGGCTTACCCGCGGCGAGGAGGCGATCCATGTTGGCCTGGAGCGTGGTGACGCCCATGAGGATGAGGAGGGTATCGGCACGCGCGGCGAGGGCCCAATCCACAGCAGCGCCCTCATCGCCGCCGGCGTCGTTACCAGTCACGACGAGGAAGTTCGCAGCGATGCCGCGGTGGGTGACCGGTATGCCGGCATAGGCCGGGCCGGCGATGGCAGAAGTGACACCGGGGATGACCGTGAACGGCACGGAAGCGCGCCGGCAGGCAAGGGCTTCTTCGCTTCCGCGCCCGAAGACGAACGGGTCGCCACCCTTCAGGCGAAGGACGTGGCGACCTGCCAGGGCATGCCCGACGAGCGCAGCGTTGATTTCGTCCTGCGACATGGCGTGCTGCGCGGCCCGCTTGCCGACATAGATCAGTTCGGCCGAGTCTTGCGCCCCCTTGAGCAGCGCGGGAGAAGCGAGCGCGTCGTAGAGAATCACGTCCGCCTGGGAGATGGCCTTTACCACCGCCACTGTCGCCAGCGAGGGGTCTCCAGGGCCGGCACCGGCGATCCAGACATGCCCTAACGAATTCGTCACACCTCCATTGTGGCACGTCGTCCCGGCTGCGGAAGTGCGCGGGCGGGAAGACAACCGTCCCAGCGCCGCAACGCTGTCCACCAGGCGTGGCCGCCGCGTAGAACGAGTGGGAGTTCGACATCGAGCCCGCCCCGAAAGAGAATTGGGACATGTCGATACTCGGTCTCGTCCATGTGCAGTTGGCAATCACGCCCGGTGGCGAAGAAGCCGCGCGGTCGTTCTACGGTGGGCTTTTGGGCCTTGCCGAGGTGCCGAAGCCAGAGACTTTAGCTGACCGCGGCGGAGTGTGGTTTGCGTGTGGGGCGCAAGAGGTTCATTGCGGCGTGGAGCCTGAAGTCGTCCGGACAAGGCGGCACCCGGCGCTCCTCACCGACGAGCTTGATGGCCTGAAGCGCCGCCTCGAATCTGCCGGCGCGCCAACGGCAGTGGACCGTCAGATTCCCGGCTACCGCCGATTCTACGTAGAGGACCCATTCGGGAACCGGCTGGAATTTCTCGAAGCCGAGCGCACCGACGAGCAGGGCTAAAGTCCCGCGCCCTGGCCGTCGATATTGGAATTATGTACACCTTCTGGATCTGGGGCGTACGCAACCCGTGCATGCTGGTGGCCGCGGTGTGTACGGTTGCGGGGCTGACAGGACTCGCGGACTGGTCGATCTCGCTCTTCGTCCTGATGACATGCGCGCTCGCAGGCGACGCGGCGAACCATCTCGCTCGCAGCGCCCGCCAACGCGCGGAGAGCGCGCGTGCGGACGCCGCACGGCTGGCGGCCAACCACACGGTCCGCCAGCTCTTTCAGGAAGTCGAACGCGAGAGCCTGAAGAAAGCGGCCTGACCCAAAGCGATCGAAGGGCCGAGCCGGGAGCATATTACCGTGCCCTGCAAGCGTTCAGGCACGGGGCATAGCGGCCAATCGCACGCTGCCACGAGAGGGGGCCGGTGCGGAGGCCGGCAAAACTCAGGCCAGCAGCTTGAGGCCCGCAGCGGCGGCCAGCGGCACGAAGTCCGCATCGAACGACAGCAGCGCATCACACTGTCGCGCTTCGGCCGCGAGGGCATTGGCGTGGTCTACAACCGAGGCAGACTTGTCCCGCCAGCGCAGAAACCGGCGCAATGCCTCCTCCTCAATGCGCTCATCCACCGGCACGACATCGGCCAGCTCATCGATCCGCTGGAAGAGCTGGATGGCCGCCTGCCAGCCACGGCGCCGCGCCTGCGCGAGCGCCTCGTAGAGCGTCCAATTGGTCGTTACGAAGGAAACGCCATTGGGGTGATCAATGCGCAATCGGTGCATAACCAACTCCAGGCGCGCGCGATGCTGATCCTGCAGCACTTCCATCGGGATCATGGCCGACGCATCGAGGAACACGCGCATCAGGGCTTGTTATATTCCGCGGCTTCTTCCGCGAGCATGTGGAGCTTGCGTTCGCCCAGGCCGCGTCTCGGATACCCGTAGAGATAGTGCTTAACGTCGGAGAGGTCATCGGGCGCCGGGCCGAGCTCGGCATCGAGCACCGCCGCCTCGCGTTGCCAGGAATCCCACGCTTCCCAGGAGAACTTCGGCTTTTCGATAGCCGGCAGCGCAAGGTACGCACGCAACGACCTGTCCATCAGCTCCTTGAGCGAAACGCCCTCCGAAGCCGCACGGATCTTCAAATCGCGATACAAGACATCATCCAGGACCACCGTAAACCGCGCAGACACGCCAAACCTCCAATGCGTTAGCACATTCGCACAAATCGGACCAAAAAGCAAGTGCCACCAGCGTCCCTTTCCCCGGTTGCCGCCCCACCCCTACAATAGAAGTTCGGCCCCCCGCGCGGGGCTCCCCCACACCAATGTACAAACGCACCATCCTCCCGAACGGACTCCACGTCGTCACCGGCGAAATGCCACATACCCGCTCCGCCACCGTGAGCTTTTACGTCGGCGCAGGCAGCCGCTATGAACGCGACGACGAAGCCGGGCTCTCACACTTCCTCGAACACATGCTCTTCAAAGGCGCATCACGACGGCCCACCGCCCGCGAAATCTCAGAAGCCATCGAATCCGTTGGCGGCATGCACAACGCTGCCACCGACCGCGAAGTCACGGTTTACTACGCCAAAGTCCCCGATGCCGCCGCCCTTGAAACCATCGACATCCTCGCCGACATGGTGCGCGAGCCAATCATGGATGCCGCCGAACTCGAAAAAGAGCGCAGCGTCATCCTCGAAGAACTTGCGACCGTCGAAGACAGCCCGGGAGAGCTCGCCGGGATCCTCATCGACGAGACCCTTTGGCCAGACCAGCCCCTTGGACGGAACGTGGGGGGCACACCCGAGAGCGTGAGCTCCCTGCCCCTTTCAGCAGTCAACGCCTACCTGCGAGCACAATACGTCCCCGGCAACATGGTGCTGGCCGGAGCGGGAAACATCACACACGAAGTATTCGTCGCCGAAGCAGAGCGTTGGCTGGGCGACATGCCCGCAGCGAAGCCACGAGCGTGGTACCCGCTGGAAGCACGGAATGGCAGACCGCAAATCGCCATCCGTGAGAAAGCGACCGAGCAGGCCCACATCTGCATCGCCTACCCCGGCCTCCCCCTCGACCACCCGGACCGCTATGCGGTTGACCTGTTGAGCACCGTCCTGGGCGAAGGCATGTCTTCCCGGCTCTTCCTCGAACTGCGGGAAGAGCGCGCCCTCGTGTACGACGTCCACAGCTACCCCAGCGAATTCCGCGATGCGGGGTCTTTCACGATTTATGCCGGCTGCGACCCCGACAACGCCCGGATCACGATCGAGGCTGCGCTCGAAGAGATCGAGAAAATGCTGAACTGCCTGCCGGACTCGGAATTGGCGAAGGGCAAATCGATGGCACGGGGGCGCATCCAGCTCCGCATGGAGGACACCCGCTCCGTAGCCGGATGGCTGGGTTCGCACGAACTCTTGCTTGGCCAGATCCCGACGATCGATGAGTCGGTCGAACACATCAACGCGGTCACGATGGACGACGTCCTCCGCGTCGGGCGGCAGCTATTGCGCCCGGAAGCGGCGGCGCTTGCCGCTGTGGGCCCGTTCGAAGACGACTCAACCTTCGCCGGGCTCCTCTGAAAACAGATGTCATCGGCGTTCTTCGGCGACCCGACCTCCACGATCGTTGCCGGGGGCACCTACATTGCCGTCTACCTCGTACCGGTCTTTGAGGGCCGTCTGACCGTCTTCGATGTCGCGGCACACGAAGCGAGGGGGCGCTGGCTCCCGTGGGACGTGTTGGAGTGGGGCGGAAACCCCTATGAGTGCGCCTCCGCCCTTGCCGACCAGTGGTGCGCGGTCGGCCTGACCGACCTGTCGCTCGTGGACATCATGTCGGTTTCGGGTGATCGGGGCGCCTGGGAACTTGCAATCGTCTTTCGCGCAGAGCTGTCCGAGCCCGCCCGCGGCGACGACGTGCGCGTCCCGCATCGCTTCGCCAGCGGCGAATTCGATGCCATTGGGAGCTTCGACCCGGTCGATCTCGAGCGATGGACGGGACGGCGGCCCGCTGGTGAGCGTCCCGATCCCGGCGGCGGACAGCGGCCTCGCTTGCTCTTCTAGCAGGGACCCTGGCGCTTCCGGCACGAACTCCGGCGCTCGCCTGCCAGCGCCGGCCGGGGCGGCGCTAGAGGCTATCGGCGGCCCGTCTTAGACTGAGAATTCGCATAGCGACGAAGCAGGAAACGGGGTTCGGTAATGTCCGGACATTCGAAGTGGTCGACCATCAAGCGGCAGAAGGGCGTGGCCGACGCCAGGCGGGGAGCAGTCTTCACGAAGCTCTCGCGCGAGATCATTATTGCGGCCAAGCAGGGCGGGGGCGACACCGCAATGAACTTCAAGCTGCGGCTGGCGGTCCAGCGCGCCAGGGCACAAAACATGCCCAACGACAACATCGAGCGGGCCATTGCGAAGGGGTCCGGTGGCGGCCAGGACGGCGAACAGTTCGACGAAATCACCTACGAAGGCTATGGGCCGGGAGGGACGGCGATCCTCGTCTCCGTCCTCACAGACAACCGTAACCGCACGGTGGCCGAGGTCCGTCACCGGTTTAGCCGATCCGGTGGCAACCTGGGTGAGACGGGATCGGTCGCCTGGCAGTTCGAGGCGAAGGGGCTGATCACGATCCCGGTCGGCCAAAACGACCCTGACGACCTCGCCCTGAGGGCTATCGACGCCGGTGCGGACGACGTGCAGGTGCAGGGTGACGTCCTCGAAGTGCAGACGGAACCGGGGAGCCTCGAAGCCGTACGCAAGGTGCTCGAAGCCGCTGGCGCCGAGATAGAGAACGCGGATTTTGCGATGGTGCCCAAAGTGACCATCGAGCTCGAGGAAAGGGCCGCGCACCAGACGCTGAAGCTGATTGAAGCGCTGGAGGACCTCGACGACGTGCAGCGCGTGTACTCCAATGCCGATTTCACGGACGAAGTGCTGGAGAGCTACGAAGCGTAGCCCGGCATCCGGCCCCGAGCCCAGATTCCGCCGGGCATGACGCGCCGCGTTGGGCGGTAGAGCACGCTGCGACGTAGAGTGCACGCGTGAGGATACTTGGAATTGACCCCGGACTGACCGTTACCGGATTTGGGATTGTGGCCGTGGAAGGCGATCACTGTGCGCACGTGCATCATGGCGTGATGCGCACGAAGCCTTCGAGCAGCAAGGCGGAACGGCTGGTGGCCATCCGTGACGGCGTATTGGCCGTGGCGCGCCAGTTCGAAGTTGCCTGCGGCGCAATAGAGGCGTCGTTTGTTGGGAATAACGTGCGCAGCGCGATGGCCCTCGGCGAAGCACGGGCGGCCGCGATCCTCGGGCTTGCCGACGCCGGCCTCACGGTCGCGGAGTACGCCCCGGCACTCGTGAAGCAGACAGTGGCCGGTTATGGCCGCGGGGAGAAGGCGCAGATCGCGGAGATGGTGCGACTGCAGCTGGGCCTGAAGACCACACCGGCGCCCGCCGATGCAGCGGATGCACTTGCGATCGCGATCACCCACTGGGCCCACCAACGGCTGCGATGGTAGGGCGAGCGCCGGCACCTTGCCGCCGCGCATCCGCGGGCCGGATTTTCTCCCGCCAAATCCACGTCCAGCGCATAATGGAGACAGTTCAAAAGACCGCCACGATGATGCGCGGATGGCGGGCCGGCACACGAAGCGGCCTCGTGCTCTTCGGCTGGACTGGCAGTCTTGAGTGGACACAAGGAGGCGATAGATGGCTATTGTGGAACCGGCGTCAGCCGCGAGCGGAGATGGACGATCCCAGGGCGAAGCGATTTCCGCCTTGATCACCGCACTGCGCGGCACAGCGCCCCAGCCACCCTATACGGCCCGGCAACAAATCGTGAAAATGGGCGACCAGGCCGTGCTCGCGCTCACGGAAGCGCTGCGCGACCCGGACCCGCGACTGCGCTGGGAAGTCGCGAAGGCGCTCGCGGAGATCGCTTCCCCGGAGCACACGGCGTCGATCGAGGCAGGGAAGGCGCTCGTGACCGCCCTCGAAGACAATGAGCCGGGCGTACGCTGGCTCGCGGCGGACGCGCTCGTCGCGATGGGGCCCGCCTCGCTGGACCCGCTCCTGCACGGGCTATTGCAGCGTTCCGAGTCCGTCTGGTTGCGGGAGGGCGCTCACCACGTGCTCCACTTCTTTGCGCAAGGGACATTGGCACCGGTGATCAAACCGATCATTGAAGCGCTGGATGGTGTGCTGCCGGCGATCTCGGTGCTGCCGCCAGTGAAACATGCGCTCGACCAACTGGATCTGCACCGCGCGGTCTGATGCCGGCGGCCGCCGGTTACTCTTCGAGGCGAATCCGAACCCGAGTGACAACCGTATAGGAAGCAAACCCTCAGAGGTGAGACGGATGGCAGGATTCGGCCGGAGACAGTTGACGTTGGGGGCATTCGTGGGCGTAGCGTTCGCGATCCTGCTGCTCGCGGCAGCGTGCAGCAGCAGCAGCAGCAGTTCTTCCAACACGCCCACTGCGGCAGCTTCCGCCTCCGCTACGACATCGGCGACGGCAACGAGCGCGCCCGCGGCGTCGCCTACCGCGAGCAGCGGTGCTGCCGCAGCGACCGTGAAGGTTGGGGATTCGAAGCTCGGAAAAGTACTGACAGACGGCGCCGGGATGACGCTTTATACCTTCAAGCCGGACGCGTCGTCGCCCGGCACAAGCAATTGCACCGGAGGCTGTGCAAATATCTGGCCGCCATTGACGGCGACAGCCGCACCTGCGGTAAGTGGCGCGACGGGCACTTTTACCTTGATCACGCGCAGTGGTGGCACGATGCAGGTGGCCTACAAGGGCATGCCCCTCTACACCTACTCGCGGGACAAAGCGCCCGGAGACACCAACGGCGAAGGCGTTGGGAACGTCTGGTACGTAGCGACGCCATGAGCCGCGCCGGGGGCGCCCCCGCCCTGGGCGCCCGGAAGCCGTGTCCGAAATTCCAGACGCCGGGAACGTCCAAAAAGTTCCCGCCCCACGCACCGACCGAGCAGGCGGATGGGCGTTGCCGTCAGAGAGACGCCCTGAGTTCCCAGAACGTATCGCTGATTTCCGGCAGCCGTTCTCCCAGCGTGGCATCGATGCGCTGCAGCAGGTCTTCGATCTCGGGCGTCGTGAGCTCCCGGCGGACACGGAGTTCGCCGGTGACGAGGACGCTGTGCGAGCCCAGCTGCATGGTGAGGAGCCGCACGATGCCTTCCACCTCCGGGAACTGACGGACGGTAGCCCGGATTGAAGCGATGGTCTCCTGCCCGGCGGCAGCGCCGAGCAGCAGTCCGCGGGCTTGATTGCCAAGGATGAGGGCAGCAGCGGTGAGGACACCGCCGATCGCGATCGAGGCCATCCCATCCCAGACCTCAGAGCCTGAGGCCTGCGAGAGGAGCAATCCGAGGGCGGCGAGGGCGAGGCCGGTGAGGGCGGCGCCATCCTCCCAGAAGACTGTCTTGGTGCTGAGGTCCGGGGATTCGCGGATGAACCGGAAGAGAGACCAGCCGCGGCGATGCGCCCCACGCCGGAGCTGACGGATGGCAACAGAGAACGAGATCGATTCGAAGACAAAGGCCATGCCGAGCACACCGAAGCCGAGCATTAGTTGGCCGAGACTGCGGTGGTGCCCCTGGGAGTCAGCCAGTGTGCGGACGCCTTCGTAGACCGAAAATGTCGCGCCCGCGACGAAGATGAAGATGGCGGCGAGGAAGGACCAGAAAAACGCCTCTTTGCCATAGCCATGGGGGTGGTGGTCATCGGCCTGGGCATCGGAGAGGTTGATACCGACGAGGAGGAACACCTGGTTCACGGTATCTGCGAGCGAGTGGCCGGCCTCGGCGAGAAGGGCGCTGCTGCCGGTCACAAGGCCCGCGATGAGTTTGCCGACGGCGATGCCCAGGTTGGTGACCATCGCTGCGATGACGGTGGAGCGGCTCTCTTCGGCCATAGCGGCCATCGTAGGGCAGCAGCCTGCAGGGGGCGAAGGGGCCGGGCGGCGGCTGTGTTCCCGTGAGGCGTGGAAACCCGTTATCCTCAGCCCGCCGGGCGCCCTGTCTGAGGGACCTCGTCCTGGTGGAAGGAGCACATCGTGGGAGAAATCGTCACTTTTGCATCAAACGGGGGCACGGCCACGGGGTATCTCGCGAAACCTGCCTCCGGGGCCGGGAAGGGCGTGATCGTAATCCAGGAATGGTGGGGGTTGAACGCCAACATCCAGGGCATCGCTGACCGCTTCGCCGCGGAGGGCTTCGTCGCATTGGCGCCGGACCTCTACCACGGGGTGGTGACTGCCGAACCGAACGAAGCAGGCAAGCTGTTGATGGCGCTCAACATCGCCCAGGCCGAAAAGGACCTGCGCGGCTCAGTGACGTTCCTCAAGGAGCTTACCGGCGGGCCGGTCGGCACCATCGGCTTCTGCATGGGCGGGGCGCTTAGCCTGTTCGCCGCGTGCAGCAACGGCGCCGCGGTCGGGGCCTGCATCGACTTCTATGGTGGCCATCCGGCGGTAACCTACGATTGGGATGGTCTGACCGCGCCCGTGCTCGGCATCTGGGCGGAACACGACGACTTCGTCAACCCCAACGTGGGGAACTATGACAAGGCGCTGACGGAGCGCAGCAAGGCGCACGAATTCATCACCTACCCGGGGACGCAGCACGCCTTCTTCAACGATGAGCATCCGGTGCCCGAGCACAACCCGGTAGCCGCGGCAGACGCCTGGCAAAAGTCGCTCGCGTTTTTCCGCAAACATCTCTAATCCAGCAGGCGCTGCCGCCGTCAGAAAGGGGGGACCTGTGGGCAGGCTCGATGGGAAGGTCGCGGTCGTCACAGGGGGAGCGTCCGGGATAGGGAAGCGGACGGCTGAAGCGTTCGTGGAAGAGGGTGCGCGGGTCCTCATCGCGGACCTCGACGGCGATGGGATCGGGGCCATGGTTGCGGCGCTCGGCCACAATTCTTGCGACGGCACGATCACCGATGTGCGGGACGAGGACGCGGTGCAACGCCTGATCGCGCAGGCAGTGCGGCGATTCGGCCGGCTGGACGTGGCCTTCAACAACGCGGGGGTGGGCGGGTTCTCGCCGATCCAGTCTTACCCGTTGGAGGACTGGGAGCGGGTGATCGGCATCTCACTCACGGGCACGTTCCTATGCATGAAGCACGAGGCGGCGCAGTTCATCGCGCAGGGGCGGGGCGGCAGCATCATCAATGTCGCGAGCCTCAATGCGATGCAGGCCACAGAAGGATTCGCGGCGTACTGCTCGGCGAAGGCGGGAGTGGCAATGCTGACGAAAGTGGCGGCCCTGGAGCTGGGCCGCAAGCAGGTGCGCGTGAACGCGATCGGGCCTGGGCTAATCCACACGCCCGCGACAGCGGGCATGCTCGCCATCCCCGGCCTGGAGGAGGCGTTCGTGCACGAAGCGCCGATCGGCCGGGCCGGGGAACCGGACGATGTGGCGCAGCTGGCGGTCTACCTCGCCTCCGATGCGTCGTCGTTGATGACGGGTCAGACGCTTTACATCGATGGCGGTGCGAGCCTGAAGAAGTACCCCGAGCTATTCGAGTTCTTCGGCACGGGGTAGGGCGCGATTCCAGCGCGGAGCGGCGGGAACCACGCTCCCTACACGTATTCCAGCAGTTGCAGTCCGAGACCAGCGAGCTCGGCGGGAGGGATCGTTGTTACCCGCGTGCCGGGAAGGATGCCTTTGTTCGGGTCCGGGCAGGTGAACCCGCGTTCGCGGGCCGTCGCGACGGCCGCATCGAGGTCCGGCACTTCGAAGGCACACATGCTCGCGAGGCCGGGAGGGCGGCCGTGGAGACGGCTTTCAGGCCCATCCGGCCCGAGGAGCTCGACGATGGCGTCGCCGACCTTCATCTGGCGGATGATGATCCCCGGCCCGCGCACTTCTCCGAAGACCGGCACGCCCAGGGCGCCGGACCACGCGCGCGTCGCTGCCTCAAGGTCGGGTGCCATGGCAGCGAGATGGTCGAGACGAGCGAGCGGGAAGGCGTGGCCGAAGCGGCCGTCGGCCGCACGGCGGGCATGGATTGCGGCGCGGGATTCCGGGTACTGGATCAACCCGGCTGCAATGCCGAGGCCCGGAACGCCGTCGAGCGGCACAACGTCGCAGAGCTTCGCGCCGTCCTCCCGGAAGACTGCCTCGACGGTAGCTGCGGTACCGTCTTCGGCGAGCCGGCGCGACATCTCGTGGACGTCGTTCGTACCGAGCATGAGGCGGGCAACACCGCCGCCCTGGTCGATGGCGCGCTGGTAGGCGGCGCCGCGGGGCGTTGCGAGCGACGTTTCGCGGTCGTGGACGGCAAGTAGCTCGATGAAGAAGTCGTTGCCGCCGCTGCCGGCAAAGATAGCCCGGTTTTCCGTGCCGAGGCCCTGGTGCCGCGTTACGGCGGTCAGGCGCAGGCCCAGGCGCTCGAAACCGGCACCGGCTTCTTCCAGCGAGCGGACAGGCAGCACAATGTGGTCGATCCAGTCAATCGTCATGGGCGCATTCTAGCGGTGGAGCAGCCTTCCGGTAGACTCACCTTCAGACAGCACGGCCAGCGGGCCGGGACGGGGGCAGCACCGGCATGAAGACCGATTTCTACGAGGCGGACGCCTTCAGCGGGAGCAAGGGGAAATTCTATGGGACGATCGATTCCGACTACCGCTGGGAGAAGGGCGACGAAGTCTGGATCGAGACGGCGGGGCAGCGCACCAAGCTGCGCATCACCTGGGTGTACGTCACGGTCAAAGACGGCACGATCAGCCGCGAACTGCTCGGGCTGAAGTTGTAGCGACACGGGATCACGGCTGGGCCTCGAATGCGGGGGACTCGTCGAGCGGTTCGAGGCCGAGGGTACGGACGGCCCACGGCAGGGCGGTAGAGAGCTGTTTTCGCTGGACGCGGCGGACGAATGGTGCGTCCGGGATGAGCGGGAGCCCGGCGCGGGCGGCGAAGTAGCCCGCCACCATCCCTGCGAAGGCGCCGGCCTCGCGAGATACAGTTTCCGGTGCTGGGCCGCCTTCGAACTGCAGGCTCGGGAGCCAGAAAGCGATATCCATCAGCCCGTTACCCACGCAGGCGAGGTTCCAATCGACGAAGAGCGTCCGTTCGCCGGCGAAACAGAGGTTGTCGCTGCGGGTATCGGTGTGGACCAGGTCCCGGCCGTCGAAGAGGTCTACGCGCTGGCTGGCCAGGAGCGCAGGCAGCGACCGCTCCAGCCAGGCTGCGGAGCACAGGTGGAGTGACAGAAAAGGGCCTGGCTCCGCCGCGACCTCGCTCCAGCCGAAGAACATCTTCGGAGCTCGGCCCGCGAGTGGCGGCAGCCCCGGCGGCGGTGGAGTGGCGGCCACGCTGCGGAGTGTTTCGAGCACGCGGCCGATGCGGTCGCGCGTCCAGGGCGGGGGCCAAATTGCGGCGGAGAGGTCTTCGAGCAGGAGGACGGGCCAGGGCCCGGCATCGTCCCAACCGAGGCAGCGTGGCAAGAATGGAGCCTCGACCTGGCGATAGAACGCGTATTCGCGGCGGAGCCACTTCGCGGTATCGGGGGTCGTCGCTGCTTTTACGAAGACGGTGCCGCCGACAGCAAGTTGCGCGACCCAGCGTGACGCGGGGGTGTAGCCGCCGGGGGTGCGCCGCCAGCCCGAGACGGCACAGCCGGCCGCGCGGCCGGCGCTGGCGGCGATCCATGCTTCCGGCTCTTCCAATCGCGACACCGGCCTTTCGTGCGCCTGTGACTAGGCTTCGTCGGTATCGACTGCCCCGGCCGTGCCGCGTTTGGCGGGGATCTCGCGAGCGACTTCGCGGAGCACATTGAGGATATCGTTTTGGACAGCATCACGGGCGGCGCGGATGGCACTGAAGACAGCACGCGCGTTCGACCGGCCGTGGCCGATGACGGTCACTCCATCGACGCCGAGAAGCTGGGCGCCGCCATACTCGGTGTAATCGAGGCGTCGCTTCACCTTGCGCAGCTCGGACATGAGGATGAGCCCGGCAGCCCGGTTCCAGGGGGTGAGCTCCACGGCCTTCCGCAGTTCAGTGAACATGAGTTCGGCCATGCCTTCAGCCGTCTTGATAACAACGTTCCCCGTGAAGCCATCCATGACGGCGACGTCGCTCGTCCCACGTGTCAGATCTTTTCCCTCGACGTTGCCGATGAAGTTCAGGCGGCTGGCGCGCAGCGCTTCATTGACTTCGACGACGAGCTGGTTGCCCTTGGTGTCTTCTTCGCCGATTGAGAGCAGCCCCACGCGCGGCCTGGCGACATGGAACATGCGCTCCATGTAGGCCGAACCCATGTGCGCGAACTGGATGAGGTGGATGGGGCGGCAATCAGCGTTCGCGCCGATATCGAGGAGCATGGTGACGTGGTCGTCGCCAGTGGGAAAGACGGTGGCCAGAGCGGGGCGGCCGATGCCGCGGATGCGGCCGAGGGTGAGGAGCGCAGCGGTCATTGCTGCGCCGGTGTTGCCTGCGGTGACGAAGGCATCGGCCTCGCCTTTCTTGAGGACGGCCAGGCCAACGTTCAACGATGAATCCGGCTTGGAGCGCACGGCCTCGGTCGGATGCTCGTCCATCTCGATGACGTCGGCGGCGTGGAGCACGTGCAGGCCGGGGATCTCGGTGGTGCCCTGGAGCTCGGCGCGGATGGCATCGACCGGGCCAACGAGCGTGACTTCCACACCCAGCCCGCCAACGGCCATGAGTGCGCCCGCGACGATCTCCTGTGGGGCGTTATCGCCACCCATCGCGTCGACGACGATGCGTGTGGTCATCCTTGCTGCCTCCGGGCGACGACAATCATCCGCTCGCTGTCGTTGGAGAGGGGCCCGAGTTCATAGTCGCCGTAGACATCCAGTAGCACCAGTCCGGCAAGGGCGAGGAGGTATTCGATTTCGAAGCGATAGCTGTAGCGGAGCTGGTGTTCGCTCGAACGGCGGCGGACGATGCCAGCGGCGTCGGCCTGTTCATAGGTCACTCGCAGCCAACGGGTCTGCGTGGCGAGGTCGTCCTCCTTCACCTGCCATGCGTCGAACGCCTCACCGGCGTCGGTTTGGCCACTGAAGGTGAGGAGGAGCTGGCCGTTGGTCTCCGGGTCGAGCCAAAGCGCAGGGCCGGGAAGGTCGAGAGCGAGGCGGCCGTTGAAGTGAAGGGCGGCCGCCAGCGCCCGCAGCCAGGCGAGTTGAGCCTCGCCATCCTGGCAGTAGAGGAAGACGTCGGCGGGGACGAGCGCGAGTCCGAAACGCCCGGGTTCGAATGCAACGTGCGGCAGCGTGCCCTCGATCCATTCGATATCGAGCCCGAGTTCATCGGATTTCTTGCGAGCGCGGGCGAGCATTTCGCGCGACGGATCGAGGCCCACGACCGTGTGACCGGCCTTCGCGAGCTCGAGGGCTATCCGGCCGGTGCCGCAGCCAACCTCGAGCGTGGGCCGGTCCGTGCGGCCAGCGAAGGAGAGCCAGAGGCCGACATCTTCACGCTCAGCGGTATGAATTGCGTCGTAGAACTCGGCATCGGCGGCGTATGGGTCGGTCATACATCGAGGGTAGCGGGTTGGGCGGGGTGACGCGATGCGGGCCCTTGCGGGATGGCTGCAGCGGAATCCCCGACGACGAACAGATTCTTCAATTTGCAGCGCATCATTGACCCCGACGACGAGGAGTGGATCTTGTTTCGCGACGAGCTCACGTCTCGTCTGGGGGTGCCGGCGGCGCGGTGACCTCGCCGCCGGTACGTTCGCTGGCGAGGAGGCGGCTGAGCATCAAGTGATCGCGGTCGGCGTAGGTGACATGGGTGGGGATCATGGACTCGGCCAGGGCCGCGGTGGCCGATTTGGTGAGTGCGAGGGACATCTGGTCCTTCGCGAGGAGCTTCGCGGCCAGTGCGCGGGCGTGAGGAAGGAGCTCGTCGTCGGGCACTACATGGTTGAGGAAGCCCCAACGGAGCGCGTCGGCGGCTGTGAAGCGGTCACAGGTCATCACCAGCTCCTTCGTGCGGGCCGGGCCAAGTTCGCGCATGAGGCGGGGAAGGGCGTTCCACGTCAGCGGGATGTCGAGGTCGACTTCGGGGATCGAAAACCAGGCCGATTCGGCGGCAAGGCGGATGTCCATGCAGGCGAGGAACACGACTGCGCCACCGATCGCAAGGCCATTGGCGGCAGCGATGGTGACCTGGTCCAGCCCTTCGAGCGCTGCCGCTGTACGGTTGCCGATGCTGGAGCGGACCCGCTCTTCGAGCACCGTCCCGCCTGCATAGCGGCCGCTGAGGGGCGACGCTGAAGAGGCCCTCACACTCGGGCCGAGGTCGGCACCGGCGGAGAAGGCCCGGCCCTCGCCGGTGAAGATGACGACCCGCGCGTGGGCATCGTCCTGGAGCTCGCGGCATGCCTGTTGCAGTTCGTGGTGCATCGCGGAGTTGATGGCGTTGAGCTTTTCGGGGCGGTTGAGGGTAATCGTGACCAGGCCCGGAAGTGCCGTGTCGTGTTCGAGACGGATCGTCTCCATGCGCACCTCCAGGAGGCCGGTGTGGCCGAGCGCTAGGGGCGGATGTCGCGCGCGTAGTCGCGGCCGCCACGGACGGTAACGCGCATGATCGCACCGGCGCGAGAGTCGTCCTCGATGAGTTCGATGACCCCGGCAGCGATGTCTTCGGGCTGGAGGATGCCGCCAACCTGGAGCTTAAGCGCTTCGACGCGTTCATCGCCTGCGCGGCGGACGAGCGGCGTGTCGGTGAAGGTCGGGCAGATAGCGTTCACGCGGATGCGGTGCTCGGAGGCGAGATAGGCGAGCGAACGTGTGAAATTGACGACACCGGCTTTCGTGGCGGCATAGACGGGCGACGTTGGCATCGGCAGGAGGCCGCCCATCGAGGCCGTGTTGATGATCACGCCGCCGCGCGCGTGGCGCATTTCGCGGACGGCGATGCGGGTTGCATCGATGACGGCGGTGAGGTTGATATCGACGACGCGCTGCCAGGCGGCTGCTTCGTCTTCGAAGAGGTCTTCGCCGCCGATGCCGGCGTTGTTGAAGGCGATGTCGAGGCTGCCGAAGTGCTCAATGGCGCAGGCGAAGGCGTTCGCGAGGTCTTCTGTGTGGGTGACATCGCAGCGGCGGAAGATGGCGATGCCACCGGCCGCACCGGCAAGGTCCACCGTCTCGGCGCCACCTTTCTCGTCGATGTCGGCGACGATCACTTTCGCACCCGCCTTCGCCAGCGCGACCACCGTGGCGCGGCCGATTCCGGAGCCTCCGCCGCTAACCACTGCCGATTTGCCTTCGATCTCCATCGGTTCCTCCTTGTCCGCAGACGCCGCCATACGATAGCAGACCGGCGGCTTGCGGCTCACGTGGACGGCACGTCTCGTGGTCGCGCGGGGCACCGGCGGTAGGGGGCGAATCGACAACCGGTGGGCGACCCTCGACAATCGCGCCATGCCAATTTATGCGGTCGGGAACAAGGTGCCTCGCATCCATCCGAGTGCGTTCATCGCGCCGACAGCGACCATTGCCGGCGACGTGACGGTCCATGAAGGAGCCAGCGTCTGGTATGGCGCGGTCGTGCGCGGTGATACGTCGTACGCGGTCATTGGGCCGGGCGCGAACGTGCAGGACGGTGCCGTGGTGCACGGGCGAGCGGGGCAGCCAGCACTCATCGGGCGGGAGGCATCGATCGCGCATAACGCGATCATCCACGGGGCGACGATCGGCGAACAGGCGCTCGTGGCGAACGGCGCGCAGGTGCTCGACGGGGCGAAGGTTGGCGCGCGCTGCCTTATCGCAGCCGGGTCGATCGTGCTGGCGGAGATGGAGATCCCGGAAGGGATGCTGGCCGTGGGCATCCCCGCGGTGGTGAAGCGCTCGATCATCGGTGGGCCATCGGAGGAATGGGTGACAGGGAACCCGGGGCGCTATGCGCGCCTTGCGGTGGAGCATCGCGAAGGGCTGCGGGAGCTGGCGCGCGAGGACGTAGCGGCGCCATAGGCAACGGGAGCGCGGAAGCGTCCTAATTGCCGACCAGGCACGGGCACCCAGCGGTGAGGTGGATGGTCCCAACGTAGAGTGTCGAGCCGGCCATCACGACCGAGAGCGGAAGTTGCTTCGCCGCCGAGAGGTATGGGTCGTTGGTGGTGGCGGTGATGTAGTACTTCCCCGCTGGGACTATGACGTCCCCGGACTTCACCGCGCGGCCCGGATCAGCGCTGCAGCCAGTCGGGCGCCCTCCACCGAGGATGCGGAGGCGAAACGTCGAGCCTTCGAATTCGATCGGGCCGGAGGCGAGGCAACGGACAGTGCCAGCGACGGGCGAGATAAAGGGCCGCAATGCTGCGGACCAGACGAGCGAACAGCTCCCTCCGTTGTCATGAGAGAGGTCGCCGTTGCAGATGTTTTCGGCCACTCCACCACCCACGTCACCGAGCTTCGTGGTGTGCCTGAGGTCGAGCGCGGCACCGGTGGATTGGTCGACGGCGACGTCAGGCGGAATCGGTGCGGAGCTGAGGAAGAGGCGGCCGGACGGGCTCACGTTCACCGTCCGCCGGTTCGGGTCAGGGCCCGCGCCTACCCCGACGCGCGCCTGGACGAGCAGCACGGGCTTCGTCGCGGCGCTGACGGAGTAAACGCGGACGACGCCGGACGAGTCGGAAATGAGGCGGGTCTCAGCACCGGCGACGAGTACGAGGTGGACGGGGATGTCCTTGCCAACGAAGCTGTAGAGCTCGGCAAAGCCGGGCGGATCGCTCGGAGCCTTCGTCCAGTGGGCGCCGGAGCCCTGGAGGGGGATGACGCCGGGGCCGGCCATGGTGACGACCGTCATGACTGCGCGCTGGGAGGTGCTGTAAATCGGACTGGGGGAGCCATCGACGACGATGAATGGCCCGAGGTCGAGCCAGCCGCCGGGGTTTTCGCGGGCCACCTGCGCGGAGGCGGCGGCCGTGCTTGCGGCGGCGATGGCGGCCTGGCGGGTCGCCTCTGATTGGGCGGCACTGGAGCCACCGCGAGTCGCGGCCAGCACGGACACGGTGCCAATGGCGGCAAGAGCGAGGGCTGCACCGGCCACCAGCCAGGTGCGGCGGAACCGTCCATGACGGGCGGTTGCGGATGCGCCCGCCATCGCGGACGTGCCGAAGCGGCGCACCAGCCCTTCGCGTCCGTTGACATCGAGCTTCGCCGCGAGGAGCGCAATGCGCTGGCGGGCTTCGCCGGCGGAAAGGCCAAACTCGGCGCCGATATCGGGATCGACGTGCTCTTCGAGCACCAGCCGCAGGAGCCACTCATCCGAGGGCAACAGGCCGGGTGGAAGATCCCCTGGTATCGCCGCCATGACGGAAGTGTACGCCGCGGGGTGCCGGGCCAAGTTCAGGGGGCGTCGAAGTAAAGGTCGTTCTTGAGGAAGGGGTTGGGGTCGGCGCGCAGCCACTTTACGGCGGCGCTGGCATTGACCTCGAAGAAGACCCAGCCCTGTGTCTTGCCGCCAGGCGTCAGGTTCGCCAACGTGTCCAGAGGGGTGCCAGCTCCCACAACGTAGGTTGGGTCGTGTTCGAAGTCCTGCGAATCGTGCAGTTTGAACCACATGCCAGTTACTTCGGACGTGCCGACGTTGGTGAGCAATACCTCGAAGCCAACCCACTTCTTGCCATCCGGCGGTTGTGCGAACTGGTTTCCGGACTTCACGCCATTCACGATCTGGAGGATGGTTACCCTGGTCTTCCGGCTGCCATCGCCTTCCGGGGCAATCTCGCCGGATGCGTTGGGTGCGAGCGCCACGTGGACGTCGCCACTGTTTGTACCTGCTTGCGGCGTGCCACCTCCTGACAATGACACAGGCGCAGCGTTCCGGGAGTTCTTGCCTGACTGAGCACCAACGGCCGCGGCCACGATGACGAGGACAACAACGATCCCGAGGATGGCAAGGCAGCCGACGCGAAAAATCGGGAAGCCGCCCTTTTTGACGACAACGGTCGGCGCCGCCGCGCTGAGAACAGCACCGCGACGGACGGCGAATTCTTCGTCCGTGATGACGCCACGCGCGCGCAAGCCGTCCAGCTCTTTGAGCTGGTCTTCAAGGTTCGACTTCCTGGCCATCTGCGATCCTCCGCTTCAATTGGAGGCGGAGCATACAGCAGATGCCGACAGGTGGTGTCGCACTTCCCCGCTCCCGCGCCTCCGCTCCTCGGGACTGGCCACAGACTGGAAAGAGCGGTGACCCCTGATCCGGGCCTGGAATGCCGGCAGTCCGCCACCAAATGGCCAGCGGCGTGTCGCGCCCGCTCAGCCGGAGGACGGGACCATGAGGCGGGCACTCGTTTCGACAGCACCGGTGGGCAGCCCGGCCTCGTGCCCGGCGGGCATGGAGCGTGCGGCGGGCTCGTCGCCGGCGGCCCGGACGATGGCCCCTGCCGCCCCGGCATAGGCGCTGAGGCGTTCGATCTCGCCGGGGAAGTAGGCGATGTTGAGGCGGCGCGAAACGAGCAGGAGGTCGAACGGCCCGCAGGGGGCAAGTGCGACCCAGGCGCCGCCAAGTGCGTCCTGGAATGCCTCGGAGGCCCACTCATCGCCGATCATGAAGGCGATGCCTGCGCAGCGCTGCAACGTCCAGCGGCCGGCGAAGGGCTCGCCGGCCGCGATGGATGGCAGTCCCTCCGGGCCGGTGAGCACGTCCATCCCGCCTTCGGGGGTGGCGCGCAGCCAGGCAGCGCTGGCGGCACGGCCCACGCGGACGGCGCCGGCAACAGCCGCGGCGCGGCGAGCGGCGGCGGACTCGGCGGTGGCGACGGCGGCGAGGGCAAGCCCGAGTTCGGTTGCAGGGTCGCCGATGGCTTCTTCGAAGACGCGCACCGTGACATCGTCGCGGAAGCTGTGGAGCGCCATGCGGATCTCGCGGTCGCTCTCGGCGGAGAGCAGAAGGTCATCGACGACGACCTTCGCCTGCTGGGAGACCACGTCGAGGCGTTCGATATTGACTCCATTCCCGGCGAGGGCGGCGGTGACCGAAGCGAGCGACCCCGGCCTGTCGGGCATCCGGATACGGACGGTGCTATAGGCGCGCATGGCAGAACCTCTTTCGGAGTTGTGGGCATCGTCGCGCGCGCGGATTGCAGTCGTGTTTCGACCAGATTGCGGTTGCGCTAAGAGAGGAGAGAGGAGAGACGAGAGGCTAAAGACTAGAGACGAGAGAGGTGGGTCGCGGTTAGGGTGGCGCTGCGATAGGGTGAGATGGCCCTTGGCGGGGCACGGGGCAATGTGGGGTTGGAATGGCTGCACGGACCTACCGTCCGCTGTTCGCATTGACGGCGGCGGCGATAGTGTTGCTTGGTGGCGCCGCGATCTTCGCTTCGGGCTCACAACACGCGGGCGCCGACACCGCACCTTATGTCATCGAGATTCATGATGATGGCTTCAATCCGCCGGTGTGCAATATCAACCGCGGCGACACAGTGCAGTGGAAGAACGTCGGCGCGCAACCGCACCAGGTTTATAGCCCCGGGCCGGGGCTCAACGGGCCTGCGTTTTTCGATAGCGGCGTGCTCGCACCGGGCCAACTCTCGGGCAAACTGCTCGTCGACAGCGGCGTAACCATGCACTACATCGACAAGCTCAACCCGGGCTTGACGGGTGTGGTGGAAACGCCGAGCCGTTCGAACACGGGGACGGTGAGCTGTTCGCCGGTTGCGCCGACGCCGACACCCTCACCGACCCCCCAGCCGACGCCAACGCCCGCCGTGCCGCCACGCTGCGTTGGTGAGCCGGGCTGCGCGGTGGCCGCGGAGCTGGCGCGGGACTGAACGCAGTGCCATGGCGGCCCATGCACACGCGCGCCGCAGCAGACTCGGAGGTGCGGCGCACATGGCCGGCCCAGCGCGCCCGAAACGCGTTGGAAATATGACCGCAATGCAGCGTTTACATGAATGCAAAGCGTTGGAAACGCCTCAGCACTAGATTGAGGCGATGGACACGTCGCCGAACTCCCTGATGCTGATCGCCGGGCTGCTGTTGCTCGCCAAAGTGGCGGGCAGCATCTCCGTCAAGTTCGGGATGCCATCGGTGCTGGGTGTGATTATCGCGGGCCTGCTGGCTGGTCCCGCCGTGTTCGGGATCGTGGGCCAGGATCAGTTCGTCGCGAACCTGGGCCAGGTTGGTGTCATCCTCCTGATGTTCCTCGCGGGCCTGGAGACGGACCCGCAGGGCCTGCGGTCGGTTGGCAGGACTGCCTTCATCGTTGCGGTCGGAGGAGTGATCCTGCCGCTCGCCGCCGGTTATGGCGTTGGGCTGCTGGCAGGGATGAAGCCAATCCACGCACTTTTCCTTGGGGCGATCCTGACCGCCACGTCGGTCAGCATCACCGCTGAGACGCTTAAAGAGCTCGGTCGCGCCAAGAGCCGTGAGGGATCGATCATCATGGGGGCGGCGATCATCGATGATGTGCTCGGCGTGCTCGTATTGAGCGCCCTTGTCGTGGCCGAATCAGGCGGGAGCATTTTCGTCCCGATCGCGAAGCTGGCAGTGTTTTCCGTCGGTGCTTTCGCCTTCGCACGCTGGGTGATGCCGCTGGTGCTGGAACAGCACAGGCGGATCGAGAACCCGGACACACGGGTCGCTATGGCCCTCGCGATGGCATTAGCGTTCGCCTGGGTTGCCTACCGGGTGGGCGGGTTAGCCGATGTCACGGGCGCGTTTCTCGCGGGCGTCATGCTGTCGCGGACGGAGCTGGGCCACCACATCACCGAGCCAGTAGCGCGGCTGAGCTACTCGTTGTTCATCCCGATCTTCTTCGTGTTCATCGGCACGCACGTCACCACGCACGACCTCACGGCGGCGCCGTTGCTCTGTGCCGCGATCGTGGTAGTCGCGATTGCGACGAAGCTGGTGGGATGCGGACTTTCCGCGATGGCGTGCGGTGAATCGGTGACGACATCGCTACGGGTGGGGACGGGCATGGTGAGCCGGGGGGAGATTGCGCTGGTGGTGGCATCGGTCGGGCTCACGCAGGGGGTCGTCGATAGCAGCGTCTTTTCGATCGCCATCGTTGTGACCGTCGCGACCACGGTCGCGGCGCCACTGCTGTTGAAGGCGGTGTACCTGCTGCCTTCCCGCCAGAGCAGCGAGGAGGCCGGGGCATACGTGCCGGAGTTCGTCGCAGGTGGACAGTAGCGGCCGGGCGCGGCAGCGGCATCACGCCGCTGGCGTGAAGGTGGCCGAAGGATGAGCACCGAGCCGTTCGTGAACCGGGTGCAGGCGCTGCGCGATTCCTGGGTTGAGCGGCGGCAGGTTGAGAGCATCGCCGGGGCGCATGATTTCGCCTCCCAGTTCCAGCTGCTCCAAACGCTGCACCGATGGGCCGAACACGCGGTGGTTGAGATCCGCAGCGTCTATGGCGATGGCGTCCCTGTTTCAGTAACGCCGTGCCCCCAGGCCTCGCCGTTTAGCCGCCCGGATGAGGCCGGATTCAGCGTCCTCGTGGGGCAAGGGTACGGAGTCACGTTCTCGCTGCAGCGGCGTCAGCGGGCGAATGCTCCCAGCTGGATGATTGCGGCCACCGTGGCGGCGCACGGATCAGGCGGGAGCGCGGTCGCAGCAGGCCCCGAGCGCCGCAACGGCCGCTGGACGCGGACGCGAGTCGAGGATCTCTTGCTGTCGGTGCTGGGGGCGCACGAACGCTCGCTGGCGGAGGCCGACGCACCGTTCGCGGAATCGCTGACATCTCGCGGTGCGTAGTAGGGGCTGACTGCCGGGAAGGGTCAGCCGGCGGGCGGCGATATATCGGCGCGGATTTCGCGGGCGAGGCGGCAGAGCAGCTCGAGGCGTTCCCCGTGCCACTTGCTCGCGAGACCGCTGGAGCTGGGCACCACCCAGGGGATCGTGGAGCCGAGGCGCTCCGGCTGCGGCCCGTAGGCCCGCGCTGCCAGGGCTCGAGAGGCGAGGCCGAGGGCATGGCGGCCGAACAACTGGTAGATCCCCCGCCCACTGAACACGGCGACGGCAGGTTGGTGGTGCAGGAGCTCCGCATGGAGGCGGCGGGCACCGGCGATCACCTCTGGCAGGGTCAGTTCGCTGGCGCGGATAGTGGGCCGGCAGCAAAGGTCGGTGAAGCCGATGCCTGCGGCATCGGGGAGGAGGGCATCATCGCTGGGGCCGACGGTGCGCCCGGCGAGTCCGCTGGCCGACAACTGGCGCCAGAAGACGTTGCCCGGGCGAGCGTAGTAGTGGCCTGCTTCGGCGGAATAGATGGCCGGGTTGTAGCCGACAAAGACGATGCGCAGGCCGGGCCGCAGAAGATGGGGCAAGGATCGGCCGCAATCCCGGCGCGGCGCTTCATTCGCGCTCATGGTGGCGGCAGCGCCATACGCACACGGGGGTCGACGATGTGGAGGTAGGTCGCTGTTGCTGTCGCGCTGCCGGGCGGGAGCGAGAACCGCAGTTCGACGAGCTGGTTGGTGCCGAGCTTCAAGACGAGCGCGTCCGCGGCGCCGAGTCCGGGCGCCTGGACCGCCGGTTGCCATTGGTTTACGCCGGCGAACTGGACAGAAAACTCGGAGACTTTCGGCGCCCAGGTCTTATTCGTCGTCACGGCAACGGTGACGTAGTAGCTGCCAGAGGCAGGACTGGTGAACCCGCCGAGGGCGGGGTCGGGAGCCGTGCCGGCGTAGGTCACACGGATGGTCTTCGCATCGCCCGCGTAGGCCTGGCCGGCGGCGACGGTTTGCTCACCATAGAAGTGCTTGAGGATCGGCTTGAGGCCGTAGAGCGCGAAGCCAAGGCCGACGATGACGCCGAGCACGGCGCCAAGCAGCAGGCAGCCAGTGCGCCCCTGCCGGGATGGATCCGGCGCCCCGCCTTCGCCAGGTACAACCACACGCCGGCGTTGCGCGTTGAGGCGAGCGGCGCCGTCAGCGGTCGAATCGGGCGCGGGCTCCGGCGATGAACCTGGTTGCGGGTGGGCCACAGCCACATGGTATCAAGGCCTCGCCGTAGGTTTCGACCGGCGTCCAGGCACGGGGCTGTGTAGAATCGGGCCATGGTCGATCCGCTCACCCGCGAAGCTATCATCGAGGAAGCGTGCCTGCTCGCCGCGACGCAGCCCGGCGGGACGCTCGCCAGCATGCACGCCGAAGACGGGACACCCTATGTCACCTTCGTCCTCTTCCACCTGCGGCCGAACGGGGAGGTGGTTTTTGGGAGTGGCCAGGGGCCGCAGCATTCGCGGAATATGCTTGCCACACCCGAGGTGTCCTTCCTGATCGACAACCGCGAAGTGATTCGCTCTGAGTGGACTGGGTTCAACCGGGTCGTGATCGAAGGGACGGCGGAAGTCGTGGAGGCGGGGAGTGCGGACTACGCGACGCTGCTGGCCGAACTGGGGGCGAAGAACAAGATGGCCGCCTATTTCACGGAGCGTGGGCTGTTGTTCCGCCTGCGGCCGCGCCGGCTGATCCTGATGAAGGGCTTCGAGCCGACGCGCCACATGGTGGACTTCGGCGGCTAAGCCCCGGCCTGCGGCGGTTGGCTAGCGGCGGGCGACGTAGAATGTGGGCATGGATTATGCCGAGGCAATCGAATACCTGATGTCCTTCACAGACATGGAGCGGGGCTTCCAGGCTTCGGCGAGCCCAACGATGAGCCTGGATTCCGTGCGCTCGCTGCTTTCGCGGCTGAACGAACCACACCTGGGCCGGGGCACCGTGCATGTCACCGGTTCTAAAGGCAAGGGCAGCACCGCGGCGATGATCGAGGGGATCCTGCGGCGGCAGGGCTATTCGACGGCGCTTTTCACGAGCCCACATCTGCATTCGTTCACCGAACGCATCGCGATCGATGGGGACGCTGTTTCGCCGGAGGAGTTCGCCGCGGCAGTGGATGCCATTCGGCCAGCAGTCGAAGCGGAAAGGCGCAGCGTCCATGGGAACGTCAGCACCTTTGGCGTGCTCACGGCGCTGTTCTTCTGGCTCGTGCGGGCCCAGGCGAGACCGGTGCAGTGGCAGGTGGTGGAAGTCGGGCTCGGGGGGACGTTTGATGCCACAAACGTCTTCGATGCGCCGGATGTTGCGGTGATCACCCCGGTGTCGTTGGAACACACGGCCATCCTGGGGAGCACGCCGCGGGAGATTGCGACGGACAAGGCAGGGCTCATCAAGGCGGGCGCCGCCTGCGTGCTCGCGCGCCAACGCGACCCGGCCGTGGTGGAGGTGGTGCGGCGGCGCTGCGAGGCGCTCGGTGTGCCGCTCACGGATGTGGAGGCGACCTATGATGCGGTCGCGCGCGAGAAGCACGTCTTCGGCCAATCGTTCCTGTTGAAGGGCCCGGGAGGGACGCGCCAGATGCGGACGCCCATGCTCGGCCAACACCAGTTGGAAAATGCGGCCACGGCCGTCGCGGTGGCAGACGTGCTGCGGGAGCGAGGCCACGCCATTTCCGAGGCGGCCATCATCGATGGCGTGGCACACACGCGGGTGCCGGGACGCCTTGAGGTGATGGGGCAGGCGCCGCTGATCGTTGCCGATGGCGCCCACAACGGCGAGAGCGCCGAGGCGCTGGCGCAGGCCCTGAAGGAATATTTCAACTGGCGGCGGTGCTTCCTGGTGATGGGCGTGACCGCGGACAAGGACGTCCGTGCGATCGGGTTCAAGCTGGCGGGGCTTGCCGACCTCATAGTCTGTTGCCGGTTCCGCAACGCGCGGTCCATGGATCCCTATCAGATGATCCAGGAAGTGGGTTTCCTCGGCCCGGCCGCGGTAGCCGAGGACTCGGTGGGGGAGGCGCTGGATACGGCCCTTTCGCACGCCGAGGCGGGCGACCTCGTGTGCGTCACCGGCTCGCTCTACGTGGTAGCAGAAGCGCGTGAGCACGTCCTTGGCGAGAGCGTGGTGCGGCAGTGACGGCATTCGATTCGAGCGCCGGCGCAGCGGGCCGAAAGTGACCGCCGCCCGATCCCGGAGGCAGACCCCCCGGACCGGGGACGACGACCCGCCGCGATGACGCCGCGGGAGGGCGCCATAGCCCGGTCGCAGCGGACCACGACGCGCCGCCGGTTCCTCGCAGGCGCGGTTGCGGCCGGTTCCGTGGGATTGGGCGCAGCTGCCTGTGGCGGGTCTTCGCCAAAGACGCAGCCGCGCGCATTGGCGTCCACACCAACGCCAACCGGCCCGCAACGCGGGGGCATCTTTCGTTGCATCGGCGGCCCACTGACGGGGGTGCCCGACCCGCATACGACGAGCTCCACCGTGGATGCACGCATCTGGCAGTGGTGCGGCAACCTGCTCTTCCGGTTTTCGGCGAAGGCACCATATCTTCCCGAACCGGACCTCGCTGCCAGCCTGCCCGAGCAGCCGGGGGACGGCGTGACGTTTGTCGTCAAGATCCGGCCCGAGGCAAAGTGGCAGGATCTGCCGCCGGTGAGCGGGCGCCTCGTCTCCGCTCAGGACGTGAAGGCGAGCTTCGACCGCATGAAGGCGGTGGGGGTGAATTCGCCGCGTGCCGGGAACTACGCCAACATCGACCGCGTCACCGTGGTCGATGAGCACACCCTCCAGTTCAAATTGAAAGCGCCTCAGGCCGACTTGCTCAACGTCCTTTCGGACCAATTCGACATCATCCTGCCGCAGGAACTGGCCGCTCGGGGCAACGACGCGATCCGGTCATTGGCCGACGTCATCGGGAGCGGGCCATACCAGCTGATGAGGTATGAACCGGGGCTGCGCGTGCAGCTCACGCGGCGGACGGACGGTTATTGGCGCAAGCCGGGCGCCTGGGTGGATGGCCTGGAGTTGCTGGATATCGAGGATGCAGGACAGGCCGCGAACCTTTTGCTCGAAGGAGTGGCGGACGAAGCAACATTCCCACCCGTGCTCGCCCGCGTCTTCGCCGAGCAGGCGAATTTCAGTGTGCTGCGGACACCATCGGCGGCGCGGGAGTGCGTGCTCGTCAACCACCGGGCCGGGCCCTGGCGGGACCCGCGGGTGCGCCTGGCGGCGTGGCGCGCTATCGACCGGCAGGTCGTCTACAACGCCGCATTCCAGGGCGAAGGGGTGCCGGGTGGCCCGGTTTCGCCCGCGGCAGCGGCGTGGGCGCTCACTGACGCTGAACTGGCATCGCTACCCGGCTTCGGGGAGCGGGCAACCGAGTTGAGTGATGCGAAGGCGTTGCTCACGGCTGCGGGCTTCAAGGACGGCATCGACGACACGATCGTGACGGTTTCGTCGCTTGGCCTCGACCGCGTGCACGATGTGGTGGTGAGGGGGCTCGCGCAGGCGGGGATCCGGCTGACGACGCAGGATCTCGGTCCGGATATCTCCGCACTGACCGGCCGCGCGCGCAGCGGCACGTTCAGCCTGATGACCACGCTGTTGCTTGCAGGCATCTACCCGGACGCGCAACTCTCCGTCTACCACCACAGTGGCGGTGCGGCCAATTTCGGGGGCTACAGCAATACGGCGTTGGATGCGAAGCTTGACCGCCAGCACGGGCTCTATGACGCGGTGGCGCGGTCGGCCCTTGTGAAGGATATCCAACGTGACATCGTGCGTGCACCCGGGCCGCTCTGGCTCGGATCCCGGAACCAGCTGAAGGCAGTCAGCGCGCGAATACACGGGATGGTGGCGACGCCGTTCGTGGCGGGCTACAGCGATGCCGAAAACTGCTGGCTGGGCTAGTGGATGACGCCGGGGACGAGTGAAGGATGATCGGGATGGTTTTTGCAAACCGGTTACGGGCGGGAAAGTTCGCCGTGGCGCTAGAGATCACGCCGCCACAACGCCCGTTGCCCGAAGTCCTGATCCGGCGGGCACGGCTACTTGGCGAGCGCGCACATGCCATCAACGTGATCCAGCGGCCGGACCGTCAGCCGAGCGTCGATGCCTGTGGAACGCTGATCGGGGCGGGCATCGAGCCGGTCTGGCACCTGGTCACGCGCGGACGATCGCGCTCGGCGATCGCCGCGGAGATTGCGACTGCAAACGCATCCGGGATCCGGCAGGTGCTCTGCATCCGCGGCGACCATGCGGGCGGAGACACCAGCGAGACACCGACGCTGCGGGAGGCGATCACGATGGTGGCGGCGGCCATCCCGGGCGGGCTGGTCGGGGCGACGCTGAACCAGTACGCAGCGGACCGGGAGGCGGCACTGCGCAATCTCGTGCCGAAATTGCGGGCCGGAGCCAGCTATGTGCAGACGCAGCCAGTATTCGATGTGCCGCATGCGCTTGGCGTGGTCGGGGCAGTGCTCGAACGTGCCCCTGACACGAAGGTGGTCGCCATGGCGATGCCGCTCCTGTCGCTGGAGGCTGCAGAACGCATCGAACGGCGGCTTGGGGTGACGCTGCCGGCGGCGGCGCTGCGCCGCATCGCGGCCGGCGGCGATGCTCCATGGGAACTGTTCCGGGAGACATTGGCCGCGCTCGCGGATTCGCGCGAGATCGCTGGTGTGGCGTTGATGACGTTCGACATGGACCCCGGCGCTGAGGTTGGTGAACGCATCGGGAGCTGCCTGCCGGATTGACGCCGAGCCCGATCGACGGAGGTGCGGAGCAGTGGCGTCCCCGGTAGGCTCTCCAGCATGGAACTCACTGTCGCGACGTTTAACATCCGCAACATCACCGACCGCTACCGCGAGCGGAAGCCGCTGCTCGGGGCCGGTTTCGCGAGCCTCGATGCCGACATCGTGGGCCTGCAAGAGGTCGTTTTCAGCGAGCCCCGCCAGGACGACTTCCTCGCCGCGCAGCTGCCGTCCCGGCGGTATCTATCGTTCGACGCGCGTGCGGCTAAATATCCCAACTTCGGGAATGCGATTCTCTGTTCGACGGGCGAAGTGCAGGCACACGAAGAGCTGCGGTTGAGCGAAGGACGCGTGGTGCACCGCATTCTTATGGCGCTGCCGGGTCAGCGGACGATCTGGTTCGCGAACACGCACCTGCATCATCCGCCTGCCGCTACCACCACCCGCGAAGCGCAGGCGAAAGCGATCTGTGCCTGGTTGGCCGATGCGCCAGCGGCGGATGCCACGATCGTGGTGGGCGATTTCAATGCCTCCCCGTCCGAGCCTGCGTACGCGGTGATGAGCGGGAGCGGCTTCCGCTCCGCCCACCACGAGGCGTGCGGCTTCGAGCCGGACGTGACATGGCCCTCCGGCATCCAGGCGGAGACGATGGATACCGACGGTGACCCGAACTGCCTCGACTACATCTGGGTGCGGGGCGCTGTGCGGTCGCTGAGGTCGTGGGTGGCGTGCAACCAGCCGGACCCGGCTGATGGGACGCTCTACCCGAGCGACCACTTCGCGGTCGTGGCTGTGCTGGAGATCTGATCGTTGCTGGCCCTGCTGCCAGCGGTCGCCGCGGGGGGCGTACACGGCTAGAATCAGGCCATGCTCGAAATCGATAGTGTTGCAGAGC
>JADEYI010000433.1_pt1 | contig 58691 bp, 90 predicted proteins | sample 8542331 | NCBI WGS metagenome assembly JADEYI01 (sample SAMN16510988, study PRJNA670497) | mine drainage metagenome | isolation source: biofilm near Copperflume 1 | place: Germany: Marsberg coppermine Kilianstollen | collected 2018-02 | reverse complement strand
GGGTGGTGACGATGGTGGTGAGACTGGGGGGTCCTCTGCTGACTCAACCCTTGCGCGCGCGGCTGTAGCTGCCTGTTGAAACGGTGGAGAGAGGGGGGCTCAGTATTGGCGTGCAGCAACTACAGAGAAGTTGCACGTGCAGGGGTTGGTCCTCACCAAGAGTAATTAATAAATCAGCTTTATTAATTACCCTTAGTTTCCGCCCGGCCGGGGGATAATGAAATGTTTGTTCAGTATCCCCCTGCACCAGGGTAATGGGAGTCCAAAGTTCCCCTGATTCCGAGCCGATGAAGCCTCGGTGAGCACATCTTCTCAACAAGTTGCATGCGCGCACATGATGAATAAGGAACAAAGCCGCATCGCCATCAGGTGCTATATATACATCGCAGGCCAACCACAAACACGGCGCAGCCTCCAGAAGAAGAAGAGCCACTCCACAGCTTGAGAGCACAGTGAATTGAACTGGATCAGTAGAGGTACGATTTGTTGCTGTGGAAACCGCACCGCTGCTTCTCTCATCGGGATCTGTCCTGCTGCAGCGCAATTACGCCCTGCTGGCCCACCATCTCTAACACATGCGAGAATAATCATCTGTTGCAGTGGAAACCACACCTTTGCTGCGTACGAGGCTGAAGGAGCTAGAACGGCGGCCGGAGCCGGCACCCGCTTGGCAGGGCCGACCACGTCTGCAGAGGCGATACTGCCTCTAGTACCCGCTGGCGCCACCTCAGCCGCGGCCCTCGGCGCAATCCCCTGGCCCGCGGGACCTGTGACACACGATAAGGGTTAGGAATGCTGCTCCGCACAGCAAGGCCTCACAAGAAGTAGTTTGAAACCTGTCAAAGGTCAATGGGTGGACCCACGAGAGTCATCACTGCTCTGCACCTGATCCCCTAGATTGGCCCTTCTTTTAATAGAAGGTTGCTCTTCGGGTGGTTACTAATTGGGTACACTCTCTTTTGGTTGAGCCCGCAGTGCGGCTTCAAAGATAGATTGCCACATCAGGATGATGGGCGCACCTGGGGCCTCCGTGATTGCCGTGCCGGCAACGGCGTGCGGCAGCGAGCCGACAGCCGGAGCAGCTTCCAGCTTCACAGCCGCAGCCTCCTGCCTCGCTTCCCTGACAGCCGCCACCCTGGGCGCCAAAATTGGCGCCGCTGCCTTGGGCGCTAACATAGGCGCATGAGCCGATGGCGCCAAAACTGGCGCTGCTGCCAGAAAAGGCGCCGGTGCTGTGGGCGCCAGAACAGGCATGCTGACCCTGGGTGCCAAATCGGGGGCGAGTCTCGGCGCTGCTGCGAGTGGCTGAGGCGGCAGGGGCTTTGATAGGCTGGGCGCCGCGACAGGCGCGTGGGCCGGCGCGGCCGCTGGAGCGGTCTTCACTCCCGCCGCCATCGGCAGGCTCCTTGTGATGGTGACTGCCGAAGCGAGTGCGGCGGCGCTAGGCGCCAGAGCGGGTGCTGACTGTGGAGCTGCCTTTACTGCTGCAACTAAGGGTGCGGCTGCTTTTGGGGCCAGTGCGGGCGCCTGTTGCGGAGCTGCCTTCAGGGCTGCTGCCAGCGATGCAGCTGCTTTCGGGGCAAGAGCGGGCACTGAGACGGGCGCCGGCAACTTGCCGGCTGCGGCCAGCTTTGCGGGCGCGAGGGCCAGTGCGGCCGGGGCCGGTGCCAGCGCTGCAGCGGCGGACTTTGACGGCGCCAGAGCAGGCGCTGTTGCCGGGGATGACGCAACAGCGGCTGCGGCCGATTTTGCGGCCGCACCTGCGAGCGAGTTTGCCGGAGGCGTGGCTGCCGGGGCCGGGATCACGGCTGCGGCAGCGGCCTTGGAAAGCGCAAGAGCGGGTGCTAGTGCCGGGGCTGATGCAAGAAATGCTGCTAGAGACGCTGCGGGTGCGGCGGCTGGCGACTTTGCCGCCGGCGCGGCTGATGGGGCCGGGGCCACGGCTGCAGCAGCAGACTTGGAAGGCGCAAGAGCGGGTGCTAGTGCCGGGGCTGATGCCAAAACTGCTGCAAGAGACGCTGCGGGCGAGGCGGCTGGCGACTTTGCCGCCGGCGCAGCGGCCGGGGCCGGTGCGATGGCTGCGGCAGCGGCCTTTGCTGGCACGAGAGCCGGCGCAAGAGTGGTGGGAGCCAGAGCAGGCACTGCAGCCGGGGTTAGCGCCACTTTGGCTGCTGCCGGCAGGGCCGCTGCGACAGACTGTGTGAGGGCGGCTTCAAAAGTGGCTGGGGCTGTTGTACTGAACGACCCTGCCCTCGACACGGCGGCGGAAAGGCTCTTTGCAAAGATGTCCGCAAGCTGGTCCACCTGCAACCATGGGACGCACTAAATCTTGAGCTGCACAGGCCTGAAGGTGTCTTTGTGGAGAATACATGAAGAAGACTACATGGTTATTTTTACAAAGACGCACTGAATTTCTGGAATTGACTACAGAGAGCTGTGCTTGAGGCTGCACATAGCTGTGAATGGTCGGCTGATTTACATTTGACCAAACGCAAAAAAGCATTGCACTTTCTTTCACATACATGTCAGTCAGGAATGCTTTTTGAAATCCTGCAACGAATAGAGACACTGCTGCATGCGTGATGTCTCCAAGCGCTGGTACACAATCAATTGTCATGGTATTGAAAATGTGCAGGATGGACCAGCAGCAGGTGTCTTCGTACCTGCTGCAGGCTGAACCCGCCGCCCGGTTGGTCGACAGAGAACGCCCTGACGAGCTGCGACGCCTCGGCCGCCGCGGCGCCCTCCTGGTACGGCTGCTCCAGCACCACGCTCTGCAGCAGCTGCAATTGCTCCGGGTCCAACGCCAGCGACTGCAGCATAGCCACGTCAGCGCGCAGGGCCTTCGACAGCGCGCCGCGCAGAGCTGTCGCCATAGCGTCGGCCGACGCCGGCGCCACGGCCGGCGCCGCCGCGGGCGCGACTCCGGGAGGGAATGCACCGAGCGCGGCCGACGCCGCCAGGCCGCGCCGAGCCGGCCGGTCAACTGCAGCCGCCGCCGCGCGATCGGCGCCTGCCGCCGCTGCCGGCCGGTGCGCGCGCCTGAAGAGGCCGCTGAAGGTGCCGCGGACCCTGGCGACGAGCCCGGTCAGCGGCCGGTGTGTCAGCGCTGACGCTGACGTCAGCGGGACGAGGTCGCCCAGCAGCCGGCGCCGCGGTCTTTCCGGAGTGGCGAGCCCGGCACGGCCGAGCAGCCCCCAGTTACTCATGATGGCCTGCCAGTTGGAGGCAATCTTGGCATCCACCACCGCGGCTTCTTTGCTCTGCTGCTCGAGGCTGGCCGTCGCATTTGCGGTGGCTGCAGACTGCGGGCTCAGCACCTCGGCGACTGCCGCCGCAAGCAGGCTGGTGGTAGCTGCGGGATGAGGGCTTGGTGCATTAGCCTTTGTCGCCTGCAGGCTGACGGTTCTGCCTGCCGACGCGGGCCGGGCCTGCGCAGCCCTGGCTTCTGTGAGCCTCTGCAGCCAGTAGGCGCGGTCGGCGCCGCCGCTGAACACGCTGGCGCTGACGGTCGACAGTGAGGCAGCAGGCACCAGAACAGGCGCATAGGCCGGGGCCATGTTTGACGCGGCCGCCGGTGCCAATCTAGGCGCTGCAGCAGCCGGAGCCAGAAGAGGCGCCTTGGCCGGAGCCAATACAGGCGCAGCGGCCGGGACGGCCGCCCCGGCGGCGAGCGGCTGCGCATCACCGGCGATGCTGCCGCCCTGCCCCGGGCCAAAGACAAGCGCAAGCTGCCCCAGGGCGTCCTGCTTGATGTCCCGGGTGATGTTGAGGGCCTTGCCCGCGGCGTCGCCGGTTGCCGCAACCGCTTCCCCCGGCAGCTCACTGTGGACGGATGTCAGGTTGAGCACCCCGGGGCGCAGCGCCGCCACCCGAGACGTCAGCGGCTCGGCGGCGGCGGCCGCAACGCGGCTGGAGAGCTGTGCCGCGGTGGCCACCGAGGCCGGGGGCCCTCCGGTCTGCAGGAAGGCCCTGTCCGCAGAGGCGCCCCCCGGCACCTGCGCCGGCGCCGCGGCCGGTGCCAGCGCTGCGAGGCTCTCACTGGCCAGAAGGCTGGCTGACGCCCTGCGCACAGTGAGAGCGCTTCTCTTTAATTTGAATGTGCCAGAACATAATATACATGCACATGCAAAGCAGCACTAAATTGGGGATACACAATCCCAGCACGCTGCAGGGAAGACAAGCTTCTGTAGAAGGATCCCGTTTCTTGAGGGTGTCTATCCAATAAATCAGTTGAGGTAGCAAATGTGCACCTTGCCAGCGCAGCAGCCTCGTCAAAGGAAAGGGAGTTGGTGCCCGGCTGCCTGGACAGCTGCTGCTGGAAGAAGCTCCTGGCCCAGGGCTGAATGGTGTCCACAGAGGCCAGCGCCACAGGACTCGTCCTGCACATGTGAAGAACACACTTGCTCATCCGAGCTTGGGTCCCTCCCGACAGGGAAAATGAGCTCCCAAAAGAACCGAAATAAAGATTGAGCTCAGCAGATCAGCGGCATCTTGTGTCTCATTGCGCCAATCCTTGCAGAATGGTGTATTGCGCATGCATGGCAGAAGAGTGCCGTGGCAGGCAAGACTGCGCACCCGTTGGCGATCTGCCATGCGATTGCTGCAGCAAAGACATCCTCCAGTGAGAAAGGCCCATCGCGAGACTGCAAGGTGGTGGCGTCCTGGGCTGCTGCTGGCGTCAGGGCCCCAAAGGCAGAAGTCGATGAAAGGTAAGTTGTGAGGGCCAATCGCAGCCGCTTCGCCACCGTCGCCTCATCCATCGGCTGCAGGTTGCGCAGCGCTTGCACCCGCGCCGGAGCCTCCGCAAACGCAGCCGAGGCCGGCAGCGCGGCCGGTGCCGCTTCCAAGGTGGGCGCGTAGGCGGCGGCTGGCCGGGCGGCGGCGACGCCGACCCTGGGGGCCGAGGCGGCGGCCGGCGCAGCCGCCGGCGAGCCGGCCTTGTCAGGTTGTGCGAGCAGCGACACGGCGGCCAGCGGCGGCCCCTTCGGGGCCGCGCGCGCGCGGCCGGCCGCGGCGAGCAGGCTGACGGCTGAGGAGAGGCGGCTCTCGGTCGCCTTCAGGCGCGCCGTGACGCTGGACAGCGCGCTCGTGAGCGGCTCTGCCGGCGGCGCCTGCGCCGGCTGCTGCGCCGCAAGAGCGGCGCTGCTGCGCGGCTCGGCTTGCGGTGCGGGCGCGGCGGCCGGCTCCGGCGCCCAGGCCGAGGCCAGCGCGTCCGCGGTGCCCGTGTCCACCTTGAACACCTGAGCCGGCTGGCCGTCCGCCGCCGACGAGGGTACAGTTGCCGCAATCTGCAGTATTGCAGCGGCCAGCTGACTGCCGGTCACGACCGCAGAGGGGCTGGGCGCGGTGGCCGAGCTGCCGGTGTCGGCCGCCGCGAAGATGCGCGCCAGGGCGACCGGGTCTGTCCGGACGGTCGCCGGCACGTACTCGCCGAAGCGCTTGGCGGGGACGGCCGCTCCCCGAGCAACCTGTGGCGCCGTTGCCACTGCGGCCAGCGGTGCAGCAACCGGCGCGCCCCGGGAATCTTGCAGCGCTGCGCTGGGAGCAGGCGCCATGGCGGGGGATGCCACAGGGGACAGGGCAGGTGCCGGGGCCGGCACAGGCGCGGAAACGGGCTGATCAGTCTGCACCGATGCTGCCAGCGGCTGTGAGGCGGTAAAGTCTGGGGTCGTGCTGTCCCGCGCAGACAGCGGCTGGGCCCCGATCTTGTTCAGTGCTGACCCGATGCGGCGCTCGTTGTCATCCAGAAGCCACTGCGGTCACAAACACTCCCCAATGTTAACAAATATCTAGTTGGTCAGAAGCGTACCACAATAACCCTCCTACTATTTTCTGAAGGAATTGATAGGACATTGCTTCAGCAAGGACAGCTTTGCAAATTGCCAAGAAGGGAACCTCAACAGCAATCCGTAACAGCGATGAAGTTAGGTGTGGGTACCTGGTTTGCAGCCAAGGCGCTTGCGATGTTCTGAGTGGTGCTAGGGTATCCAGCAATGATGGCCGCCGCAGGCAGGGCCGAGGCAATGGCAGGCGCCGGCGCCGGCGTCATCATTGCCGGAGCCGCCGCTGGTGCCAAGACGGCCGCGGCCGGTGTCAGCAGCGCTCGCGCAGTTGTGTTTTCAAGAGCAGCATCTGGCTTGGCAAGAGCCGCCTGATCTGCGGTGCCTGCTCCTGAAGAAGCAGATGCCTACACAAGCAGAGCAGTGCTGGTTACAAACATCCTGCATGTCTTCCCGGAAATAGTCTCAAGACATTGCCAGACAAAGGCGGCTCAACCATGAGATAAGTGTCACAAGAGCGAAGGGTCGACGGCAGGGAAAATATAAATTCCACATGATGCCATCTACACAGCGGAAAGTACTATGCAATACACACTGCCACGCGGTATTTGAATACAGATAGCCCTGTCCTTTGATGCTGATCAGAGACCAAGATGTGTGGATGGCAGTGCCCAGGTAATTCTCACTATTGGTTGTAGACGCGGATGCCCTACGTGGGTGGTGGGGGTTTGTGCCAGTGACACCTCTGTGCTGATGGGGGCCAGCTCCAAGGAGAGGTCTGTGGGCTGCGCAGCTTCGTCTGTCTGCACTGTCAGGCTGGGCTCCAGCTTTGTGGTTGTGGTGAGCTGCCCGCGGCTGCCCACCTGCACCTGCAGCTGCCCGGCCGTTCTAGGGTCTGCGCCCGATGCCAGAGACCCATTCAGCGCACCACGAATCACCTGCACACAATCGTAAACGCTGACATTTCTCACTCAAGTCAATGTACACAATGACCATGCTATGCTCGCGAATCTTTGCGCAAGGATATTGCCTGCCAGATCGTCGGCGTCAATCCCCAGCATTTTTTGTATCTGTCCTGATGAATTCAAAACCCTCTTGAAAGATGGGCACGGTATTGTCACAAGCACGCGGCCTACTTTTGCAGTCCTTGGCTGGTTTGGATCCCTCGAAGATTGAGTTTCAAACTCGCCTGGAAGACGGGCGCTGCGCTGTCGGCGGCGCCCTTGACGAGCACGCGGCCGACATCCTGGTGCGCGAGCGCGATCCCGGCATTCGCCACCGCCTTGACGGCCGGCGGCGGCAGCCCAGCGTCGACGGCCGCGCCGACGGCCGCGCGCGCCGCAGCCGACTCCGGCCGGCGCTTCGGGTCCACGGCGGCTTCTAAAACGGCTTTGAGCGTCGCCGGCGGCAGCTGTGAGTCCACGGCGTTGCTCACCGCGCCCTCCAGGGCCTCCACCTGTTTTCAGCGCAGCCATCAAGCTTCTGTTGTTTGTCTTCTTCAGGGCATTGCTCTTCCAAGGTGCAGGATCTGTGATCTGCCCAGTCAGCAGGACATGCGGAGCGAGCAGTGCCACTCATTTGTTTGCGAGCTGGCTGCCAGGAGCTTCTTGCTCGCTAGTGGCCACTGCTGACATGTACTGGTTTCAGCAGGGAATATGTCGAAGACCACATAGGCGACCGAGGCCAAGGGCAATATCTTGTTAAACAGTGCAGCAGTGTCACAGCCCGGCCACAGATTGGAGGGCTAAATATGCAGGTGCAAACCGATGTGATCTGGCATTGGATCGGAGTGAGGTCACTCACCGGAGTGGCCGTGTCTGCATCTGATGAGCCCTCCTTGTATACTGTCACCAGCGAGGTGGTGCCATCTGGAGGAGCGGCTATAGCACCCACCCCCTGGGCTGCGGCAGAAAGGTCCCCTGTGACACATTCGCACAAATCCTTTGAATTCATGCAGTTTTGGGTTGGCTTCAATCGTTGTGTGAAGCAGGGAACGTGCAGCTGGGCAACACTGATGTGGTGGTATGATGCAGCGCTCTGCAACCGCACACCGGTGTCCAGGTAATTCTCAATACTTTACAAGTAAAGGATTAAGAATTACCTGAGACCCGTAGATCATGCGCAAGAATGGCTGCAAGCAATAGGATTGCTCTGAGGAGCAACCTGGGCATCTTGATGTCAGCCTCTTGGTCTCCTGTCAAGCACATTATGTTCTCAGCGATCAAATCCCATAACGCCAATTTGACTGTATCTGGACATCAGGGCACATTATACTGGGCCATTATCATATTCTTGATTATGTGTTAGCGTGACATCGGCTGCAAGTGTGGCGCAGCGCAAACACCTAGACACGCCCCGTCGCACGCTCCGTGACATTTCAAAGTCTGCTGAACATATCATATGTCACGATCAATTTCGCCTGTATCTGCCTTTCTCGGTGCTATTTACAAAAGGTCCTCTGCTATCGTCGACGGTTGGCACCGTGCCTGTTCAGTTCCCCGCTTCTTTTCCGGACGTGCACAACACAACAAATGTTACTGGACGAACAATCACCAACACAGACAACGGAGGCGCAGATGTCCGTGATCGCCTTGATCACGCTCCAATGATGAATGAAAGCGGGGGAGAGTTCGAAACTTGGCTGCAATTCAAATGCTTTCCTGATTTGGCTGTTTCGATCGGGAAGGCGCCTTTTCCTTTTCGTGGGATCGGCCATATGCAGCCCTCTGATTGACAGGAACGGGATCCAGACAAGAATGCAATGTGGCGCTGCTCTCAGGATTCCAACTTTCACACCTCGTGTAATTGCCTGGCTGGACCCGGGTCATTATAATGCTGCCGGTGCCGTGCCGCATGCGGAATATAGTGGCCCTTGCAAAGAAATTATAATTAATTAATGGTGCCCATTATGATTGAAGGCCGTGCCGGCCCGGCCCATTTCTTTGTCTCATCGTGCTGATTTCCATCAGGCGCCTGCTCATTGTACAGTATTAATATTCGTTTGCATGCATGCGTGTTTGCAGAGCAACCTTAGCACGTGCGCATGCCCCACCACTGCCGACCATGGTCAGTGCTAATGGTAATCGACATTCACTGGCTGGCAGCCCCAATCATTCACTGACTGGCCTTGGCAACTGGAGTGTGTTGCCATAACAGCCAGGCATGTGCTGCCCATGAAGCTGAGTCAGCTTCATGATCAATGCTCTAGCAGAAAGCCAGGCTTCCTAGCAACTAGCAGACCTGGCAATACATAGGCAGTCTGACGATGCGTCTGTGCTTCAAAAGCTGCCTTATACGGCGCATGCTTACCCTCCAGCAGAAGTGCCGAAGCATGAATCAATACAGCATGGCGGACATTGACAGCTTGCCTTCACCAAACTCTTCAATGCAATCTTCAATCTTGAGCCAGCGTTCGCTGCAGGTTCTCCCAATGTGATGCAGGCATGGCCCAGAAATGCAAGCGCTCCGATTGTCAAGGGAGCCCTGAAAATCCATTGAGACTCTATGCCAGGCGAATAGAAAATAGAGAAATAAAAAAAAGGGAGGGTACCCACTGTCTACAAAGAGAACTCCCTGATGTATAAAACACAATGAAACAACCAAAACTGCGCTCACTGGCACTGCTGACATTCTGGGCATCTGCTTATTGAGCTCGTTCTAGAGCAATTTGGTGGAGCCAGCTACACAATCATTCCGCTCCTCTCTGCCTCCCATATGCTATGCCAAGGTGTGGTCTCTGCAATCTATGCTGACTACAAGACCCTGACTGGCTTGAAAGCATCTCCAGAGAACCAGCGTTGCAGTATTTTCACAGCAACCTCTCTCTGTTATTGGGGAAGATGCACAGCTCCACGCTCAGCACAGCGCGCCCTAGCGTTCAGTGGCGGTGTTTCTTCGGCCGGATGACTCGCTGTTGAGGCCATTCAGGGACGCAATCATTCCCTTGGCACCATTATTTCCCTCGTCATCATCTGTCGAGCTGACTACTATCGACTGCAGCTCCTCATCTGTCGAGTTGCCACCCTTGGACAGCGCTTCCCTTATCGCCCTCCTGTTGCCCCACAAGACTCCAGATAAAACCACCAGCCACCACCATTCAGTGATCATTTTGACAGAAGAGAGCTGTATGCTCATGCCCTCGCATCCTCACAACCCGACAGGTAAATTTTGCCGGATTTGCTTCTCTGCCCAATGACACACTGGAGGTAATAAGCCAAGGAAATATCACGCCAGGCCAAGCTTCTGCGCATGCGCAGACACCCACCCACAAAAAATGCGCCAAGCATTCCAACCGAGCGACAAGTCTTGAGGACGTGCAGACATGGGCTCTGATTGCATGCTCGGGAGGAGAGCCAGTTTAGGAAATGCACGGAGCAGGACGCCTGGTGCTGTATACTACAGTGAGCAGGTTACAGCCTGGTGCACAAGGGTATGCAGGAATTAGAGCCACCAGGGCGCAGGCCAGCGGCTCACCTGGCAATGATGGTGGAGTACACCACCACAGCCACAAGCATGACACCAGACATCGCCAGCAGGGCGACTGATGACGCGCCATGCGGCCCGGCGCGGCCCTCCAGAATGTCGGCCATGTTTTTCGCCATGGAGCCAAAATAGACAAAGGTGATGCTCCAAGGAACTATCGCCACTGAAGACGACAGCGCGTACGGCAGCAAGCCCACGCCTGCACAGCGCAGCAAAACATGAAACCAGTGATTTGAGATAGCTCCGGCATGTGCTGCATTCATCAAAACTGGCGCCTGCTGCGCATAGGTGGCAATATCAGGCATGCTGAGCATGCTCAGCGTCAGTTCAGCGATCCAGGCATCTCGGTGCCTCAGCGTGAGCTTTTTATTCGCCTCTATGGATTGGCTCCATAATGGGCTCCATGGATAGCCTCCATAAATGGCCAACTTCAGGCTTGCCTCCAGGGCCTGCTTTCAAGAGGTCCTCCCTTAGTGGCTGCCATCCTCTGGCAGATACGAGAAACACCCACTACTTATAGACTGCTCTAAGCTTCCTGCCAATGCAACCTGGAACGAAGCATATGCGTGGTGATGATGAGCTCTTGGGCCAAATTTTTCTCTTTTTGGAGGTACCAGATCTGCTACGCATGCAAAGCCCATTCGAGAAGCAGGACATGCAGAAAAGGAAGAGCAGGGAAATAGGCAGCCCACTTTCCTTCATTGAGCAGCTGAGCACAGGTCAGTACAGAAAGACATTGACAGCACGCAGAAGGATGTTTCAGGCATTGGCGTGCCCTCACACCCTATTTTCAGAAATAGTCAATGGAGTGGCAAATGCACGTGGAGGGTACTGTGCAATACAGGAGTGTGGTGAGCTGCAAAAGGCACAGGCAGGAGGAAGGAGGCAACGCCGCGCACCGGTGACAGAGAGTGCATAGTTGAGCACGTTCCAAGGCACGATCGGGGACAGCCGCAGGAGCGTGATGAGCTTCCAGCCCTCGTTACTAAGCGCTGCATCCACGGCCGCCCACTTGGGGAAGCGACTGGACAAATACGCCACCACCATTCCCCGCAGCATGTACCTGCATCCGTCGCCATTTTTTGCTCTATTTCCTGGTTTCCTGGGGCAAAATGTGGCGCCAGGGGTGAAGCCCGCTGCCAGCAAATGCTCGCCAACTGTACATGCGCTGTTTCCCCGTTTGGTGGGGCACATCACGGCGAAAGGGGTCAGGACCCTTCTCAGAAACTGCTCTAAGACGATGGGCTGATAGGCAAAGGCTGGAAACACCCCCAATTCAACACGACAGCCGTGCTGATCAAGTTCCTATCATCAGTCTAGCACACAGATTCTCTGGCCTCTGAGGTGAAGAGAAGGTTGAAATGCTGTACAGATCAGAAGAGCCGACCCTGGAGCTGCCCACCTGCCCACGATGAACGCTAGTGTCTGCCCAAGGCTGGTGGCGATCCACACCAGCAGGGAGCCATAGCCAATGCCAAAGATGGCCCCTCCTGCCATGGCAAAGATCGCTCCGGGGAACAGCACTGTCACTCCTATGATGTCAGCTGCCTGCGTTCTTGCACCAATACCATCATCAGCAACATGCATGCCACCAAGAACAGCAAACCATTTCAATGCTTGCAAACACATGAAAGCTGCTTGGTGTACGGAACCCACAATGAAGACGAGGCTGCCTTTCAAGGGCTCCTTATCTATCCAGAGTAGTACCGCCTCGAGCGTCTGCCCATCCTGCGCATCAATTCGAGGGTGAGGATCCCACCCCATTGAAGGGGCAAGCAAACCAACATGACCCCTACATGCACTTACAGCAGATACAGGCAGAGGAGGCGATCCTCAAAAGCACCTACCAGGAATTGGACGCCCAGTAGCAGGAAGCTTATGAGACAGCACAGCAGCAGGAGCCGCGGGATGTTCTGGTTGGAGCTGCAGCTCTCACACCCGGGAGGCACAGCTAAAAGAGACAGGTGCTGTGGAAGCACACTGTGCAAGCTCATTGAGCGACCGCTCGTCCCAGCTCTTGATTCGCCGAGGTCCCTTCCATGCCGCAGAGAGGGAACAGTGGGCAGCGTTTCTCCCATCTGGTCTCAAATCTGTGGACCTCCTTTTGCACTAAGCAAGGTGTACACAGCAATCTGACGGTACTAACGCTACTCTCACCCACTTTTGCTTGTGCGTAGCATCAAGAGTGCACAGAGTGCCACATCATATTTCTATGGGAGGCCAGCTACACTGAGGTTACTTTCAGGCGTTTTCCTCAAGGCAACGAGGTGTCACAACTAGCCGGACCTCGAAAGTGAGAAGCCAATCAAACTTTGCGTCTCTGCTGAAGATTTTATTGTTGGAGCATCTATGATTTGTCATCAACGCTTTTCGCTAGAAATCCTCCGCCAGGGATCGGCAGCACCCACCACGCACACTTATCTGCCGGGATTGAGACACTATTGAAACATGGGTTCAACCTTCCAAATGAGAACTTCAAGGGGGAGCGAGCAAATCCATCCAGTACATGTACGTGGTTATCACCAATAATTGGCTTCTGTCATAATTGCTTCACTGTGGAGAAGATGCGGGTGGACTTGCGCCATCTACACCCACAGATCGTTGCAGTTGTAGCTGATATGAAAGAGTGTTCTACTCCTTCTTCTCGCTCGGTTCTTCCTGTGATCTGTGCAAATTGCCACCTGCCTTCCTATGCCAGAAGAGGCAACCGCCGATGGGGTTCTCGCTTCGCTGCATGCAAGGGCCTCGAAGCAAATTTCTTTCATAAAACTTTGCTCAATTGTGTGTCTTGTTTATACAAAAGAGAAGCTTGTCGCTGGTAATAAAAGGTGTATGTTTGCAAGCTTCACCAGAAGAGGCTCAAACATTCCAAATGTGTCGTAACTTCCTCGCAAAGGAGACCCATCTTGTGGCCTGAAACCCTTCAGGTGAAAAATGACAACTTGCTGCAGAGCTAATTATCAGTAGCAATAGTGGGTGCTTCCCTTGAACGTGCTGCCCCAACTTCACTGAGCAGTCGTTCATGACTGGCCTCGGCCTTGTGAGGTCTCATAATTGCCAAATGGGTAGTTATGTCCTTTAAGGAGAACAACTTGAACATTGAACAGGAACATCGTCCACAAGGCAATGTCAATGCGAGTCAAATCGCTGTGGGGCGTCGCAGGAACCTTTCTGAATGCTGGCTATTTTCATGCATTGGAGCCCAGGCTTGTCGCGCTCCAATCAATCTCAATGTGTCGTAGGCTAGATGGAAGGGGAACCGGGGATGTCGGACTGCCGATTGTTGTGCCTTCATACTCTCATCCTCCCAGCAGTGGGGCATCTTGAGGTCTTGTGGGGACAAAGAGCGTGCCAGTGATAATTCAAAATCCTAGTCTCTAATCTTTGAAAGGCATGGCACCAGGCCTGGCGCTCCCATATGGCTTCAAAGATGCCAAGGTGGTCCTGTTGGTCCAGAGCATCATCGGGGACTTCCTGCAGGGTGAGGAACATCCTGAGAAACATCCACATTTGCAACCTGTCTGCACATGTCCCTTCAAATGCAAGCCCAACGTTAATTATACAACGCTGCTGTGTACAGGCGGTCTCATCTTCGGCTGGAATGCTTTGGCTTTGATGCTCAAGCAGCAGGGCAACTACAACAGAAACTGCACACAACCCATCTCTGGTGCGTCCACCACAGCACAATCCCTTCATGCCTGCTTATGGTTGATGCTGGTATTATTTTATTTTCATTTTGCATGTCATGTAACTGTTGCAGCCCCATCATAACCTTCAATTTGCTTTCACTGCGGCGCTGAGATGAGCATGGGATGACGGATATGCTGTGTGCTGCACAGACATTGAACGGGAGGGTCTCAATACAAACTGCGCCTGGCAAGAAAGCCGGCTGTCAGTGCTTTGGACCATCGGTGTCTTTGCTCTCAACTTTGGGCCTGTCATTGTGGGCCCAGTGCTGGACTATGTGGGCCCAAAGATCACTGCCATGCTGGGTGAGCTCCATTATAACCCAACCCATTTTGATCAGCTGTACTCTGTGGCAGCCTTGCAAATGAGAGTTCTGATTCTGAAGGCACCATCCTAAACATCTGCAGGCAGTCCGTGCTTCATCTCATGCCCGGGAGCACCCATGCATCTAACCATAGCATGCATGACACAGCAAGAAGTGCACAGTAGTAACTCCTGAGCCGGCGTCATGCGGCGATAGACTGCAAGCATTCCCCTACGATATGTGTTGCAGGCCAAAAAGCAGCCCGCTGCAAAACTAAATGTGCAGGCTGCTGAAATAGGGTGGACACAAAGGGCTGACTAGGTGCTGCCCAACTGTCCAGGCACGCTGCTGAACATGGTGGGGTTGATCCTGCTGGGCTGCTCCAACACCCACGACTTCAATGGGCTACCGGCTGGGGCAGTCATCCTGGGCCTGGCGGGGATCACCTTCCACCTGTCGCAGCTGCACATCTCCAACCTGTTCCCCCGCAGCCGCGGCTTTATATCCAGCCTGCTTGTTGCCGGCTTCACTGGCTGCGGCGTCATCTTCTATCTGCTGGACCTCATCTTTGTGGCTGCCGGCGGCACCAGGTCAGCATTCCTGTCCACTCCCTTACGCAAAGACCATGGACACAGTTGTGGGATTGTGTGGGGACAAAGCAAGGCCCCGAGTGACTGGTGTGCAGCATCATCGTGGGGTGTGTCAAAGCATTTTGGTATTGTGGGCTTGCAAGTGTCCATGAACAGGTTGCATGGCCAGAGTGTTGTGTCCACCTTCTTCATGGTGCTACACACCACTTACGGCTTCACTTTCTTGAAAGGTGTTGACGTTTGTGTATGGATGTAGCACCAGCATAGTCTCACATGCACTGCATGCCATCTGGTTGTCTTTTCAGGATGCATGCTCATCAGGGAAGCACTTTCCGCATCATTAAGACGCTGCAATGGCGCCGGGGTACTCGAGCCCCTTGCAAGTTGATGGGGAGCTGATGCATGGAGCTGTGCGGGTGCAGGGATGCGTACCGGCTGATTATGATTCTGTATTCGCTGGTGGTTGGCATCTGGCTGGGCGTCAACTTCTGGATGATGCCCTGGCACGCGCTGCAAATTGGCCAGGCACGCCCCTGAATGCCTTGGCACGCCACTGATGCTCTTTGTTTGCCCTGGTATTGCATCAAGAAAGTAGGCTTCATTCCTACTCCTCAGACAGCTATCTCTCGTCTCTCAGGTGTGCAATACTGAGGTAGTTTAGGAGGGCGTTGCCACGGCACAAACCCACAAGATCTCTCTTCTTCTTCACAACTATCAAGGGGAGTTCCACATTATACTCCCCTTGCATCTATGCCTCCCAGGGGAGGAACCGGGCCTAAATAGGTGCTGCTGCTGTTCTGCGCAGGTGTACCTGTGGACGGGGTCGGGCCGCTTCAAGGTGATGGACCGCAAGGAGGTGGAGCGCCAGGCTGTCGCCATCCGCATGACGGCGCTCGACGGCGGCAAACGCGCGGCCGGCGGCGGCAGCAGCAACGGCGGCGGCGCGCACCTCGCCAACGGAGCGGCCGCATCGGGGCAGGACGCCGGCACGCTGCACGACCTGGAGAACGCTGGTAAGTCACTGTTTACTCATCATGTTGTTATCGGTTTGTCATCATGCTGTCGCGCCAACCGAGAATATGGTGAAGAAACACCATTGAGTCATCGTTCTGTTAGCCGACATGGCAGCATGCTCGCTTAACGATGAGTGACTCAGAGGCAATCTCCATCACACTGTCTGCTGGGCGTGATGAGCAGCTGGCCAGCACAGGTTTTCAGGGGGAAGGGGGAAGGAATGGGAACTCCTGCTGATGCAATCTTGGAATTTGAAGGCAAAGTATGGTATCATCGAATGATCAAGATGTTTGATGGCGGGGCAGGGCACAGCGACGAGGAGATAGACAAGGACATGGCGTTGGCGTACATGGGCCTGCGCCACACCGGCAGCGGCCACGCGGCGGCGCCCGACTCGGCCGACCCGACCTGGCTCGACCGTGAGTCGCCGCCGCCCACTGTCCCAGTCATCAGCGAGGACGCGCCCTCGCCGCAGGTGGCGTTCCCTCTCTGGTGTAAATTCAAATCAGATTGGGACAGCCAGGTGCAAGCAGGAGAAGCCTCTGGCCCGCTGCCGAGACGCCGGGCATCTTGAATTGAAGCAAGATGCGCTCCCTTTTGCATCTGGGGTCCCTTATGGAATAATAACAAAGGCAGACGCATCTTGTCTGTGTAGCTGCTGAAGCGCCAGAGCTGTCAACCAGGAGCAGAAGCTGCCAGGGGCTTCTGCAAATTGAAGGCTGCAGATTGTATGCTTGCATTAGCGCTGCATGGTGGCCATTAATCTATGTGACATGCCAATTTTGAAAAGGGGAAAATTCTACACTGGGGTGTGCCTGAATGTGAGTGTCTGTTGGGGATCTTCAGGGTCAGGGGGAGGCAAGGGGGACTGGCAGGAGGGAAGGGGGAACGAACACGGGGTCCGCGGAGGGGCAATACGACGCGACGGGGGTGGCTCTGCAGCAGCTGAACGGCACCGCTGTCGGCGGCGCCACTCCCCGTGGCGGCCGGCCTCCCTCGCGCGACCACTTCACCACCGGGGTGCGCGTTGCTGTATATCAATTTATGTCCCTGACGCATAGGCCACCAGGGATAGTCGGATTTCTGATCTATGAAGGGGTTGAGGACTCCCACTCATCTAGCCACTTGGCTAAAAGTGCGCCTTTCAGTCATTCACCCAGATTACCAGGGTTCCATATGTTCTCTGGGTTGTTGGTGGGAGGCTTGCTGACTTGTTGCACAAGCACCTGTAGCAGGTCAGGTGGCCAGCTCATGTCTAAGCTCAGTGTGATGCTACATATGCGGGACAGCGGACCCTGCCGGGGTGTGTAGCATATTTTGAGACAAGTGCAGAGCAGACCTATGTTTCGTTGGTACGATGCTGTGAAGGACGCTTGGTCCGCACTTTGAGTGCAGCGCTATTTGGGGCAGCTTTGCAATAGAATTTTCCAGATGGGGCACGAATTGATCTAGCAATGAATATCCCTGGCGTGGACCGCCATGTAGAACTTTGCGTGTGGACAAGCCGGCAGACGTGTGACACAAGCGCCCAATGCTAGATCAGCTGGCCAGCACATGCCCACATTTAATGGGCCCTCTTCTTCCTAGAGGGAAGCTGATCCTGTAGAGTCTGGTCGTGTGACATGTTTGGTGGGAATGCAATGAGACATTATGCGCCATCGGTAGCGTGCTGCACTGGACACTTTGCCGGAAAGAGTCTACATGACAAATTGTGTGACATCACCAGAAACTTGGGATTGCCCAAAGGAGGGTGTATTATGTTCTAGTGCAGGTGTGAGCGCCTAGTGTGTTGGACCCTTTCAGCCTGCTGTAGGCATGACAGGTCCTTGAGATGATGCCTTTTTAATCTTTACTGCCCACGCGCAGGAGCATGGGGCGCTGGTGTTTGAGTCGCGGCGTTTTGTGGAGCTGCGCAAGCAGGGCTTCTGGAAGCAGTTCTTCTCCGCCGAGTCCACGGGCATGGGCATCTTCTACACCCTCAACGTCTTCTGCATCCAGGCACGCCCGCCCCTGGTCATGCAATCACTTTTGGCTGGACCCAACTCGCTTGTGGTTTTGTGTGGAGCATGTTTTGGTGGGCTTTTGTCTTGTGCAATCTGTGCATTGTGGATGCTGTGCACTGTGCTATTGGAAGATGTACCTGGTGCGGGGTGGTTCTTGGCAAGTCATGCAAGATTTTTTGCAACCCTCGTGTCCACGACTGGCAGTGAAGGAGAGCAATGCAACTTTAAGAATTCATACCGTATTGAAGTGCTGTGCAGAACCACACAGCCGCCATGATCTTTCTTGAAATGTCTCTGTCAATTCTAATTTGATCCAAAATAACATTCAAAGGCAGTTCTGAACCTGTTCTTGCAAGCCGGCGTGGCGCCCCCCACTCACATGTGCCGGCAGCCCGCATGACGCATGCGTGCATGTGCTGCCACGCTGCCTGACACGTGTGCCCATGTGCTGCTGCCGCAGTTCTACCTGGGGACCACGCGGCTGCAGCTGGAGCACAAGGGTGATTCATCGCATGTGGTGACTAATATCGCCAACGTGGTGCCGGCCTTCGGCTTCGTGGGCATCCCCGTCATCTCCTGGCTGCTGGACAAGAAAGGCTACGGTGTCACTCTGGCCGTCATCAACCTGCTGGGCGTGCTCGCCTCCATCTTCCAGGCCATGCCCTCCCTTTACTTCCAGGTGCGGCTGTCAGTGTCGCACTGACTTCGGAGAGGGCCACATTATACATGGTTCGATCCCAGCAGACACAGGTTGATGGGCATCTTGTTCTCAAGTCATCTTCCAGGCCATGCCATCCATGTACATCCAGATGCGGCTAGCTGCTGGCATTCTGGACCTTTGAACCAGTTGGTGGTAAACAGACCTGTCAGTGTGGCTGCAGTCTTTGTTCGCAGTTGCATTGGTTCCAATGGAGGGCTGTGACTTAATACCTCTCCTGTCTATTCCTCACCACAGACAGCCAACACGCAGAATTACTGCAGTCATCGTCCAGCCCCTGCTGTCCTTTGAGGGAGTCTAATTTCAGTTCTCTAATGTCCATTTTATTGTGCAAATATCATGGTATCGCAGCATCTTCTGATAACAAGTGCAGGCTTGCATGGTTATAACGTCTTAGATTGTGAGGGGTCTATTCAAAGCAGTCATCGCATGGCGCATGTGTCAATGAGGTTCAAGTACAAAGCTGCTGACCATGTTCTCATCGTCACCCATGATCTGAAACACCACATTTCCGGACAGCGCCGCGGAAATGGAAGCAAATGTTGCATAACGCGCTGCAACTGTGCTCTGCTTTGAGGCAGAATAGAATGTAAAGGGTTTCATTCGTCTTAGGAGACCTATCACATTCCATCTATCAAGACTGGATAAGCGGCTGGTAACTAATCGAAAGATTCAAGCTTGCATTCAACCTCATGTTGGATATGGCGCAGGTGGTGACGCTGATCGTGTGGTGCTCGGGGCGCTTCTTCCTGTACACGAGCTACTTCACCATTTTTGGCGCGCTCTTCGGGGCCACAAATTTTGGGCGCATGGTGGCGATTGACAACTCGATCAACGGCATTGTCGGCCTTCTGCAGTTTCCCTTCACTGCCTGGGCCCTGCACGGTCTCCACGGCAACTTCACCGCCATCAACATGATCCAGGCACTGCCCCTTTTCTTCTTTCTGTTTTCAAGTGCCGTGCGACATACCAAAAGAGACGAGCAGCTTTCAGCCCACAAGAGGGCAGGTTGTAGGGCATGTGATGTGCAGGCGTTCAAGGCAAAAGCATTTGGTGCAGACATGAGGCAGAGCGAGCGCCAGAGCTTGGAGAAAGGGCTCACTCATGACACACTCCTGTCAAGCGCCCTTTTGGGATCAGGAGGCACCTATGCAAGTTTTCAATTGTCAATCGTCATGCACCGCCTCATTGAACTGAGAGGCAAACTTTTTCCGTCAGCTGGGGCACGCCCTGCTTCGTGACTTTGCATCTTGTGAGTTTGGTAGACCAGGTTCATCAACATGCTCGTTGCGTGTGCATCACAAGTCGTGGTCTCAGAAAGCTTGCAAAGTGTAGGCCTTGCAGGCGTGCTTTTGGTGCTGCAGCAGCATCACTGACGCAGCTGTGTTGTTGGTGCAGGCGGCGCTGCTGCTGCCGCTGTTTATCTTCTGCTACTACATGTACGAGTGGGAGACTGACGAAGCCAACCAGGTGCCTCGTCTCCCCTTCCTGCAAACCCTTTGCAGCAGTACTGCATTGTACTTGGTACACCTACACTGTCAAGGCTGCCGATATCTACCACCTGTCATTGCCAGAATTGGTACCCCTCCAAATGTCTGCACCCTCAATCGTGGGGAGCATATGTTAGTAGAGGCAGATGTTTGTTCTGCACCTGGGCAGCAAATTCTGAAGCACCAGCAATCAACGAGATGCCACTGTGGGGCAGTGCCCCGGCCCTTTCGACCAAGAGAAATTCTGTGCTCAAAACATTCTGATTTGGCTTGACAAATTTGTCATTTCTGAGCAGGTGCCAATTCTGCCCAATGAGGGTGAGGAGCTGCCCTGCAATGTCAAGGGGCCCAGGCAGATGCGCGAGGCGACATTCCTGACCACCCTCGAGCGGCGGCTGTCCGGGGCCGGCGCGATGGCTGCCTAGGCTGGTCGGCAATTCAGTTCCTCAGGTCTTGCCGGAACTTTTTTGGGCGCTTTTTCCGGTTGCCGGCATTGCGCGGACGGCGTGAACGGCCGCCTAGGCTGGTCGGCGGTTTGGTTCCTCATGTCTCGCCAGAAGTGATATGGGCAGTAGAATGTTTGCTGACACCATAAGGCCTGGGTTCTTGGCAGTGTGGGCTGGTCTATGCTTCAAGGAAGTGAATATCACTTCCTCAAGACTTGCCCCAAATTCGAATTGCCCTCTTGTCGGCGATTGCTTCTTCTACTTGTCATGTGGACCATAGTATGGCGGCGGAGGGTCCAAGAAGAAGAATAATGCTAGGTATGTAAGGTCTTTGTTGTTTCCCGCAAAAGGCCTGCACTTTTATAAAGCTCACGTCTGGGACACCCTACCAGCAAGAGGGTAATATAATTGATGGGACGCTGCACTCACTGCATGTGATGGGAATGCTTGTCATGAAATTTACCAGAAGTTTGCTCCGCTTGTTTTTGCATTGATGGCATCTGGGCATTGGATGAACACACTGAAAGGCTGTAGCTGTAGAATTTGTATTGCCAGATAAGATGTCAGCTGCACAATTGCATGGAAGGTAAATGCCTGAGTGGCAATGTCACTTTTGACATTGTCTCCCTGAACACTGCTGTGTTAATTTTGCAGAGCTTCTTTTTACATGAGCAGTCCAACTTATGCTTCATTGTCAAAGATGCATGGCATGAAATGCAATCAAACACATCCTAGGATGCCAACCGATTTGATAAGTCTGCAAAGAGCTCACTTGCTGGTATTCATGCATTCGGGTCTTGAAAAGAATATCAGTGCAACCTGCAGCAAACACAGGCCTTGCAGGAGAGATTCCTGAGGCACTCAATATGTACAACTTGCCAATAGGAGTCTGTTGGGTTCTAAATTCATCTGTGTCCTGACTGCAAGCCATGAGCAAATTCTAGAGATTGTCAGATCTGTCAATCTACTAATGCAAACCACATGCAAGGCAACACACCCTCTTGTGCAGACGGGAGTGAGCACAGGTCTTCAAAGAATACAGGCAGCAACAAGTCATGCCAGCGGATCAAAACTCATCTGCAGCATTTGCTGCCTCAAAAGCCTCTCAGCTTCTCCGGGCATCCCTGCCCCCAAAACCGCATGGCAACACGCACACATCTACTTTTTCCTAGTGGACACCACCAAGACTAGCTAGCCGTGATAATCTCCTAAACTCCCCTCGATCAAAATATTTGGCAGCTGCAGAAAGCGCAGGCAGCCCTCCTCTCGACACTGTTTCATTGATATACAAAGGGCCGCAATTTCAGGTGAGCAGCAGCTCGCAGTCTTGATTACTAATTCCCTCCTCTACACTTGTCAGATCTGCCTTCCTCCTTGCCGTTCATTGCTGCTATGATATATGAAGCAAAGACACTGCTTGCGCGAGCGGTCGCATGCGTCTCAAAGATGCTTGTCCTTGCTCTTTGTGGGCAGCAGCTGCCGCACGCTCTGAAGCAGATTGTTGCCTGCCCTGCCTGCGCTGCCCAGCCGGCTGCCCAGCTTCTGCAGTGGGCCCACCACCGGTGCCAGCTTCTCCTCAATCCTGCGGTTCAGCCGATATAGCCTCGGTATATGTGCAATGCTTCAAAAATAAGTGAGGTCTATAAGAAGCAGACGTATTGGCCTATAATGACACAGAGCAGCTGGCAAGTAGATACTCATTAGAGTAATGGCACACATATAAAAGAGGGCAGGGAGATGTTTGCTTCGCTGACGTGCACATAACACTTGGCGAGACACAATTACTTTCATCCTTCCTTGGAGCTTGCCCTACCCTGCATATCCTTGCATGCTGTGTCTGTGTCAGGTTAAGGGAAAAGGGACAGGGAACACATCGTACCAGAAGGGTCGGTCATCTGAGAAGTCCTGCGCGTCGCTGCTGCCAAGCGTGCCGAAGATAACCGCGCCCGTCACAAAGAAGAACGCGCTTGGGGCAAAGAGCGCCCACGACCATGAGCCTGCGTCAAACCATATTGACACCCTCATGTAAGGGGGTGAGAGCCTGTTCAAGGCATACCAGGGGAAGACAATCTGTGCGTGGGCATGTCCTACAGTTGAGGGGGATCCTGTGAAGCTGCAACGAGTCAGTCGGCAGCTAGAAACCCACGCAACAAGTGCACTGTGGGTCCCATGCTGGGATGTGCCCAACTCCTAATAAGCAAATCTACACATCCTGCATGTTGTGGAGCTTTGGAAGTTGCCAAGGCCTTTCTCTCTTGATCCTGGCCCACATTAGCACAAGAACCGCAAGGCACAATGTGCCAGTGCCACTTGACTGAGGGAATTGCTGAGGGTAGTGTAATGTCTCTGTGATACGCACCAGTGGCGTCGAGGATTGCTCCGGTGACAGCAACACCGATAATGCCGGGGACTGCGCCGATGGTGTTGGTCATGCCGAGCAGGAAGGGTGCATATCGCGGCGACAGGTCGGCATGGTTGCAGTACAGCCCGCACAGGCTCAGCGACGCCGTTCCCAGCGCAGCCGTCACCAGGGCTGCAGGCCACAGAGAGTCAATCAGAATTCGACGATAGCTCAGAGCCCATGACGAAGGCTCCGGATGAGTGAAGGAGACAAAGATCTGGCCTACCACAGGCATGAAAAGCATGAAAGGCATTAGCCCCCCATGACCCAGAAGACATGGGTCCACCCCATGCCCCCCGGGTACCGCACACATATAGCCACCGTTGGCATGAGCTGCAGCTCAAGTTGTCGTTAGGAGTTGCGCAGACATGGCAGGGAGCGAGGCGACGATGGGTCGCCGACAGGTACAGTCGCCAACAAGAAGAAGGGAAGCAGGAGGGTCTTGAAGAAAAAGTCTTGCAAATGGCAAATGCAAACAACAGCATTGAGACCTTGCAGAGGCTGCGAGTAAGACACGACAGTGCATTGTATTAACATGGTGAGGGAACAGATATGATATTCTAGGCACGTTAACATTCGTTCTTTAGAGCGTCCAGCGGCGCGCACCGACGGAGGTGGGCCCGTCGTCGCAGTTGGCAGTGGCGAGCAGACAGGCGGTGGGGCAGAGGAAGGCCGTGATCTGTGCCAGCTTGCGCACGCGCGCGACCGGCCATCCTCGCTCTATCAACCCGTCCGCCAGCGGCCCAGCCGTCAGGCTTATGCCGATTGCCGCAATCGGCGGCAGCAGCGACACCTGCGACCAGCAGACGCCTTTCAGACGAGCCCACACATGGTCATGTCATAATGGTGACCTCGATTTGATGCCCTGATGCTCTGAGGGTCCGTAGAGGAGAGGAAAAGGAGGCCTGAGGGGTCTCACAGGTGTGGCTTGAGATTGTGGCAGTGCAGACAATGAATCTTTTAATTGTGCCCGAAAATGCTGACATCGGCAGCCGGCCTGGTGCTGTGAGCGCGCGAACAAAGCAAGCCCTTGGCAATATTCAGATTTTTCTACCTGAGGCTCTACCCTTGTTTGTGTAAAGGACAACCCTGCAGGCTGTCTCTTCTCACAGAAGGAAGGGACATAAGGAATCATGGGCGGTTAGCCGGTCAGGCGCACCTGGGCAGCTTGGGTGAGTGACAGTGACAGCGTGTCGGTGAAGTAGGTGGGAAGCCACGCCATCATCGTGTAGTGGAACCTGTGCAGCACCGTCAAAGTAAGATGAGAGGGTCCACAATGTCAGCGGCACATGTGCAAACCACCCGAATCGATGACCAACACATCTCCCTGCTAGACAAGCCTGATTGCCATTGCAAGAAATGGTCAATAAAAAAGAAACAAGGTCCTACCCATGAATGAACAGCTCCAGCAGGTGGGCCTGTTGTCATCAGAAACTGCAAATGCAGGTGCACAGTGTGCATCTGCGCGCGCGCTAGTTGCTGAGCGGATTCAATGACTCTAATAGAACTAAGACATATTAACACATCCCTGCTGAGCATCGTGCGATAGGTCGCCCCACCCGGATATCATCCTATTACTGAGGACCACAGGAAGATAAAGAGTCCCCGACTCATTTGCTATGCGCACCAGTTGTTGCAAAGATGTTGGCAAAACTGTCTGTCTGTGTGCATCTCACTCGCGACAGACATTGCTCAAGGAGCCCAAGGGACTACATCACAATAGGCCTGAAGCATGTCTCAGTAGCTCGGTGGTAGAGCGACCGGCTGTTAATCGGTCAATCGTAAATTCAGTCCTAATCCCAAAACTCAGGGCGCACCAGTTGTTGCAGAAGTGGGTGTATGCCAGTGCGCGGACGGGTGTATTGCGCAGGAACGCGCGCCACGGCATCGGCTCCTCCGCCGCCAGCGCGCTGCCCGACTTGGCCGCCGCAGCCGCCGCCACCTGGCATCCACCAGCCAAAATTCTTAATACCACGACCTTTTGATGTAGGGCTCAGGTGTACTAAATACTACCCTCTGCAGGGCTCGAGGGGTAAGATACTGGGTGCGACACTGGGTGCCATGATTGTTGCAGTACATGCTAAATGGAGGAAATTTCTGCCTGACATCAATTGGGTGCTTGCCATGCTTGCTGCTTGCACTTCCACATACCAATCCTGAAGCTTTCCTCACTACAAACTGCACATCCAAGGCTGATGAATATAGCTCCCTTGCGAGGCTGTTGCTTGCATTCTTGTTATGCATTGGGAGTCGGGAATACATCATACAGATTGAGCAAGACATGGGTACGGTTCAAGCATATAAGGTACCTGGCGGCTGGTGCGCGTCAGCTGCAGGTAGGCCTCCGGCTCGTCCTCCTGGATGCCTTTGACCACAGCCTCCCACCAAAAACTCCAAGCCAGGCCCGCCAGCCCAAACCCGTAGAACACCTGCAGAGCACCACCGGCCATCATTGTTCTGTCCTGCACTGAAAGCGCGTGGACTAAAAGCACCCTTGCAAGGCTGTCCAATATTCATGCGTGCCTTGTGCATCACTCGCACAGTCCATGTCTTCCGGGCAAGCCAAGCACCTTGTTTTGACTAATACTTGTCAAATACCATCTCACAAGCTATGGGCAAGAACTGTTAGGCTGGCTGCTGTTTACGTCTTGCATGAAGCCCACACAGCCAACAAGGAGCCCATATTTTAGTCCCTGCCCCACGGCTAAAAATCGGCTGGCGAGCTACAAAGAGGGCAGCAGTGAGAGCAGCGCGCACCGTCTGCCACCCAAATCGCTCAATGAGCGCAGGAGCCACCAGCAGGCCCAGCAGCGAGCCGACGTGCAGCCCGCCAAACATGTAAGAGGTCGCGCGCGATCGCTCCCGGGTTTCTATCAGCCGCGCCACCATGTCTGTGGACGCCGATGGCGCCACTCCCTCCCCGAGACCCACCGCCGCCCGGCACAGGAACAGCCCTGCAGACCATTGCACAGCACTTGAGGGATTGTTTTGATCATGCGGCACAAAAGAGCACTGTGTTGATCTTGCGGCACACTTGAGAGCACTGTTTCAATCGTGTGACACAGGAACAGGCCTGCAGACCGGTATACACACTCAGGACCGTATGCGGCACAGGAACCCCCCTGTAGACGGGCATGCACACTTGAGGAATTGTTTGGTCATGCAGCACAGGAACAGCCCTGCAGACTGGTAAATGCCGTCATGAGCATTTCTTTGATAAGACTCGGAGTTGAGGCATTGCTTAATGTTCTGTGATTGCTTTGTCAGTGATTGAATCAAGAGGATTAGTCCTTCGCAAGACGTGGCAGTAAATGGTGCAAAGAAGCTAGAGTTGGATGGGCACCCTGCCTGCAACAAGTGATGCAAGTAATAATAGAGGAGCAGGGGGCGACCCAGTGTAATGAACGTCACAAGAAGATTTGCAAAGGCAAAAATAGCTCTGGGTGTGACCTGGTATGGTGCCTGCGAGCAGTGGGACTGCGGCTGTGGCAGCTGACCAGAGGCTGACCCCTGCTGGCAGGACGCTCCTGCCGCCAATCCGTGAAGTCACATAACCCCCAGGGATCTGCGTGAGCGCATAGCCGTAGAAGAAGGAGCTCTGCACCAGCCCTGATACTGTGGGGCTCCAGCCAAAGTCCTGGGCCATGGGGATGATGGCCACGCTGATGTTCACCTTGTCCTGCATTTGCAGTGAATACACCCAGATCTAAGACGATGAACCACGTAATCCCTTTCTAATATATTCAGAAGTGCTTGCGCTTACTAAACCAACAATTGTTGCAGTTCAAAGATACACCCAGATATTTGGAGACTGGGTCAGCAATTCCGAAGTTCGGAACACTAGAACAAAAACGCACGGTCAGAATCTTGAAGAATGAACACCAACATGCAAGGAGGTGCCTTATTCAAATACTTGAAAGACAATCAGAAGCAAGTCAGAAGCTTACCATGTTGCATATCACGAATGCGAGCGATGTCGCAGCGACCACCTTCCATCTCGCAGGCAGAAAGTCCCATCGATCTACAAGAGCGTTCAGAACACCCCAATCCCTTCGCTGCCTGCCGGTCAGATGTGAGCTTTCCAAGTCAACATCTACTGAACTGAGAACGCTGACTATGTTGAGGCCTTCGGGCGGGCGTGCCAGGGGCTGCCGGGGTTCTAATTCACTGCGCCAAACCTTCTCTTCCCTCTGATCTTTCCTTTTCGAATCCCTTTTGACTGCTTCAACAAGTACATGCGTCCTTTTTCTGGCATCTCGGCATCTGCACACGCTGGCCTGCGCACGGGACCCACCGAGGCCCTCTAAACCTATGACAGGTCTCGAGGAACCCAGCAGGGATCCGCTGTGTGCTACCATCCTGTGAGAAACCGGCCTAGCCTAGCCAAGAAGCTTTGCTTCAGCACAGTAAACTCCTGTCTTCTGTCCACGCCTAATCGCTGTGAAGCTGCTCAGTCGACGGTAGCAGTCAGGAACTAAGCAAAGGGCTTCGAGGAAACACGTCACAATCGTAGAAGTGGAGCAGCTTCCTCGCTCATAAGGAGCTATTCGATTTCTGAGGTTGCGTCGTCGTCGCCGGATACGCTCAACAGCTGTCCACGCCATGTCCTAGTTTGGTTGCCCTAGCGGATGCTGATTAGGGGCTCGTGTCTGGTGCCTGGTTACGTGCTGGCAGCGAAGCTGTGGTGGAAGAGCAAGGATGCTAGCGAGCACTGTGGAATTGCTGTAGTGAGGCGCGATTGTAGGGGTGACCCTGCGATTCGGCCGTGAGGCATCTAGAACGGCATCGAGAACGGGGCGGATGTTGAAGAGGAGGAGAAGGGACGCGTATTTGGAAGGAGGCCATCCGGTGAGTATGTTGCACAGGATGTTGTTGCTATCATGGCTCATGTAATGCGAAGGGTGCTGGATCGTGTGTGTGCACATGTCGCTGTCCGTTGAAACGCGGTGGATAGGAAGGAATCGTTGCTATGATGGAGGAAGGATGTGGGGTCTTGTCTCATCGGAATTGGTTTGGAATACAGGTGTGTGCAAGTGTGAAGGAGGCCGAGCTGGGGTCGCCTTGAAAATCTTGGGTGCGTTACACGCAGCTATGCAGATTGTAACGGCTGCAAGGAAACTGGCAGAATGAAGCCGTGGTGGGGGATCTTGCACTGTGGTGAATAGATAGAAGTAGAGGCTTGAACTAGGAGCTTTGAACAACTGTTGATGCGTTTACGGTGGAAGCTGTGCAGGCAGAGTGGGAAGATGGGTCCCTGGGCCAATGCACGAGAGATTGATGCCCGTGCCTTGCAGGGTGATGCCGCGCCACCATACGCCGACCAATTGCCCATTCACCCGCGGAAAGGGTTTGCGCCATACGTAGACCTCGAGAACGTGGCAGGGATTAGAAGGGATTCCAGACAGAACAAACCCCACAAAACAGAAGAAGGAGACATGAATGATTTGATAGCTACATCGACAGCATTCGGGATTCAAGTGGCGTTCAGCGGCCTGTGCGGCCTAGCCCTCTATTACAGTCTGAAATACAGTCTAAAAGCAGCTTATTATTGCCTGCCCAAGCCCAAGGCCGGCCTCGGGCCAACACACCCCATAGCACCACCCAGAGTGGCTGCACCGGCAGGGGGTGCGTAGCCGGGGGGACCCCTTTTGACAGACCAGGCCGATGCCCCTCAATGGGGTTGCATCGAAGGGAGCAGCCTGCCGAAGGGAGCCGCCCCCTTCCATCGCCACATGCAGGGGCGGCCAGCAACCAATCCCCCGAAGCGTTGGTGTCACCTAGCGATGGAAGGGGGCTGGCCCCAGCCGTGGGTGAGCTAGATGGCGACCCCACGAGGGCCGCAGAATTGGTGCTGAGGGATGCCATGCACCACGCATCCTTCATGCGACGAACTGGCTCTCTGCTCTCTAACTCCAGCCGAGAGGGTGAAGCTGGAATAGTTTGCACATGGGTTGCAAGATCGGGGTTAGAAAATCTGTGAGGCAGCGTCAGCGTGTCGAGGTCAAGATGTCAGGACTTGATCGTGTCAACACTAGGGATCTTCATCAAAGGCTGTCATGGTAAGTGTGAGGACTTGACAAGGTCACTCATCAGTCAAAGAAAATGACACATGCATGTTGATCATTTGATATTGACATCACCTGTGCACGTGCCACTGCCGCCGCGGCTGCGGCAGCGGCTCTGGACGGTGCATACCATACATGATGTCACATGATGCAATGGTAAGAGTACACCTCATCATGAGATGGATGACCCACCAATTCAATTGGTCCAACTAGTAATCTTTTTATTATTACACGCTCTCCTCTAGTAGAGGCAAGGTGCGTCTACAGACAAGCTGATCATCCACCAATTACAGGTGGATATAGCAGGATATCGATGATCGGATTGTCACAACAGAGCACGGTGTTCAAATTTTTTTTGTGCTAAGTACCAAACTTTGCTGCAACATTCTTAGCTAAGAGCTGGCCGGCCTTAGCGCTGGTGAGAATCGCATCACCGCGCGCGCATGCGCATGCTTCCATGTTGCCTACACAGGAAGTGGCCCTAGGGCATGCAGCCATAGTCGGTGAGCTGCATGCACCACCGGCCATCTCTTGCAAAGCTCTTGACAGTGTTCAAAATTCTCAAAGACGGCACACAGTGCCAACTTATCCCAACCGCTACAAAACCCGGGTCTGCCTCTGGAGCAAGCGCTTTATAGGCCTTTGATTCCAAGGAAAATTCCACAAAACTTGGAGTTGTGGAAGTCAACAATCAAATAACAAATATCCCAGTGTTCTGTCATCAATTCAATTTTGTTGGTACGTGTTCAACATCAGATATCGTGTTCAGCCGATGTGTTCTTGTCAGAGCAGATGTCTTGAAAGACAGCATAAACCACTATATTCAAATGACACCTGGGATTTGCACCCAGGACTGCATACACCATCAGATTGTGGCAGACTGCAGATAGCCCGTTCTCATAAGAGTGGCAAGTTCAATTAGCTCAATGTCAGCTTGAAAGAAATCATGATCAGGCAGTTGTCATGACCTCATTTGCCTGGAGTTCAGAAGGTAGCTTCAGGTACACAAAGCCCGCTGCAGCCTGCGCAAGCAGCAACAGGAAGGCATCAGCAAACCTATGAATGCATCCTGCGCAATCTGACTAAATTCCACCATTTCAATGCATGCTATGCATGTCTCTGGCAAAAGGCAAGGTTTTGCACGTCATGACACTTGCATTTCTTAGGAGGACTACGCCAGGTCCCCGTTATCTGTATGTGTCTTGTCTCAGGCAATCCAGTCAGGGGCGCTTGCCTGGATGGCCGACACCAGGCTGGAGGGCAGCTTTCTCTGTGCGTCCCTCGAGGCATTTGAAGCAGCCAGCAGCCCTCTCGACATCACAGGCTTCTGCTGCGCTCTCGCATCACTTCCCTTGTCCGCATTCCCCTGCAAAGCAACGATCACATCATTCTTACTATCATTACCATCACACGCCATAATTACTAATACTACTAATACTACTAATTGCTTGTTCCCGCCCGCAGGGCTAGGTGTGCTGCAGTAATTACTTTACACTTTCCTCCAGCCTTCCCTGTCTTGGCACGTCCTCCGCCGATGGCATGTCATTCCAATGGAATCTGGGTCACTCTTGACGCAATCATTTTAGAATATGAGCGGCAGTCACACCATGCTAGAGCCTTTGCACCGAGGCAAGGGGCCTCTCTTTCAGCGAACTCACAAGCATTGAACCAGTCGTACTGAATTAAACTATGCACTCTGGTGTCGCGCGCACGGCAGTGAGGTACAATGCACCGATGTATCAGCTGAGTACAGACAGTGGCAGGCCTTTTTGGGGACGTGCCTGGACCTTTGGCAGTACAGCCACATCAGCTGCTGGAATGCCCATGTCCCTGAGCGTCTGCTTGATGTTACCAAGCACCCTTTGGCTCTTCAGACGGTCCAATACCTGCAGTAGCACAACGCGCCACCTTCATGTGTTGATGTCTGCAAAATTTGCAAATAGCCGGGGCCCTACTGGTAACCTAATGATCAGGGGGTAGATACAGGACCCCTTGCATACTACTAGCAGCAGTCCAACTGGTGGGCAACTGCTCATGCAGTTTGTACAGATTGGGCCAGAAAATCATCTCTGCTGCAGGACTGGACTCCATATGGTTTGGAAGCTGTCAGAGATCCAGTCAGGCACTGGATTTGGGGGACTACTAAGCACCTTTGAATCAGGGCTGAAGAGCCGGATTCTGGCCTGCTGGCTTATGTAATCTTCCAGCTCCAATGCCGACTCCTCTTTCCCCTTTGCCATGACATCACCCTTTCCTGATGCCTCGCCTTTTCGCTCCTGCCACCTGCCGCCCTTGGCCTTGCCACCGCTGTTGTCCTGGTCAATGTCCTTCGGATCCATGGGTACCTGAGAAGCAGTGCACACAGATCTTCACACAAAGATTCCTGGCAGTGGGCATTCCAGATCTTAAACAGCGCATTGCATGGGCCTGACAATTCAAGGCATTCTTGTGCACTTTAGTGCGCCAGAGAACCTGATTCTTCAGCTTTCAGCCAGCATACTGTCCGGCTAGTTCCAGAGCCTACCAGCTATTTGTGCTACTGCTGTCGATGTCAACCAGAGTTTTGTTCACAGCAGAGACTGCGGCGCTGTTGCCGGCCGGTCTATCTTGCCGTCTATGCAAATTTGCATGCAGAATGGCAATTGCAGCACCTGTCTGTAGCCTGTGACGAGCTCCACAATGTCCACCGGCCTGTTGGCCTTCTTCTTCTCCTCCTCGAAGCTGGCGTCCACAATGGCCGAGAAGGCATCGCTCAGGAAGGCCTCGTTCTTCGGCTGGAAGGGCCGGCGCGGCTGCTTTTTCCGCTTGCCCGGCCCCTTAGCGCCGCCTTTTTCGGCTTGGCCCACCAACGGGAGGGCACGCCCCTTGGGCAGCGCCCGCATGGCATCCTCGTAGGCCTCCCGGTCTGAGTCAACAACTGACTCTACCAGCTCTGTGGCCAGCCGCGCCCTCGCGTCCCTGCTGCGCTCTCCGCCGGCGCCCTGCTCTCGTACAAGCTTGGACATGAAGCCTTCCTCCTCGTCATCCTCCTCCACATCATCGATCGGCAGGCGCTCCGGACGGCTGAGGCCGAGTTTGGCGCGGCGGCCGCTGTTGGTGCCTCTTTTGGCGGCGCCTGATCTGGCGCCGGAGGCTGAGCTGGCGCCGCTGCGCCAGCCGTCGCGCGCCCACGTGTCATCCTTCACCTCCGCCACGTTGTCGCCCCAGGCGGCCAGCCGGCGACGCCGCGCCGACAGCGGCGGCGCGCCGGCCGCCCCCGGGCCGGCGCCGGCAGTGCCGTCCGCGCCATCGGCCGCCGCCGCGCCTGCCGCCTGCGTCTGCTGCCTGTGCTGCAGCGTGCGCAGGCTGTCGAGGCCGCCTCCGGCAGCGGCGGACATGGCCGCAACGGGCTTGCTGTCCTGCACGGGCGCGAAAGCGAGCGCCGAGTCGCTCAGTGCGGGATTTGTTGGAGGCTTCTCCAGGCCGATGCCCATCTGAGCCATCAGGCTGCTGCCTGTGGCGGCATCTGGGGCGATCACTGCAGGACCCGGCCTGACGGACAGCGCTGCAGAGGGGGCGCTCGCAAAGAGTGCGTCATCCGTGAGAGGTTGCTGGCCGTTGCTGCCCCTGAGCGGTTTCTTCTGCAGGCCGAAGCCGGTCTGCACGGTGGCCCGGGCAGCCGTTGGAGCTTCTGAGGCGGGTGCATTAAGGTACAGGCCTGCAACGGGAACGCCCCTGCGCTGCGCCTCGGCCACGCTGGCATCCCATAATCTCCTGCTCCCTGGCAATGTTTCGGCTGTGTCAGTCTGTAGCAAGCTCGCTGCCGGCTGCAAGGTGTTGCTGTTGAGGCCGCCACTCTGTACAGCATTACACACTTCACTCATGCCTCACCCGAAAAGTTCATTGTCGTGCTGACTGGTTGCTACTGTCAGTACGCAACATAAGAACTCCATATTGGAAAAGCCAAGGCTGTTTGCATGTTTTGACCTTACTCTACCCCGATTATATTGAGGTCCTCACATTGTCTTCCGTCTTGAATTTCTGGGGCGGCCGCTGCAGCCCAAAGCCTGTATGGCCAAGGATGGAGTCTCCTCTCTGGAATGCTGCTGTGGTGAACAGGCGCTCAGGGGCTGCCGTGGTGTCTGGCTTCTGGCCAGTCCCCTGCTGATCTGCTCGCATGCTGACAGTGGTGCCCTGTGGAAGATCAGACGGTGCAGGGGCAAACAGCAGGCCACGACCCTTCCAAGTGGCATCCTTGGACACTTTCTTTCCCCACCCTTTCGCGGTGCCTGACCTGGTTTTATCCTCCTCAAGTGACAATACTTCCACATACTCTCCAACCTCCTGTTATAAGATCGCATTAGCTCTTAAGCTGCTGCCAGGAGAGCGATGCACTTGTGCAGGATGAGCTTTTCAGATCTTTGAAGCAGGCCATTTTGCCCTGTAAAAGGCTTCCACTCACCAGAACGTGGTTTATGGCTGCTACCAGGTCTTCCTCTGGGATGAGCCGATCTGCCATGATGCTCAGCGTTGCATCAATGCTGGCAGGCGTTTTCTTTTCACCTGAACCTTCACCACTTTGCCCCGTCAATGAGGTCGCACGAAGCTTGACAAATTCAAATATTATTAAACAAAAGTTTCATCACTTGCGGTGAGACCTGTCTCCGCTTGAAACGGATCCTGTCCACAACCGAGTTCAATGTACATACCACCATTGGTCCACTTCAGCAGGCCAGCTTACCCTTCCAAGCAACTGCTTGTTGCAGAAAAAGAAACGCAAGAAACGCAGTTCCATAGGTAACTTGAGATCTCATTGCTTGGCTTCTCCTTGGCAAATTCGCATTGCCTCTAGCGACCTCTGGCTGCAAACGGCTGGGCACTGCGACGTTCAGCTTGCGATGGTGCATGTTCCCTCATTATGAAGGTTCAAATGTGTCGGAAATTCACTGATTTGTACGTCACGATGCTGATGGTCGAGTGGGATCCTGTCGGCCGGCCCCGCCAATTGCCCAGAACCTGGCCAGTTCAAAACTGGGCGTTTCGGAGCACGTGCCCCACCCACGTGATCCAAGATAGGTAGATTGGAAGGGAGAGGAGGAAGAAGAGCGACCCAGCGTCATCACGGTGGTCCTGAGTATCCAAAGATTGATTGTCTGACATTCCTTCGCTAGAGAAGCTGTCAGTCACCAAGACACACTCGTTTGATCCGCACCCATTGACGTATACGAAGTGGCTGAGCGGTTCCTTGGCGTCGTCCGATCAGATCTCCATTAGGGCCGCGATTCCGATGCAGATTTGCGCGACACAACTGCTAGGAAGGTCACCGTTGGTTCGAAGCTTGTGCATCCGCACATTCAAAACCCTGCCAGTCATAGACATATCAGCACTCGTGGAAGATAAACGGGTACGTGCCTGACCTATCGTTTGAGATCTTACACAATCATTCCTTTGAGGTCCCCTTACGGTTTTATGGCAAGAATACACCCAGATCCCAGAATGACGCAACTCATGGTGCAGGACACTGAAGGTCACAGTCGTGCAGCGGAGAACCTGCATGCAGCGTGCCGGGATGTCGGGTTCTTCTACGTCGTCAACCACGGTGAGCAGCAAAAAAGGGGCGTGCCTTTGTGCTACCTTATGGCAAAGGACTGAGTGTCTGATGTGCGCCATGTATGTGTCAACAGGCGTGCCTGCGTCTGTCACTGATGGCGTGCTGCAGGAAGCCCGCCATTGGTTCAACATGCCAGTAAGATCTCCTTTAATTCCCTGTTTCTGCCTGACACCTGGCGCAGTCACTCACTGCTTGGCCTGCAGAGAGACCAACTTTTCTCTCTAGAAGCATTCACCTGTGCAAACGGTCCCTCACCGATGCAGGGCACTGTAAGACTTTTCATGGCAGCAGCGGATCAATATTTGACACAGGTGCAGACAGCCTTGAGCTGCTGATGTGTGCAGGCAGAAGTGAAGCAGCAGATAGCGCTCGGCCCAGAGACCTCCTACCGGGGCTATCAGCAGCTGGGCTCCAATGTGACCCGCTTTGATGGGGGCTTCCAGAGGGACCACCATGAGGCAATCGACCTTTACAAGGAGGAAGCCGACAGGGTGCGCCCTCTGCGTGGTCTGGATACATCAGAAGGCCTTTTTGTTTGTTAGCACATGTAGCAAACCGGATACCACTCCGTGCATTGGGGAGCACTGCAGACGGAGGGCAGCTGCAGAGGTTATGCACTTCACCTTCTTAAGCACAATGCAATTGTGCCGCAGTGATCACCTCCTACTGGCCGGGAGTGCAGATTGCCAGTGACACGTACTGCATCCTTATGGGGTTTTACATCTGCGTGTGAGCCAAGCAGGCAGCTGTTTGGGCGCACTGACGGGAACTGACTCAGCGCTCGTTCAAGCATACATAGCTGCGTGTACACGGTTGGATCCTAGGCAGACTCATCAGTGTACTGTGCGGTTGATGCTGAGGTATTTTGGGTGCTGGCACAGGCTGCCAGCCCGGTGCACGGCATGAATCCCTGGCCAACACAGCACCCGGAATTCGAGGCGAGCCTGCGCCAGTATGTGCAAAGCTGCCTGGGTGTGGGGCAGGCCATCATGCGAGGTGAGCCCCCCTGCATGCTGGCACCCGTCCCATAATTGAGAGAAGAGAGATGCAAGGCAGTGCGAGCGCCGAGTATGGAGAAATGGCTGCGTTGCGGTGGAAATGCAGTGTTGGTGAATACAAGACTTTTGCAGATCCCTTCTGTGCATGCTGTGTTGGGGTGGCCTACCTCGAGGTCTTTCTGAGATTGTTAAACTTACACAGCAAGTGCATTCTCAAGCCCGTTGGGGAGATGATTAAGCACTGATTGGATTTCCGATCTGGGGTGCTGGGCCCGGCTTTCTGCAGTGGCTGCCCAGTGCGGGACACTACATGGCCGCTGCTTGCTGGGGTGTTCTGCCTGCTGCTAAAGGAGTAATGGTGACTGAGAAGGTATTGAGATGGTCTAATATGGCGCTGTGTGGCAGGCATTGCGTTGGGCCTGGGCCTGCCGGGAAACTACTTTGAGTCCGCGGATGGCGGTGGGACGACTGCAGACTCGAGTTACTGGGTGATGCGCGCTATCCACTACCCACCCCTGTCGCAGGTAGACCCCCGCTGCAACAATTAACATTGTTACTAGAGTGTCTGGTGCCCTGTGCCTGCATTGTCCTCCCGCGCTCAGTTGACAATATTGACAGGTGACATTTCTTCCGCTCTTCTGCGGGGGATTTGATTGACAGAACAGTGGCATTCGAAGGGCCGAGTGTGAAGGTTACAAGCATCTGCTGGTGCCTGTAGCAGTGCCAAAGGAACCGTGCTGGGCAAAGCAAGCCCTGCGCTACATTTGTGGAAAAATGCCATACTCAAGCGTAGACCTAAGAAGTGCCCGTTCTGTGCCAATCTCTTGTCATATATTCAACATGCCGACCGACCATGCAATTGGGACCGGCCAAGGTCGAGTGGTGCTGCAGACAAACAAAGAATTACACCAGCCCTTGTAAGACATGGAACTGCATGTGAAGAATCAGCAATCACTCACCAGTTGATGCATCTTGCCTGAAGATCAGTGGTGAAGCGTAGCAGTCAAATTCGAACCAGCCAAGATTCTTGAGGAAATGCTTGGGGATTTGTCAGGAGGGGCGGCTAGGGGAGGCGGCAGCGCAGGCGGTGGCGGGTGCTGAGGTGGAGCGGCATGTGCAGCTGAGCTGCGGGGAGCACACTGACTACGGCTTACTCACCCTTGTCAACCAGGAGCCCCACATCCCCGCCCTCCAGGTGATACCTCATCAAGGGTCCAGTAAACATTGATTTAATACGCCCCCCGCCGGGGGACCAAAACTCCTGCCGTCACTCATTGTGACAAACTGCATGGCTGCGTCATCTAAAGCATGCAACAATTCAGTGGCTTCAGGTGGGTCACTTACTCATTGTATAGTGGCATTGAGTACACAGTATTACACTGCAGCGCGTTTGGTATCATAGCCAGATGACTGCTGCAAAGTTTGTCTATATTGCTTCAGACAACGAGCAGAACAGCTGTGCGTGCTGTTCTACGTGATCAAGCTTTAAGTAGGGTGCTCATCTCTGCACGCATTTCTGGCACGTTGACCACCCTCAATTGCACGATGCCTTGTATGAGCTGATGTATCGTCACTGAACAGATTGATTGCTGCTGGCAGGTGAAGAATGCTGCAGGGGAGTGGATCACTGCAGAGCCAATACCGGGCTCCTTTGTTTGCAACATCGGGGACATGCTAAAGGTGTACACCAACGGTCTGTACGAGCCAACTCCCCACAGGGTCATCAACGCCGATCCCAGCCGCTCGCGCGTGTCAATCCCCTTCTTCTACGAGCCTGCCTTTGACGCCCAGGTGCGCCTTCTGTGTCAATAATAATCAACCTTGCCTCGCTTCAATCATGGAATCTTACGGCCCGAGAGAGGTTCCCTGCTGTAGCATCAATCAGCAGTCTGCTAGAGTGCCCTGAACGGATGTCTAGTGCAAAAAGTCTCCACACAGATCACGAGACAGTCTTGGGCAGTGTATACCGTACATGAACCTTTCCCAAACACCCCTCTGTGCTGATGCTGATGCCTGTTTCCCTCGTGATGTTTGTCTGTGCTGGTCGGTTTTGTGTGCCAGAGCCTGTTGTGGCAGGCTGTGACTTGGGTCAGATACTCCAGAATAAAATCTTGCATGCCGTGCGCTCACTAAGATGGGATCTACATGTGCTGTGACACTGGCTGATGCAGCAAAGCCTCCAGGTGCAGTGCGCCTCTTTACAGGGTTATTTTTGATCTTGCATGCTGACCAGATGGGTGGCGGACAGGTGGCGCCCATTCCTGCACTGCTACAGCCCGGAGTGGTTCCCAGCTTCGGCTCGGTGTGCTACGGCAGCCATTTGGAGAGCAAGGTGCTCAACAACTTTGAGCTGGAGCCGCAAGCCTCTTTTGTGGGGGAGGCCTGATCAGAGGCCTAGCTGGAAGGTTTTTGAGGACTCCACCAGACTTGCAGTCGATGCAATGGAGTGGGGATTTTCATGATGCTGATTGCGGGAGTTTGGGTGTTGTGAATTTGCAGGTACTAACATGTATAGTAACAGGTATGCTGCATGGTGAACGGTTTTGACTGTGTCTGAGAGTCTGAGATACTGAACGGCATCCTGCGACTCGCAGCCTCGGAGGCGGTTATTGTCAAATCGCCCTGGTTTCCACCCACTAGGCTGCCTCTATGGACTGTAAAATATATATACACATTATGCTTCGCTGACCTGAAGCTTGCCGCAGTTCGCAACCAGCTAAGATGAGTGGTACTTGATTGCTGGTGTCCAGCTTGGTAAAACTGCTCAGGACGCATAGAATATTGGAGTGCATGTCTCCCACTCATAATATTGGGCAGGGCATAAACTGAACCTTCCGAGACGATGAGCAAGCCGAGTCATTGACACTGGGATGAACGCGTGTTGGGCTCGGATCGTCTCTGTTTGCCTTACATACGTCAATAGGTAGCACTGAGTGCATCACTCAGGGCACCGACCTGAGCAGAACTGTCGGTTTCAGCTCTGCGCAGGACCCAATCTGAGGGCTTTTGGTACACCCCATCTGATCGAAAGCACGCCCCTTTAGCGCACGATACCGACGTTCAAGCACCTAGTATACAGCAATCTTCCAGATCCACCATTCTGCGGCACGAGGAAGTCACGACTGCGAACCCACTGACCGACTCACTGTTTATCCATACGTCTCGTAAAACGAGGAGCCCTTGGAACCGCGAACAGCAGCATGAGCTGCTCAATCGCAGAAAATCTTTTCCAGCGTGCGAACATTACTGCTAGTGGCTACCTGGCGGGAATGTACGCTGAACGAGCGGAGCTCTGAAGCTAAATCTGTACCGTGTCCTCTAGGTCAGTGCTCTCTTTCACAGGATAGCGGTCCACATGGACCATGGGCCCCTCGATCATTTGCAGTACGTTCTACTAGCATCCGAATTTGATGTTTTATGACGCGTTTGGCACCATGTATCCTGTTCTCAGACTTATAGGAGGCCCAATGGCGAAGTATTCATAGGCATGTCAGGAGGGCCCATGTCCTGTTGCACAACCTGGAGCCTGCTAAAGAACTCAATACCTTTGGAAGCCAATTCTTGTCCTTGAAAAGCCGAAATGTAGCGCCCAGCTGCTGCCAGCCAAGACTTTTGGAGCCTTGTAGGTGGGGCATCGAGCAGCAGCGACTGTTCCTCAGAAGGCTACAGCCTGCGTCTAAGAGCTATCCTCAAATCCAGATCTGGCAAAGGACGGGCCTGGGTCATTGTAGCACGCTCTGAGGGGCACTGTCTGGCTTTGCAGGTAGTTAGGTGCCATGAAGCTGAGCCTGAGCCAGCAGCCCCCTCAGGCGAATGTGAAGCACCTGATCCGGCAGTTTGACCCCCACTGCCCCTCCCACCCGCCAGGCCAGCTGCCGCCAGCCAAGTGGATGGACGTGCCCTTTGACATAATGCGCGAAGTCGTGCAGAGGCTGGCGGTGCATGATGTGCAGACCACGCTCCTTGTGTGCCGGGAGTGGCACGATGGCTTTGCCAACGGCGTAGTCTCTCTGAAGCCTCGCCTGCTCAAGCTGCAGGAGCTCGCCTACAGGTGGGGCCTGCCTCCATGCATATCATCTTAGACTTGGGCATGCCACTTGTCTGCGCATGTAATCATTAGTAGATGTGTCACAGTTTTGCCAAGGATCGCAACCTAGCTATGAAGCTGGATTTTGCCCATAAATCTCTCTCCCATGCTGCTATTGAGGGTCACCTGATCACGTGTCCACACATAAAACGTGTGGTCGTGATCAATACTTTTCCTTAGACTGTGAGAGTGCAGCAGGAAATGCCGGGGTTCTGGGATGTCATGGGGTGGGCATGCATGCATTGATTGGCTGTGATACTGATGCGCTGGTGATGCATGCTGCGCAGGTTCCCAGCATTACAGCAGCTAGACATGAGCGCGTGCCGGCGGGTGAGCAACGATGAGCTGGCAAACCTGCGCCACTTACCAAACCTCACCAGGTGGGCTTTCCTGCTGCATTTGATTTTGCTTTATCTCGATAAAAAGAGATCTGCATCTTTTCTTGGGTGAAGCTGGCCTTGCTGAAGCGGCATGTGAAGCTGGCTCCACTGAGAGAATCTCCATACTTTTCCTGCCTCCCTTGAAACATAGAGGAATATGACTGCAGACAGTTTGATTTATACGACGCCCAACTCATGTGCACTAAGGTTGACCTCTCAGAGCAATAGGACCGGGAAGATGCAGGCTTGCAGCCATCACACCAAGCACATGCGTGCTCCACAAGCCACCATGTGTTCACATTCTGATGAGTGCAAGCTTGATTTCCAGAGCCTACTGCTGTGAGAGTTGGAGGGACCTTTTTGGTATTCATGCGCTAATTAGGCGATGGTATTTGCTGCTGAATGCTGAGATTAGGTGTCATGGGGTGCAGCGTGGTGCTGGCGGGTTGTGAGGATGTGACAGACGAGGGTCTTCTGCACCTGAGCCACCTCTCCAGGCTGGCCTCCCTCAACCTCTCCAACTGCTGCAAGGTGCAGCCTCTCACCGCATCCTGCGAGCTCACACGGCAAGTTGCATGATTATAGAATGATGTACCTTGCGCACGGCACATTTTGGATCTCATGTTCCTCACCTGGAGCAACAATTGATTTGCCCAGGACATCCGAAGGCAGTCGGCCTTGGTTGTCTCTTTCATGCTCACCAGACAGTGCTGCAACCAGCATTTAGGGTGCTACTAAGCAATATCACGGGACCCTGGAATCAAGCTGTGACCCGGAAGCTATCAAATGACATGAAAGACACAAACGTGAAGACTAGCCTGCCTCGTCTGTGAGGATGTCATCGCATGTGTGTGTGTGTTCTCAAAAGGGCAATTTGTACAATTACTCTAACGGTACTTGGGGTACCATGCTCTTCCCAGGTGACAGACGGGGGCCTGCTGGCGCTGGCAGCGCTGCGCCAGCTGGGCAGCCTGGATCTCAGCGGCTGCGTCAGCCTTTCCGAGCGCGGCCTGGCCGCCATCACCGCGCGACTGCGCCGCCTGCACACCCTCAAACTCGGCGGCACCAGCCGAGTCGCAACCATCTCGGACGCGTCGGTCGCCGCCATTGCAGGGCTCACCTCGCTGACTCATCTGGACCTCTCCGGGTCCCATGACATCACCGACGCAGGTGCGCTCGAATCATCACCCCTCCCAAGCATCAAGGATGGCTTCGAATCGGGGGCCAGGATGTGCGCCACTATGCGCTGCTGTGAACGGCTTTAGGAAGCAAGCCCTGGCATCAAAGGTGGCGTTGGTGCCAATGTGAGGAGTTGAACAGCAACGGAGATGCAGTATTTATCGTCAGTGGGCAAGCTTGCTCTCAATGTGGAGAATGTCGGGGCTCGCTGCGCAGCATCCCCACTGACAGAATCTGTGCTTTTGCGGGCTGCAATGACGTTGAGAATATTGTGCACATTTGGGAGCTGGGCAGCAAACCCCTTACCATCTTCGCATTGAGTGCATCTTGGTGCTGTGTCGGCGGCCTAGTGTGGTACTAGCTTAGCCAGACCCTGTTGCGGCGCACTGGCTCCCACCCTCGCAAGTCATGCAGAGAGGTCGATTCAGCGGTCCTGTGCCGAAGCACAGCTTTCATATCAGTGGTATTTTTATTGGTTCCTCAGCATGTGCAATGGTGCCCACCAGGGGGTCATAACCATTTGCGGGTGCTGCGGGGCTGTTGTTGATGCCTCTGACGTGTAAGCTCAATTCCAATCGTGGCATGGCCTCCTCAAGCCTAGGCGCTGCCAGGCCTGCCATCTGGGACCTCCTGTAATTTAGAATTCTAGATCTGGAAATTCAAATTCGAATTTGAATTTTTGTCCAACGTCAAAATTTTGCGCCGCCGCAGGCCTGGTGCACCTTGGGTCGCTGGGTCGCCTGCGGACGTTGGTGCTGTGGAATTGCATGCGCGTGTCAGTCGACGGCTTGGCAGTGTTCCGGCAGCTTCCGGCGGTGGCGGACCTGTCCCTGCGCGGCTGCGCCCAGCTATCGGACGCGCTGTGTGGCTCCGTGGCGCACCTCGAACAGCTCACGCGACTCGACCTGCGCGCATGCGAGCGCTTCACCGGTGCGTGCATTCAACTTTGAATTTCACTGTTTGATGTTCCATTTTGGATTTGAAAATGCCCCTGACTTCCGCCAAGGCCAAGGATGCCTGTATTGGAATGGACGCAAACAGATGGCATTTGCACGCTTGCGCCAGATTGGTGGTGCGCATTGTCCTCAGATCCATTGTAGCTGAAGGGAACCTGAATCTTCTAATTGCAAGTTCTGAAGGATCCACTGATGGGTTACAGCACATATGTGGAACACTCCTGCCGCTCTTGGCGCCTGCTCTACGAGAATCAATATTGTAATATGCAAGTTTTGGCAATGTGCTGGAGCAAAAAGAGCAGTGGAACACAGTCAAGGCTGCACATGCAAACTAGCAAGACACATGCTGGTGGCTGAGGTGGCACAAAAATGTGTGGCCAGGGGCGGAGTTGCGTGAGTGGAAGGGGCTGAGCCTGCTGCAGGAGCTGAACCTGAAGGGCTGCTACAAGATCGAGGACGCTGGCCTGCAGGGGCTGAGCCTGCTGACAAGCCTCACCTCCATCAACATGCAGGAGTGCTGGCAAATCACCGCCCAAGGCCTGGCCGCCCTCTCAGGTGCTCAAATCATTCAACTTCCACTCATTTGGCGAGTCCCTTGTTAGGATGGATGTCAAGGAAGGTTGAAGGGGGTGAGCTGTTCCCAAGAGATGCAATTTTCAGGTGCGTAACATCTGGTAAAGGATTGTTCAAGGTATCATGTCCGGCATTTCCATTTGTTGGGAAGGTCAATTAAGTCTACTTGAGGCAGGCATGCCATAGGAGCTGGGCACTATCGCATGTGAGTACATGGTCATCACTGGCTACCAGGAAATCATGCGTTTATGGATTCATCTTAAAGGCGATCAGTTATGGCATCTTGTCGTCATGGAATACTGCCCGGCTCTGTGCTTCCAGTATCTATTCTTTATGTGGTTTCTTATTAATGATGTTTGGGACTGTGAATGGAACGCAGCCTGAAAAGCCTGGGTTCAGGCACGCAGCTTAATAAGCAGATGCTGGATGGGTCAGTCTTCTACACCACAGGACGGCTTAATGACAGGCCCCCCCTGTGGTGAAGTGGGCTTCCCTGTCCTGCATCTCCTTGCATGTCATGCTGTCCCCACCTCTGAAGCTTCGACCTTCCGAGAGCATTCTTTGCGTGTGCTTTTGTGCTGACGGCTTGGACACACTCTGGCTGTAAACACATAGCTGTCATGCAGATGCTGACTCATCATCCTGTCACGCTACAAGAATGCTGACATTGAGCAAGCCTCTTTGTGGTGTGGAGTGATGTTCTGCATCTGCTATTCCCCTGCATGCCATTCCATTTCTGCCTGTGAAGATTGTTTCTCCTGTAGATATGGAGATTTACATCAGTACTTGGTATCATAATAAAAAGTTGTCAGAGAGAACTATGGTTGGTTTGCTGCAATCACTTTGCTTTGTTGTGATTGCAGCAAACCAACCATAGTTCTCTCTTACAACTCTTTGTTCAGCTTTGTGAACTTCAAGCTCTCTGAAACATTGTTAACCCATGTATCTTTTTGCAAGGCAGATTATGCAGATAATGGATTATTTAAAATAGTGGATTTCTCACAAAATTTTGCCTTGCTCTGCCGCAGGTCTGAGCCGCATGGTGGACGTAAACCTGCAAGGCTGCCGCAAGATAAGCAGCCTGGAGCCGCTGGCTTCTCTCAGCCGCCTGGCAGCGCTGAATCTGCGAAACTGTGACGGTCTGGGTGACTCATCTTTGGGTCCCCTCAGCCGCCTGGTCTCCCTGCGTTCCCTCGACCTCAGCGGCTGCACCCACCTCACCGGCCGAGGGTGAGCTTTTTTTTCACTTTTCATTTTCATCTTGTGTACACGAGTGATAGCCTGTCCTGTAGAACACGTTTTTATCTTATGTAATTTTTATCTGGTCATTAGTAGCCAGATGACCTAAGATGGGACAGCCTACACAGCATGCAAGGCAGAGGTGCGGAAAAGTCAGGCCTGGCCTTTGTGGATCTCTACGTCCATGTAGGGATGGCCGGTTATGCCTAAGTGAATTGACTGCTGGATAGGGTGGAAAGTGCTTTGTTTGTAGGGATGTGGCTTAACACAGCATACGCTGGGTAGTTGAACTGACCCAATAGCTTGTCATGTATGCTGGGGCTCTCATAGGAGACACTTTGTGCTTATGTCTAGTGGCACGGGGAAATTGGGGCTCATAAGGGCCATCCGCACTTGCAGAGACTCTTCTGATGGATTCTTTTCCTGGAGCACTTCTGTAGCCATGCTGCCAGATCAAGACCATCAGGAGAGCTTCTGGACGTGAGAATGGCTGGCATTGCAGCAAACATCGTGCTTGCATGAAAACGGTGGACTTCTTTGTCATCAACGATTATTGCACTAAATGACACGTCATGTGCCGGCATGTGCAGGCTGCTGCCGCTGAGCTCGCTGACTGGACTCACAGCGCTGAAGCTGCAGCACTGCGCGGGGATTCGCCGCAGCGCTGACCTGGCGCCCCTGTCATTACTAACCGCGCTGTCAACGCTCAATCTGTCGGGCTGCTCCCAGGAGGAGGGCGCCGGAATCTCCTCTCTGGCAACACTCACCTGCCTGCGGTGAGTCATTCATGTCACTCTCCCTTGGAGAATCGCAAGGCTCCTTTGCAGCAGCTGGCGTGATTGTGTAATTCTGTCAGATGGTTTGTGGTCCTTTGGCGTCATGGTGTCTGTCAGCTAGCTTGCAAGTCTCCTCGAAATTGATTGGATTTCAACTTGGTCTACCAAGTGGCTGTACCCTCAAAGAAATGTGGCGTATACCTCGAGGAAATATTTCAGTTCTGGAGGGTCTGGGTTGGCTAGCTGGCATGGAACAGTGACGCTCAGAGGGGCAAGCATGTATGCAAGGGCTGATCCCTTAATACTCTTATAACAAATCATTTAAATTGAACAGTTCTGGCATGTCTCTCATTTGACTCAGGGCGCTGAGCTTGGACGGCTGGAGGCATGTGACCTTCATCGACGATGGGCTGATGGCGCTGACGTCTCTCAGGGGCGTTGCCTCCCTCAACCTCCAGGTCAGCCACATTTTTATTGCATCCTGCTTTAAATATCGCGAATCTTGAGTACTTCCAAGTAGCCTGATTGTAACCTGAATGGTTAATTATCCAAGGGATGTACATCTTTGCGCGTCAACGCTCTCAGCTGTTCTTTTAGCAGTGTTGTGAGCCGGTCCGCATGGCGATTGTTTCCCTTGCAGCTTGCCCTACACTTGAGCCAAGCTGTCCACTCCGCATGCAAGTTTCATGTGCTTTCCATGTGAGATCGCCGATAGTGTGAGGGGATTCTGCATCTGGCAACGCGTTGCCTTGTGTTGGGTGTCACAGTGACAGTGGAAGGAATAAACAAGAAGCAAGCTCTAACGTGAACTCGTGGCTGACTTGAAGCACGCCGTTCATCCATGAAAATTATTTTTTAATGCTTTTGCACGAGCAAGTTTATCTGATATGGGTTCTTACCAAGCGCCAATGGCCACATTTCTGCCGTATGGTGGATCTGCAGGGCTGCACCTCACTCACGGACGTGGGACTGGCAGCCATCGGGCACATGACATCGCTGACCAATGTCAACCTGCAGGACTGCCGCCAGATCACCGGTGCGCGCCTGCTCTCGGCAATCAATTTACTGTAGAGCTCAATCTGAAACCCCCACTATTTGAAAAGTCAATTATTAAACAGGTTGCCACCCGGCTGTCCCGCACGCTCAAAAGCTATTCTGTGTTCCCGCAACCCCAAAATCTGCCAACTGTACTAGGAATATGGGCATTTTGGGCTGCAACATAAAATTTTCCCCAAAATCCCCGCAGACAACTTCCCGGACCTAAACAACCTATTATTACCATCCCTCAGGCTCACAATTATTCATTTATTGGGGGTCATTTGAGCGCTGCGGTGTTCACAATGCTAGAACCCTGGAGGGCTCTCATTGCTGGGGATCACGCGGCTCTTGTCCTGCACCAGATGCGAAAGGCCTTTTCGCGTTCTCTGCTGTCCGGTTGCAGTGCATTGCACTGCCATGCATCCTGACAGTCAGGCAACATGACAAGGTCCGTATGCTTTTGGTGGAAGATGGGGGACGGCTGGCACCTTCACTGGTGAGGAGGCACAGATTACATGACGTGTTTGTTGGGTATCACATGGTGCCTACATTAGGATTTAATATGACGCCTGGAGTATGCTCAGGAGAGCTTGACTCCGTACCAGGAGAGCTGTATACCAGCCTCCTCTGAGGGGTCTACTCATTATACGCTTGCGCACCATCACTTTTTTGTGGGCCTTTTGTCCTTGCTGAGCTGAAGCTTAGACGCTTTAAATACTGGCTCGGAGGAACAGAAAAACAGGCGCGCTCCAGGACGTGAAATTGGGATTGTCAAGTGCTGTGGTTTTCAGTGCACCCCTGGACATTGTGAATCGTGCTGCCTGTTCCTGATGTGTGCGCATTCAATTTTCTGCGCGCATGCGATTGCATTGCCGGCGTGCCAGCATGTTGCCATGTCCAGCACTCATACCCTGCCATCCACCCTTGCTTGTGGCCATTCAGAGTAGGGGTGCTCCTAATACTAGTCATACTAAAGTTAGTATAGTGATTGCCCCTACTCACAATGAGCCCCATGCGCGTTGCTTACCAATCATCAGTCCCCTCCCTGCGGGTGTTTGCCCTCGTTCTGGACTCGCTGGCTTCACCACGCTCCCTGTTCCTGATGGGAGCATTTCATTTATATGTGCGCGCAGGCGAGGGCTTTGCGGGCTGGGCGGGCATGGCGCACCTGACGAGCCTGAGCCTGCAGAACGCCAGCATGGTCTCAGACGCCGGCTGCTGCGCCATAGCGCGCATCACCTCCCTCAGGACTCTGAATCTGAAAAACTGCCCCGCCCTCACCGACGACTGCCTCGCCGCTCTAACTCCCCTGGAGCGCCTGTGCCACCTGCGCTTGCAGGTACATCTCCCATGGTCATTGTTAGTCACTGTTGGTCACCCTACTGGATTCTTGGCCAGTCGATTGTCTTTGTGATTGGTTGGCTTGGTGGAATATATATAATCAACACCCCTGAGAGGTGGGGTGATTAAGGAAAGCAGGGTGATTTTCTACCTTGTTCCTAGATATACAGACCCACTCTTGTTTCGAGGGGGGATTTTTGGAGTGCTGATCGCCAGCAAGACCAGAAGCTTGTCCCCGTCTACCTTGTTTCTAGATACACATGCCCCCTCTTGTTTTGAGGGGGCAAATTTCGGGGTGCTGAGAGGAGTGCGACCAGTTGCGGGGCTGCTGGCAGGGTAACCAACAGCTGAGCGATGTCGCACTGGCGCACTGCGCGCGCATGCCCAGCCTGCAACACCTGGAGACCAGTAACTGCTGGCACCTCACGGATGCCGGGCTGACTCGGCTGACGGCGCTCACCACGTTGGCGCACCTCGACCTCTCCTACTGCTGGCAGGTGGGGGCCACCTTTTTTGCGCCAGAAATTAATCTTGCACTTCCTATGGCATGTGTTCTGTACCTGGATCTGGGCATGGCTGAACCATGACGTGCAGGTCAATGGTCTGTGCGGAAATGAGGGGCAGAGAAAGAAAGTGTGTGCGCATAGCTCTTGTCAGTCGATGTGGTCCTACAGTGTACAGGTGGGTGCGTCAAGCACCCGCATCGCTGCTGCTGCAGCAGGGCTTCTCTAAGAGCACGCTTTTCGCTGTCCGCTGAGGTGTGGGACATGCTGCCGGCTGGCCACAATAGGCGCTTGCTGGTTGTCCTGCACGTTGAGCGAGCAGACAAGGCTGCGTAAACTGCTCTGCTCGTGCGTCAGAACAAGCCATTTTGCAGAGGTGCATGCCATGGGCTATCTAATCCTCGCTGCCCCGGCTCGCAGGTGACTGACAGAGGAGTCGAGCACTTAGTGAAGTCGCTCACGACATTAGTCACCCTCAACGTCATCGGCTGTCACCGACTCACGCCGCGCGCAAAATGCCAGGTGGCGCGCCTGCTCGGCAACCCCGTCAACATATAATCATACCCTCTCTTCGGGGGAATAGGTGTATCAACAGGCAGGTGTAGAGAGGGGAAGATGGTGCAATACTGTTAACAACGTTGCTTGAATTGAAGCGTCCCCTGCTTGCAAGGAGTCTTGACATGCATCACTAAAGATTAATTGAATGCATCACTCTAGTGCCTGCAAGAGCATATTGCAGCTGGATGGATGGTTGAGGGCTTTGAACAGACAGGCTGCATTGTATGAGAGTCTTCACATAAGAAAGGAGTCAGAGCAGAGCGCTCGGCTGCGCGACTACTCTGCCTGCCAGCACTTTTCTCTGAGCAGTGGTGAATGAACGATAGAAAGGGAAGCTCTGCTGGCATACAGTTGTGGCGTATGTTGATTCGGTATGGGAGCGTTGATTCGGGGGTTGGATGAGATTTGCGTGTGCAAAATTGCAGAGCTCTCTGTTGTATCTTTGTTGGACTGGAATCCACACTGTATTCATTTTTGTACTATAGCTCGATTGGTCATATTCTTGGTCCAGAGGATTGTTATCTTGGTGTGTCTGATTGCTTGCTTGTATTTACACCTAGGCTAGACCCGATGTGTTTTGTGCTTTCTGGAACACTGCACCTGTATATGCACCCTCTGTGCCTTTAGACGAGCTTGTGCTGGGTATGTGCAAAACGAATGAGCACAAACCCAGCACAAATCAGAGTTGAGGCCCAGTTGGTGATCTGCAACGTTTATTCAGCAATGTGCCAAAAGTATGATAAAACGAGAGTGTGGCAGCATGGACATACTGAAATTTTACAAGAGCCTGAGCATGAGCAACCACCCACGTGTTTTTAATCATGAAGGGTGTGTGATCTGACACGACGCCTTCCTGGATATTCCTAACACGTGCTGGCCAAGTCTGCTATCAAATACCGTTATCCGCACCTAGGTGCCTCCTCAAAAGCAGCAGTCACATTATGGACACTTCAGCAAGTTGCCTGCATACCTCTCCATTTTGTTTGTCCCCGAATTGCTCACGCCATGCAAACCACCACAGTCCACATGCTGACCGCTTGTAAAGGTCCTTATCTGCTCTATCATCTGTTGATTGTGGCTATTAATTGGTCTAGCAAAGCATGACCACCACCATGCTTGTATACATCCCAATTCCCACTCAGCACATGCCGCCTCGGCATTGCAAAGAATACGGCCCAACATAGTTTTTGAATCCTGCAGTGCTCAACATAATCTTCAAACGCTCCCTCTGAAATCAGTATCAGCACACTCTCATACTCACCGATCGCAAGGTATCATGAGGCCCCCAAAACGGTTCAACTCTCCTGCATCAGGCGCGGCCTAAGCAGGCACGAGGGCCTTGTCCCTGATTTGCCGGGCGGCAGAACGCATGGTGACTAGCTCCTCTGCAGAGCTGGGGTGTACACCCACCACGGAGTCCAGCATCTTCTTTGTCACCCCCATCTTGACAGCCACCGCGAAACCCTGCAAGGGTGACACAGTAAACAATTTACACCAAAATATTGACACACACATTTGAGGATTGCACATTGGGGAAGGTGGAATCAGGCCTGGACAACCCTCTGCTCATTCCGTTACAAATGACGAGGTCAGCATCACACTGCTGGGTTCACTCCAGTCACCGGTCCATTCCTAAGGCTCTCAGCACAACGGCAGGATTTCTACAGCATTGGGAAGAGGTCCTTGCTTGAATGGTTGTTTTGAGAGGTTCCTGAGGGCCCAAAATCTGCTTCCCTGCTGGCCCCACTTTGCTGCCGGTGTTTGTGGCAGGGCTATCACCCCTTCAGATACTGCAAATACAGACGCCGAGGCAAAGCCAGCGCCAAACATGAGGGGGTATTTTGTCTGCAAGGATTTGTGTGTGAGGCATCAGCTTACCTGGATGATCTCGGAGCAGTCTGGTCCCACCAGGTGCACGCCCACCACCAGGTCACTGTCAGCCGCCACTATCAGCTTCATGAAGGAGCGCCCCTCGTTGCCAGAAATTGTGTTCTTCATCGGCCTGCGCCAGGACCACATCAGCCAGATTCAACCACCTTCTCTACCAGCCTCCTGGATTCCCTTCTAGATTTCCTTGCAGCACTTCTGCCATCTCCCGCCCGCCTTGTTGCCAGGCAACCACACAGTGACAGCAATCAATCGCCCTCCAGTATCTTGGCAATAAGAACCAAAACCCCAGCAGGCGCAACCGATCAGACTCACAGGTAGATTTCAGCAAGGTGGAAAGCTGGCACAAACAACGAACAAACAACGAACAAGCACCTCACTGGTCACTGACAACGTAGGCCAGAGGAGGTGTGCATGCAGGGGAGGCAGCCCCTTCTGAAAAAGGGGGAATGTGCAAAAACAAGGGGGGCCATACTTGAAGCTGGAGGTGTAAATGTCCACGTTCTTGTGCTGCTCAATGGCCTCCTCCTCAGTGAGGCCAACAGTGGCGATGGGAGGAGAGCTGAAGACAGCGCTCGCAATTGCATCATAGTCTGGCTTTGCATCCTGCTGATCTCCGAAGGCCTTCTTTGCAAACGCCATGCCCTGCAAAAGGTTTAAGGCTCAAAATTAGCAAACAATATTGCATGTTCTCCACATGGCAGGCTCAATCCCAGGCGGGAATCAAACAAGCACAAATGGCAGACAGCCCTGCAATAGGTGAGCATACAACAGGAAAGCTAATGCATGCATGAAAATCTAATTCACTACTGCACATTCAGTACTCCACGCATCACCCCTAAAGAAGCATGCATGTCCTTAGACAAGCCTCTTTGTAGTGCACAGATGCTTGCGGGGGTACCACATGCGTGATGTCACTGTGATTGCCACTCCCGGCTTGCCTGGCAATAACAGTGGGAAGAGACTAAGAGTGACAAAGAATTGACTTCACACCTCCATGAGCGCAACTGGCGTAAGGGCGACTCGGTCGGTGACATCGCCCACGGCCCAAATGGAGGGCACAGATGTCTGGCTGAACTCGTCCACCTTCACTGCTCCTGTCTTCTCCTCCAATTCCACGCCAGCCTGGCAGGTGACATCACGCCAGCAGTGCCGATCAGCCAACCACCGCTCAGCAGGGCAAAAGGGGAAGACAGCCCCTGCTTGAGGTACTCAATGGAAGTCTGCCGCAGGTGCAAAGAAGCAGAGTGTCACCAGAGCAATGCAAATAAGGACACTATACCTTGCGCCGACATCCAAAGCCTTCAGGATGACAGTGAAGCAGAGCAAATGCATAGAGCTTTCGCTGAGATTCCCCTCAATACCCCAACACAAGGCCAAGCACACGACCATCCTGCCTGGCTTTCCCATACATCTGTGAAGCGCTGAGGATGACTGTGCAGCGCACCTCTTCGCAGCCGAGGCCGCGCGTATTGGGCTTGCGCCCGGTGGCCATCAGAACATGGTCCAGCCCTTGGAGCACAACTTGGCCGCTCTCCTTGCTCTCCGCCACGAGGGTCAGTTTGCCGTCCTCGCCCTTGCGGATCTCCACAGGGGTGGCTGCCGGGTGCAGATTTAGCCCCGCAACACTGTACTGCTCCGTCACGAAATTTCTCACCTCCTCATCAAAGCCCCGCAGCGGCAACGGCTGCGGTCGCAGGCACCCAAGACATGTCAATATTTTCTTACTTCATCATTCAAATTCAAATTCAAATTGTAGATGCTCCCACTGTCCCCAGCCGCTTGTTGTGAAGAGCTATGGGCATGGGCAGCCATGGAGCTATGCGCAGCAGTGGAGAACCATGGGGTTTCACCAGCTGCCAGGGCCTCCAGTGTAGCCCGAAACAACAGACTCTTACATGAGGGAATTTCTGCTTATACCGTACCAACTTACTTAAAAGAGCCAAAAATGTAGCAATGCATGCATGCAGTGTGGCCTGAAAGATCCGCTCGTTGAGACCATCACACTATACTCCCACGCAGCAGCTTCTGGTCCAGACCCATAGGGAACGGACTGCGGGACCTTAGCATGATTGAGCGGTCCAAGGTCATAGCACTGCCTGCAGCAGAGCGCACCTGGCGGTAGAAGACATGGGTCTCGGAGCCGAAGTTGTTGTAGATGCCGGCGAACTCGAGCGCGATGTAGCCGCCGCCCACGATCGCCAGCTTGGCCGGCAGCTCGGGTAGATCCAAGATGTCATCACTGATGATCGCGAGCTCCGATCCCGGGATCGGCGGCACCGTCGCCCGCGCACCCGTGGCTATCAAGATGTTGCGCGCCTGCAGAACAGCCCAACATGCACGTCAGCATATGCTGTGTCAAGGATGCACCTGTGCGCCACAGTGGAGTACCAGTTCCCTCTGCCAAACCGGAGGCACAGTGCACCCAGGCACCGGTAGTGCCTGCCACTGACTTGCATCACATGCGTGTCCATGAAAAGCAGAATTACTACGGCATGCTGCGCTGAGTGGATGGTTTCACACATGCAGAAAGGAGGAGGAACATCCGCCGCTCCGAGCGGGAGGCAGAATCTCTGCGTACCGTGTAGCGCTTGCCGTTGACTTCCACGGTGTGCGCGTCCACGATTTTGCCGCGACCCTCAAAGTACTCAACGCCGGCGCCGGCCAGCAGCTTCATGTAGACGCCGTTCAGCCGGTCCAACTCCTTGTTCTTGTTCTCCATCAGCCGCTTCCATGTCAGCGACGGCTTTGACGCGTCCCACCTACGCATGGCATGCCCCTCATTAATTATTTTTAGAGATTTATGCAGTGTCCCTCATCCCCCCAATGGACGGCCAGGACTTTTTTGAACACTCCATTGATCAGAAGCGCATCAAGAACTTGAACCTCTACAGCCGCAGCTTGGGCTTCGGTGGGCATTACACATGCCTGGCCTGGATCCCTGCTGCCATTCTCCAAGCGAGTCACAAGAAAGGCTCTGAAGAGACAGGGCCTCAAGCAGCCACACAACCATCAGCAACTTCTGTCTGGCTGTACAAGCTGGGCAGGGCTCCTTTGGGTCTGGTCAAGCCTTCAATTATCTACGCGGAGTTAAGCAATGCGCTCTGATCTTCCCGGCTGTCCTTGGCAACAACAGACTGCCGCAGACTGCGCAGCGAGGTGAGTGCCAAACTCTTTCTGGTCCTATGTATGATCTTGTCACGGCTGCTTCTGGTCTGAGCAGCCCTCTGACAATCTGGTGGGTTCCACAAAACTTTCTGCAAGCTCCCCGGCTGTCCCTGGCAGTTATAGAGTGGATCTGCCACAGGCGATCCGCTAGGGGGAGGCTGTGAGGTGAGATAAGTGGGACACACCCGAAGCCAACGCTGTCCTTGAAGGCCTCGGCAAATTCGCCACCATAGACCATGAGCTTCTTGGGCACGCATCCACGCAGCACGCAAGTGCCGCCCGCGCCACCCTCCGTGTCGGACGCCTTTCGGGCAAAGGGCAGCTCGCAGATCGCCGCCTTGATGCCTGCAGCATGCGCGCACATGAAACTGACCTCAGCACGCAGCTTGGGACGATTAATGCGCCTTCTGGGGGTGCAATACGCATGCCACTGGCCTTAACATGCAACTTGTGGCGCCTGCGTCCTTCAGGTGTGTGTCCTTCACATGCCAGCGGCCTCAGCATGCAGGTGGGCACAAGTATGCGCGTTTCTGGGTGTGCAATACGTATGCCACTGGCCTTGATATGCAGCTTGGCGGGCTGTGTCCTTTTGGCTATGCAATGCTAAGGCGCTTTGCCTGTCCTGCCCTGGGCAGAGCAGCCCTGCCCTGGGCACACCTTCTGCCAGGTTTCGGGTGCCATCGCGGGCTACTTCTCTGATCTGGATCACCGGCCACCTGTGCAGTCTGGCGGCACGCAGGGCGCATGCAAGCATATGCTGGCCCATCTCGGGACAATTCAATCTGATTACACAAGAGGGTGATAGGAGGAAGTCACCGAATGTGGACGCAGCAAAACGTGCAGCGCGCACTCCACCGCTGCCGGCCCCGATTGTGAACAGGTCAAAGTCGTACTGCCCAGAGCCGTTTGTGCTCGCTCCATTGCTGGAGCTCTCCGCCCTGACCTGTGATTCGCATTGGAACAAAGGTCAGATTAGACAGCACAACTGCATGCTGTTACTCTATGCTATGCTCTGTGCAGGACACATGTGGAAGAGCGTGAAATAAAAAGTTGCAGGGTATGCTTGCCTGATGCGACTGTTGGCCGATCAGATTCACAGGGGAGAGTGCAGAATGCTGCAGGTGCCTGCTCCTCCCCATAACAGGGCTCTGTGAGCTGCAGATGTGGTGAGCCCATCTGCATGGCAAGGGCTTCTGGCAAAGTAATCCTGCGAGAAAGGTGCACCTCGATTCATACTGTGATCGGCTTGCCAAAAACAGGACGTGCAGCAGATCTCACGTGGTTGCTGTCCCCGCAAACGTAAATCTCGGCGAACAGGGTCATTCACTAAAGATCTTTTCACAATGAAAGGTGTAAATTGCACGCTTTTCCCTTCTTAGGTTAAGATGAGCACTGATGCCTAAGTCCTGCGAGGTTCAGTGCGATACTTTGCAACATTAGAAGCTGGTATGAAGCCCCTACTTTGTCTTCCGATTGCTGCCCCTGCAGACGCTCTGCATCCAATACTACTAGCATGCATCATCGAAATTGCGCCTACCATCATCGATCCTCTGCTGGGGAGGGCGCGTTTGAGGAATGACGTCCATGCCTGTGCCATAGCGGCACGTGTTGCGGGCCAGCGTGGCAGTTTAGTCTATCCTCTAATCCAAGGATATCGAAGCGAAATATCAAGTTTAACTGCTACAACTTAATCCCAGCTCGATACCTACTCGCTGCAGAAAGTGCACATCTTGTGCGAAGGGTGTGCCGCAGTAGATTGATTACGAAGCGTGGTACTGATCTTCCCTTGCACGCATTGAGCCGTCAGTCATGGCCAGCTGTTCGTACCAAACATTGCCTTCAAATTTGAATCGCACAGTACACAGCCTTCATCAGCCCAGTTGCAGTTTCCGCGGACACGCTATCAGTAAGACGCTGAGGCGATCTGTGCGGAGGTGTCCCTGCAAAGTCCAGGTAATTCTTCTCCCTTGACATTTGTGTTCCGTACACTGCTTCTTGATTGTTGATGATGAGATAATGGCGCACCTGAGAATAGTGAAGTCGATCTTTTTCTCAACAGGCTGTCCTCGACCAGGGAGCGTTCCTTTCAGTCTTGCAGCAGGGAGCAGCATTTGGTGCGCACCCTTGCAGATGCGGCCTTTCAGCGCTTTAATTCTGCAAGGGAAGTCCTGCTCTTTGAACGCTGGTTCTCAAGATGTGGAAGTGCTGACATGCACATGCCTCCTGTGCAGTTGCTGTGTCATTGGGAGAGGGCATTTACACGCGCTCTCAGCTGAAGGCAAACGCAAAAGGACGCCCGTCAATTTTTATTCTGATATCCACCTCGGTGGCACTTGCTGGGGTAAGTTCCTTCAACAATGGTCCACTCCCACATCATGTGTCCCATGCTCTTGCATGTCATTGAATTGGCATGGCATTCGATCGCAGCATGATTGCAGCTAGGGATATAGTGGCTGCTCAGACAGCTGCTCAATATCCCTCCTGACACACTCGTGTTGCACACCCGGCTGCTGTAAATTACGCTGAAGCTGAGAGGTTGAGGTTGGCTGTGCAGGCTCTTGCGCTACTGACCCAAGGGCAGCAGAAAGCAGGCCTTGCTGTGGGCACCATCGCCTCTCTGATTCTCTTGATCCTTGATATCAAGCGGGCCTTCGATGTAGGTGGGTGATTTATGTTTTTGCCCCTCATGCTGGACATGTACAGCGTGCAGCAGGCCCATCTCATATTCAACTGCCTTGGCATGCCCATAGAGGGAATTGATATGGTTTGGGGCCGTTTAGCAGTCTTTGATTGGGGAAATTTTTCTTGCTCGCAGAGGATGACCCAAAGGCGTGGCCTGGTCCCAAGGCGTGGCCTGCCAGCTTGTCTCTCATCAGCTTTTTCGCTGTGAACGTGTTTGGCCAAGCGCTACTGCGCGCATGATAGGATGCCTCCAGTTGCCTTCAGTGGTGATTGTGGGACTTTGGGACTCGCATAGTTGACAGAAGCCGTTTTGGCGCTACAAGCATGCACACTGCAGCACTCTTGATTTTAGGCCATGGACCTGAAAGTACATATGTAAAAGCTGTATGCATGGAAATGTACAATGATTAGACACAACATGTACATCTAATCTTCAGGCTTTTTGTAGCCTTTGTGTGCCAAGCTTAAGCCAGAAGTGCAATTCGCTCACCAACATTTGCTCAATATAGTACTGTACTTTCATTTGACTCATCACCCACACGGAGTGGCAAGGGAAAACATGCAAATGTTTTGCAGGAGTGGATTGCATGATTATGGAGCAGGCTTCTAGTGCTGCAGCAGGTAGAATTACAGATCTACAATTGCAGAGTGCGGATGTTTGCCAGCAAATGGCACGCTGAGGGCTCACCTCAACAATTGAATTCACCATACAATTGGGCAGTGCAAGAAATGATAGGATAGCTTCAGTGTTTCAACAAAGAATTGGAGATGGTCTACATATCCCTCAAGAGGCTCTAGCAAGTAAATATAGTACGGACTGGGGTTATCACTAATCTGGCTTGCAAATTACGGTATCTGACGAAGGGACAGATATCCAGACAGACAGGCTACTCAACCAAAACTGACATACCCACTTCCAGAATTCCGGAGGAGTGGACACGATATGAATGATAGACATAGTCAAGACTCTGGAATTCGGGCAGCAAACATCGCCATCCCTCTACACAGGGTTGCAACAACTTGAAGACTCCACCCCGGCTCTCATGATGCAACATGATCATGGTCCATATAAAGCACATGGACTCACTCTGCTCTGTCTGGCAGACTTCATATTGGCACAACCCTTGAAGAAGGGTCAGACAGCCTGTCGAGAATGAACAGTCTTTCCAATATGTACTGCACAGTGAAGCTATACGAAAACATGTAGCGGTGCTTGTGCAAAGCTGCCTGCATGCGCCCAATATTAGCCTGGGCTATCAAGGAGGGAATCTTCGCCCGGTCTCTGAATGACACAACTATCGCAAATTCCTGCCAATTCAAAACTTCCTGAAACGGCAGCCAGAGTTCCTCGTCCCAAACATAGATTGGGATTGTGCCTAGCTGCAAGGTCTCATACAGACGGAAAGAGGTTGAGCCAAAACCCCTGGGGCAGAAGGAAAAAATGCTGCTCTCGCTGATTATCTTCCAGTGCTCGTTGGGACCCAGGAACAAGTATCTGTCTCTGAAATCCTCGTGCAAACCTTTCCTGATGTAAGAGGTATTGGACCCCTGGAAACTCACTGAGATGGTCTTGGCGCGGCCCTCTGGCTCCAGCACACCCTTCAGAAGGGGAATAGGAATGGCCTTCTGAGGGGGACTGCCACCTCCCGCTGAAAAAAGGACCATGTCAATGCTCTGAGGAACTTTCAGCTTGAGCCCGTGGTGTTTGAAGCCCAAGTCCAGCTGCAGCACAGTGAAGTACTGGAACGCTGGATCCAGACCATTCAGCAGCTGCTGCATCTGATCTCTCAGGCTATTGTTGTGCATGCAGTCGGTCCAAGCAACGGGCAGGTAGATGCGAGACATTTGGGGTTTGCGAATCCCCCACTCGCTGAAGAACACGTTTTCAATCCAGGGCCCACTGTACCCGGCCCAGGTATGCGGTCCAGGGCGAAGCATTGCGGTCTTCTGTATGAGCCGTTCTTGGTATGTTGTAGCGGCATCAGGGCTCCCTTGGTGGTCCTCATGCGTTAGTGCAAATGAGAAGCCGATCAGAGCGCTGAACGCGGCGCAGCGCAGCCAACTCCATTCGGATGGCATCAACCTGTGAAAATCTTCAAATATGGAGCCACGGATCATAGATAGAGAGAAGGCGTGCAGTCCGGGCTAGCTGTGAAACAACTTCAGAGTATTCCCAACAGTTGGCATCACATGCAGCTCCTAGCATCGCACCTAAAATGATCGAGACAGACGGTGAAGATATGACAATTGACCAGGCGTTTGAACGGGTCAGCATCTCGGAAGAACAACGTGGGACTTCCGTCAGATCACTGTTCGGTGTCGTCTGTCCCCGGCATCCAAGCGGCGTCAATGAATCCTTTCCCAACATAGGTGCATTGTTTTTTTAATGCACTTCATTAAATGTTACTTTCGTCTTCTTTGATTCAAATGGCGCGAGACTCGCCATCGAACTAGTCACTGCCGGGATCAGTGAGATATCCTTAGTCACGATTCCCAGGCACAAGAAAGCTGAATGCCACCAGTCTGGACGCTTGTTATCAAAGGCACTAACTCAGTGCATCCAGTTCCTGTTACAGGTGACCTGTATGTTGAACTCTTCCATGCAGATGCCTTTGGATAGCTTTGCCCGCAGAAGAACAACACCTTACAACCTTCAAGATCAGAGAGAGAGAGAGAGAGAGAGATTACACTTTTTCCGGCCACACAGGGCTGATTAAGCGTCCCACATATCTCAAACCATCAGTAGCACACAC
>JADEYI010000432.1_pt1 | contig 58949 bp, 78 predicted proteins | sample 8542331 | NCBI WGS metagenome assembly JADEYI01 (sample SAMN16510988, study PRJNA670497) | mine drainage metagenome | isolation source: biofilm near Copperflume 1 | place: Germany: Marsberg coppermine Kilianstollen | collected 2018-02 | reverse complement strand
ATAATAATAATAATAATAATAATAATAATAATAATAATAATAATAATGATAATAACAAATTAAAATAATAACAATAACAATATCAGTAATAATAATAGTAACAATAATAATAATGAGCACGACTCAAAGCATAAATGCTGAAAGTAGCACACAAGGACTGCTTGCATCTCATTGGGACCTATGAAAAAATGGATCAGGAGTCAGGTGTCTAGCTGTACAAGTGTGCCATAAGGACTCATCCGTACGCATGCACTGGTGCTAAGTCTTCAATGATGTAAGCTGTGGCATGGGATTCCTTGACGGTCAACAACCTGCACCTGAGCACGTGATGACTGCATCTATCAAAGGCAGCAGTGCATGCTAGACAAGACTGCACCTGAAAGTGACCAGAAACATCTTGTGTTGGTTGTTTCAAAGGCTGAGCGATTCAGAAGGCAGACCTGGTGCTGTGCCATCAGCTGGCTGTCTGGCAAGAGGAACGTCCAGCAGCAGCACTCGCGAGCCCCATGCAGCCGCCAGCACAGCGCCAACCGCCCGGCCGGCCAGCGGCGCAGCGCTCACCCGCCAGGCAGCGTGCGGCAGGCAGCCCTGCAGAAACAGCGCAGCAAATTCTCATACAATAATGCACTTTAAGGGCAAGTGCAGCACCTCATTTCAAAAACGCAAGTCCAGTACCATGCACAGGGATCACAGGAGGCATCAAAGCATTGTGCACTTATCTGGACTGACAGCAGGGGTTTCAGGCTTCACGCCGGACCTCTTCACAGTATGTAGACATGCAGGCTTCTCTTTGTGCATGGACAAGCTGGCACACATGCCGGCAGGCTGAGAGTGATAAGGGGAGATCATGGGAAAGCAGCTTGCCTGTGGGGCGTTGGGGGGCCGGGGGATATTGTGCAGGATGTTGAGGCGCGCGTCCGGCAGCATGCGCGCCACGTAGGCTGCCCGCGCAGTGCACAGCAGCACCGTACCATCCAACGGACTTGCACCATCCTGCAAACATCGAGAACACCTCTGTTACAATCCAGCACAAGGGCCAACCTAAAATATCACCTGAGCGCCCTGTCATGATGAGCCTGGGTGCACAGCGCTGACAATCTTGACGGCCTTGACCAAGAAGGGCCAATTGAGCCAAAGTGAATCCCTATAGCCTTCATTTGGGAAGGGTTCGTGAGCCAAAATGACTCCCTCAGGAGCTGGTGGATAATTGTGCCGTGCCTCATCGGACTTGCCAGCGCCTGGTACGATATTTGGCGGCAACATACACCCCCTTGCAGTGGGATACACTTACATGAATTTGGCACCCAGAGTGATCATGTAAGGAAGGGATTGGAGACAATGACCTGGAAGAAGAGGGAACGTGCGGCGTCGTCGGGGCTGGCCGGCCGGTGCGGCGGTGCGCGCGGCAGCGGCAGAGCGGAGATGCGGCAGATGGGCCCCAGCTGCCGCCCGTCCAGCACCAACGTCGGTTGGGTACCTTTAGACAGGCGTCCTGCGGATTGATATGATCTTATTCAACCTTTGGTAGATACCAGATCTATAGCATGCCAATTTCATGGTATTGCCCTGCAAGTTGATGACACTCCCCTCTTGACGTGCGTTGCCATCAAAGAACCCAGAAAAACTAATGCATGCTGTTGCTCTAGCTGCCAGCTAATTCGTTGTTCTCTCCGGGGTTTATTAAGTCTTCCTGAATTGCCCAACTCTAGAGAGAGTTTGCATGGCAATCAAGTGAGCTGGTGCAGGAAAAATCATGAAGCCAGTCTGCCGAGTATGAGAGAGGGCGCGCACCTGCGAGGAAGTTGGTGATGGATGCATAGGCTGACACATTGTGGTGCACGAGGCGGCCGCGGCTGTCGCAGGTGAGCGCCACCGCGCGTTCTGCCGCGTTCCCTCCCTCCAGGAACGCGCACCCCACAACTGCCGTCACGTGCGCCTCTGCACATGCATCACAGCGATGAGTCTAATATAAGAAAAACAACCGGCCCAGGTGTTTAATGTCAATAAATGTAGTAGCATTGAAGCCATTGGTGATATAATGGCTGCCAATACATCTCGTGCTGCTTCCATGCTATTACACTCACACTGCCCTGAGCATGATAAAATCTGCCGATCTGTAGTGGGTGGGCATGTGCATGTTGTCATATGCATGTGCTGCACGTTGCGGCATTGATAGCACATCTCTCATATGCTATTACTCGTCTCTGCGCAAGCTTGATTGTTTTATAGGAAAAGCCAATAAGTCACACCCTTGACTGTTTTGACGCACTCCCAGCCGCTGCGCCTGAGCTCCCAGAAGGCCACATCGCCGTTGGCATGGCCCACTCCCAGCAGATTCCCAGCGGGGCTGAAGCCGAGCGCGCTAACCTCCGCGCCATCCCCCGGCCGCGGCTCACCCAGCTTCATCACCTGAGAAAAGCAGCCCATTTGCTGTGCAAGTCAGCTTCTACGTGAGCATGCATGATGGTGCTTACCTTGTGCTGCATCAAATAGCACAGAGCGAATAGCCATAAGCAACGAGGGAGCTGAAGAAAGGCTCTCTCAGTTATATTTAATAGCAGGGCAAGCGGTGCTGGCATGCACCATACTACTGCAGCCAGGGCAATGGGACTTGGCGGCAAGCCTGGTAACTCTGAGCTGGGAAAATGATGCACTGATTTGCTCTTTGAGGGGCCACTGCATTGGTCGCAGCAGAGCGCACCTTGGGCCCGGCATCAGGGCCGGCATCGGTAGACAGGCCGCGCGGCAGAAGCACAAAGGTAACACCTGCACAGGCAAGAACATTATAAAAATACCCGTCCAGTCTAGTTTACCACGCACAATTTCAACAGGACAGAGAATGCCAGACATACAAGGTAGTGCAAGTGCTAACTAGAAAGGGCTGCCTGCAGTCCCTGTGACATACCAGACACCTTGACAGCTACGAAGCTCAAACTGAACAGGAATGAATCTCACCGCTGGACATGCCCAGGGCCACCACACCGTGGAAGCAGCCGATTGCGCGCGGCGCGCCAAACATCCGGTAGTTTGTCGCCGCCTGCCACATGCACCCCGTACTGTATTTACTCAGAGGTGAAGTGCAAACTTGCGGGTTGCTGTGTGCCATTTGCCCAGCCCTTGCAGAGATCTGAGGTCATTCCTGAACCAGTCCATGTAATGGGCAACACAAATATCAGCATGTCCCGAGACAGGAACAAGCTAGCCTCGCGGAGCCATTCAAGGGCTGTGCATAATTTGCATATGCACTTTTGAATTCAACCACACACGATTGAACCTGTGGAAGGAAGAGCCTGGCTACTGCTGCGGGACTATCATTGCATAAATCATCCGCCTTCAGCAAGGGAGCAAATGGAGAGGCGCGCGCCTGCGTCAGGGCCGGGAGTGCGTCTATGCGCGCACACAGCGAGCCGCCGACGGTGCTGCCGCGTGGGCCGGCCGCGCCGGCCGCCGGCCAGTCGTCCCCCGAGCGCGCCAGCCGCCGCCTGCGCATATGATGTGTTCTCTTTCGTCTTACATTTTTCTTAGAAACACTCGGTCCACTGCAAGCTGGGGGTGGCTGATAATCTTGATAAGATCTTGCTGCACTGCTGACAAGTGCCCGTCTTGCTTGAAAACATGGAACAAAAAACCAAAGTGCCCCGCACAGTCATTCTGGGAGAGCTTTTATGTAAGCACCGGGATGCAGCGAGCATGCAGCAAACGTTCCATCTGGCCAACCATGCATTGTGTATGGATTATACCTGAGGTTCAGCAATGGCGCTCCCAGAGGTTCTTCCTGGCCCGACGCTCCGGCACCTGCAAAACGATAAGCACTTCTGCCATGAGGCTTGATCTTCGCATGTCCAGATATCCTTCCAAAGCGCCCTCTAGCTGGCTATTAATGGAGCATCTCAAAGGAAGGGGGCAGCCGACGCAGCAATTCTGTGCTTTGTGGACCTTGCAAAGGTCATTGAAAAGCACCATTTAACGCACAGACATTGCAAAGCAAGCAAGCAGTAATGCTTGTGCTCTATAATGTGTGCAGCGTGAACATGATAGGTTGCTCACCTGTCACCAGGTCTCGTTCCAGCGCCTCTGCTTGCGCGAGCGCGTCTCCGACAAAGCTCTCCTCTGACGCAGCTGCGCTTCTCACACTGCCCGCCTCCTGCAGCAGCAGCGGCAAGAAATGCTTGAAATTGTCTGGCAGGTGCTGTGCAGGGCTTCTTCTGCGGTCATGTCTCATGATGCAAGGATGCCTGATGCGTGATGATATGCATTTGATCTCAACAGCAAGCGTCTCATGATACAAGGAGCATGATGCATGATGAGATGCATTTGATTGCAACAGCAAGCGTCTCATGATACAAGGATGCATGATGCGTGATGAGATTTGATCTCAATAGCAAGCTTTGCTTTTACCACTGTCCCACCTGTGTTGCCCGAAGGCTGCCGGCCTCGCTTACATCACTGCCGGCCAGCGCACCGGCTGCGGCAGCTGGCGCGGCCGCCGACACGGCCGCCGGCGCGGTGGCACTTGCGCCTGTTCTGGCGCCCTGTGCACCCACCGGTGCAATTCCCTCCGGAGCGGCAATATTCTCATCTGCGGCCTTCTGCCAGTGCTCACTCTCCGCTGCCACAGCGGCTGTGGGCAACGCACCCAGGGAGGCTGCACCATCGTCTGTTCTGGTGGCATGTGCTGCAAAGGGTGAAATTCCCCTGGGCGTAGTGTCTGCCTCAGGCGCAGCCTGCGGTGTATGCGCGCTCTCAACTGGCGCTGCATCTGGCCCCTCATTCTCTTCTTGCAGCTGCGCTGTGTCCCTGCTGCTGGAATCTGCATCAGATGCGTTATGCTGCACGAGCTCCTCTTCCTGCTGCTGTTGGCTGGTGATAACTGGCAGTGATTGCTGGCTCTTTCTCTCTGGAGGCTGTATTGATGGGGCATATGGGGATGCTGGCGCCTCTGAGGGACGCTGCTGCTGTGGCAAGTCAGGTTTTTCGGATACTGGCTCTGGTTTTGAAGCAGAGTCAGTCCAACTCCCATCTTCGCCTGAAGGGGGAGGCTCTTCTGCTGATGGCATGCTGCGCGCATGTGCTGGGACCGCCACAATGGGCACATCCAGATCAGGCGCCAATTCCTGGACATCCTCCACATCACTGATGCTCAAATCTGACTCCGCCATCTCTGAGCTGGCGCCACTTGTCGATTCTGGCTCGGCTGCCAATTCTGGCGCGGCAGCCAATGCGGCCAGATGAGGCAGCACGCTGCCTGCAGCTTTTTCATCTCTCTGTGGCTGAGGATGAACCTCCTCCTCGGGTAGGTCGCCTAATGAGGCTTCCTGCCCATCACTAATGCTGATATCATGCGCCACCTCAGCGGCCATGTCAGCGTCCAGCGGGTCCAGGTCATCGAGCGAGCTGAGCACGGAGGCGGATGCGTCGCTGTCATTGAAGCTCAGCTCTTCAGATCTATGTCTCTCCCCGTCGCCGCTGACAGGCCACTGATCCGCCGCCTCTGCGTGCATTGCAAAGGATATCTCTGTCAATGCCATGATGCGGAAAGCTTAGCTTAAGGAGACTGGAAACACTGGTTGCATGTCAGTTGCTGCACGCCCACGATGGCCGGTGATGCCACAGATGCTCAAAATTGCGTTGGTGATTAGTCACAGCATTATCTCTTGATGATGAACAGAGCACCAAGCAAAATTCAGACCAGTAAAACGCACCAAAGGCTCCATTCAGACGCTCGCCGGCATCAGCTTCCATGGAAGCCCACCGCTTTGGCTCTGATTCCCCACTATCCACGTCCTGCACCTGCCCAGAGGCGTTGCCTCCGCCATGCATGCTGTCATCCACGAGCGGTGACAGCACGGGCTGCCAGGTGGCGCGACCCGGGGAGGCAGGGGAGTTGGAGGGGCTGTCAAAATCTAGCAGGGACGTGGCCGTCTCGGGGGTGTATATGCGGCTGCGCGCGTCCTCATACGGTTGACTCAGCGATGACTCGCTGCTGCCGGGAATGCGCTGCTCTGGAGTGGGCCTTGCTGCTGCTGCCAGTGCGGGTGTCCTTGCACCTGTGCATGGTAAAAACCTGCTCTGTTAAATATCTGAAGTACAAATGGCGACCCCTGTTGAGCCCAAATTGCCCGCCTCAAAGAAGCAGTTTTGCAAATGTCAGCACCAAAGGTCTAGCAATTTTCTTGGTGCCCCTGGTCATGTCATGCAATATGCATTGGCATTTTATCATTTGCAAGAGGTCTCTGGCATGACTGGCCTTACCCTGTCCATATTGAAGAGCACTGGCAAAGGGGTCCAGCATGGAGAGGGATGCGTCGGTGTTGCCATTTCTCAAGTGTCCATCCTGGCTCTGCTGTGGGACTCCAGGCGAAGGCCCAAACAGGTCAAAGATGTCTGCATTGACAGAAGCTCCGCTTGGAGGTTGTTCCTGCGCTGTTTGTGTGCTCGTACTGCCGCTGGTAGCTTTTGCAGGAGGTGTCCACATGAAGGGGTCGCCTCCAAAGGGATCCTGTCCTCCAGAGGCGCCCTGCATGGGTGCTGCCAACCTTCTCCTGCTGCGCTCAACAGCGGCCTTGTACAGCTCTGTGCAATTTCTATAATATGGACGCTATGAGACTGTATAGGTGCTGCATCCACAAGCTGCATTAGCACAACGGCCAATTTCAGTTCCAATCCTTGTTTTGTGCTTGGATCACCGGTCCAGCTCATCCATCACAAGTGCACCTTAGACAAGCTGCCATGAAACATTAATAAATTCCGATTATTACGTTAACTTCGCAATCATTGCATACTTGAGTGAGTTCCTCTCTTTCAACAAAACGCTGGGAGGAATGGTCGTCCCCACTGGCTTCAGTGTTACAGGTGCGATCGGGGCCGTACCAATGCCGATCTATAGTATTTGAACTTGTGATGTCAACAGGAGTGATCACGCCTCATTAAGCTAAATCAGTTGAGGAAGAATGTCTTTGTTGAATGCCATCAAAGCTGCGTACATCGCTCATAATTTTTGTTCTTCATTCGCCGCGAAAGCTTGCTCCTTCTACCGACTTTGCAAGATCTATCCTTTAAGAGAACACAGTTATAAGTAGTGAGCCAATCAAAGGAACGTTGCGTTGCATTTGCATTGGGAATTGCTGACTCATGTCAGTCCCACGTGGCTTTGGAGCTCTAACTCCTGCTTTGCCCTGTTGAAGTTCAGTTTGTCCTGACATTCCTGGAAGACGCACTGGCCCTGATTAGCAATCTGGAGAAATCTTGTGCAACTGACATTGAACATCCTCAGAGCCAAAGCTATCTTTAGCACTTGTTCTGGTCCGATTGGGGTTGTAAGTGCGGGTCCCTTGACGTATACAACTAGCAAAGGATTCTTTTTATTCGCTGCCAAGGTTAGATTAAGAGTGGATCGGACTCTGCAGCCCTTGACGATTCTAGTACGCCCTTTCACCTTGCCCTCTGTCGATCACTTTCTGATATGACACACAACCAAAAGCACGTTGATGCCATGTACACCAGCTGAAAACATTTCTTGTGCAGGTTTTAGAACAAATGGCGACGCGATCGCCCTCACAAATAGCCATGCGGAGGATACAGGTGTGCACCTAGGTTCTCGGTCAACCTGCCCTGTGCGATGGACAGCTTCCCCGCTTTTGTTGTTCTACACATCGTAACCAATCTAAAAACGGAACCACAGAGTGAACGCATTGACCCCCAACACTTTCTGGCTGTTCTGCTCAGAGTGAGCTCTCAGATTGGCTACTGGATGAAAGGAGGCCAGAGGGGTGTCATCTGGAGAGCTTTGAGCCGCTCTTGTCATGGATAGTTGTCATAGATGGTCCAGATGTTGCACCCGGCATGCCAAATCTCTACGCTGGAGAGCGATTCAGGTGAGACAAAACTCTGAATAAACAGACCCTGTCTTCCAGGGAGTATTGGAGCTGGCATTCCCCGACATGTCAAAGCCTTTCTCTTCCTGTGGAGCAAAGCCATCAATCACAATCACACGAAATGCCTCTCAGGGGTGAGCTTTTTTATTCTGCAATCTTGAGGTTTCCTGTGTTTCATGCATCTCCAGGCTACGAGTCAACTTCTCGGATCGGTACCCACTGGACCCTCCTGAGGTGAGCCATTGTCCCATCTTACAGAAGTAAGAGTACATTTCTCTCCTGCAGCACTTTTAAGGAGGGCAGCTGAATGCATCCCAGGACAAATCGTGCATGAGCTCCTCCATGGCGTTAGGAGTCATGCGGTGCTGCCATGGATCCTGCATAACAACTGGCTCCATGATCCCGCTCGTGCTTGATTGCTCCTACTTATGAAATCTGCAAACTTGGCAGACTGGGATAGAGTCCCTCCATGCTCATTTCAAGTTGCAGTGCATGCTGCGAATAGATGGGTCCAGCTGTGCATCTTCAGATACCAAAGCACTTCAGCAAATCACCATGCCTGGTTTAATCATGCATAAGGAGCACAGGCTGCCATACTCTGCGCAGCCTATCAATTGCCAGCATGGACTGAAGAATCATCTCCCATGGAGGTAGCGTTCTAAGAGAAGATTCCTGGCTGACACGCACAGGTGTTCTTCTTCCCCCCCTCGCCAGTGCACCCGCACATCTACAGCAACGGTCACATCTGCCTGGTATGGCTCCGATGCCCCACCAGACTCTGATTGCCAAAGTTTGAAGAGGTGGCTGTTTGTTGTCGCATGACATGTGTCTTAGGCAAGGTGCTCTTATACTTTTATTAAGAGTTTTAGGGAGATTTAAAAACCCTCAATGAGCCTAACATATTAACAATAATGATAATAACAAAACCAAGCTTGCGAAGCAGTCCCTTCTCCCATCTCCTGGCGCTCGCTCTTTTTTATGTCTGCATTTGTTTGATGTCTGCAGGATATCTTGTACGATGGTGACAATGGCGGCTGGTCCCCTGCCCTCACACTGGGCAAGGTGGCCATCTCTCTGCGCTCCATGCTTGCCTCCAACTCTGAGCGGGTGCGCTGCTGCTCCTTGCTCAGGTGTATTAAACATTTATTTGCTTGGCACAACCTCTTGTTTGTTGATGCCAGGGGTTGCCATGCAACTGACCTTGTGCTCTTTGAGGCCCCTGCTGGTCCTGCTTTGAGGAATGGTCAGGTAGATGATCTTAAGGTTAAGATACAAACACGAGCAACAGTATAAATGTCACATTATAGACAAGCTGCTGGTAGCACCTCGAAGAGGCACCGGTAGGCGTACAGGTTGCAATGGAGCGCCTGCTGCCAAGCTCGTACACCAGTGCATTTCTGCAGGGCCAGCCAGGCTTTATGGGGCAGCCCTTGACTGTTTCAATGCAGAAATGTGTGTCTAGTACCCCGCAGCTGATTTGTTGAGTTTCTGATGTCATGTGCTGCTTTCAAAATGCCATGCATGCATGTGCAGAAACGGCCGCCTGGAGATCAGGAGTACTGCGCGCGCACATGTGGCCGCTCACCTAAGCAGACGCGCTGGGAGTTCGAGGATGACACGGTTTGATGATGTCATGCGCAGCGCCCTGGGGTGACATCAGCTGTGGATGCCGAGACAGCATTGGCTGACGGTCACATGCGCCCTGGGATGATGTCAGCTGGAGTCAGCAGGGCTAGCTAGATGTCAATCGGGCCAGAACCCCCTTGCAGCCCTATATAAGAGAGCTCCTGCATTCTGGAGACTTTCATGGAAAAACCCCGGGGATCTTTGCTGATGCATGGTAGCGGAGCGCTCGTATCGCAGTATGCGCACATTCTTTGATGTTCTCGTTTTTATGGGTCTGCACTTTGTCCTTGCTGTCGTTATGAGGAGCTCTGCCCTGTTCTGTGAGATACGACTCCGTGTTATGGAGGTCATGTGCGCAGCTGGTATCTAGATTCTTCTTTGGAAATGTACAATAGGTCCAAGCCGCAATCTTGGGTGGCATGCGATCAGGCCATCAGCGGTGTACACATGTGAGACATGCGTTCTCAAATTCTCTAGGGATTAGCGCTATGTCTCCTTGTCCTGCACTATACTCCCTTTAAGAAAATGAGATTTTACTCATGGAGCAATTCACAACTTTCTGAACCCCAATGACCACAGATCTGCCTGCAAGAACTCACCCAGTGCATATCGCAGCACTTCAAACTTCTGGCGCATGTGCAATTATGAGCTTCAACTCGCAAGGCAAGGCTCTTACTTTCAAATGTCCTCTATGCTAAGCAACTGTTATGCTAAGACTTCATAAAGAGCAGAGCCATCCAGCCAGCTCTACAATGGAATTAAATGCCCTGCATTATGCCTTTGCGCAGAGGCAACATTGATCAGACTGCATGCAGAAGACTAGTCAGAATACGCTCGGCTGAGGCCAGGTCAGGCCATGCAATCGGTTCAGATGGGCATCATGTGTGTGCCCGCCCCTAGTGCCAGTGCACCAGAATTAGCTCATGTCCGCTTCTGCAGGAGCAGCGCGGAGTGGAGCTAAGTCAGGCCAGCGTGGAAGCGCTCGCGGGCTTGGGCCTGTAGTAGAAGTCCGGCTTGTCTGTGAACGCCACTGCACAGCGCACACACTGAATATTAGTCAAGGGTGTCTCGTTTCAACAGTACTACAACAGCGAGATATCAGTAAGGGTGTCTCATTTCAATAATACCACAATAGTACACAGCCGTGAGACTCTCCCCATGGGTTTAAGGTCTGTGATGGGAGTTCTAAGATCCTCCAGGATGGGTCAGTACTTGTTTCTGCTGGCTTTTGAGTCGAGTGAAGAGCTGCTGAGCTCCACACCAACATTGTGATACCCAATATTGTAAATTGTCTTTCAAATTTTTTAAAGTAGCAGCCTACTGGCAGTGCGCAGAAACAGAACAGCATTAAAACAAAAACAAATGCGCTCTCAGAGCTGCTTTTCTAATCGCAGCTGCCGATACCCATTCACCTCATGTCTGTGGCAATTTCGATGAAATTGAAAATTATTCTGAACCGGTGAACGCACCCTTTGCAGCAGGGTTGGCCTTCATGGTGGTGCCCAGCTCGAGCAGAGTCAGTTCGTTGTTGCACGCCTTCAGCAACACCCCAGGCACATACATGGTGTACTGGGGGCCAATCTGAGGCCAGTAATACCCCTGCAGACATTTGCATTAATGAATCAGCTATTTTATCCTTTCATACTAGTCAGATCAGCCAAAGAGTCCAATCGCCCTCTCATGTGCTTGGAGGTCGCGAGCCAAAAGTATGCAAGCCTTGTGCAGACAGCAGCACTCATGACTAACGTCTGCTTGTGAAAATTTATGTGTACAATTACGAAGCCCGTATTCACTTCCTACGCTCGATTACTAATCACCATTTGCGCAATTACTAAGCTTGATAATTAGCATGCTGGATGCGCGCACCAGATTGAAGCCATTGATGAAGGCGAGGCCCTTGGCCCAGTCAAAGTTGCCAATGTCCAGGTAGGTGTCGGGTAGCACGCCATCGGCGTTTGCAAGGCTGCCGTTGACGCTGAAGTATCCCCTGCGACAGCTCAAATCTCAGTCAAGAGTACTTGACAGGCAGCTTTGCGGCTTCTAGAGTAACACATGCAGAGCATGCAAGCAGCCCTTGTCAGATGATAGCCCTTTGCTGCTGGCAGCTTTGTGTGAAGCAGAAGAAACAGGTGCAGGATGTGCAACCAGCCCGTGCACCCTCTGCAACGCTTTCCACTCGATCAACAAACACACATGCATGCGCTGGAAAGCAAGGACCCCAGTACTGCAATCACAAACAGTCTGGCGAGAAGAAAGGATAGTGTACAGGAGCACTGCCAGCTCTTGCCGCCAGCTCAACTGCCAGGTCGGCGCACGCACCGGTAGAAGGTGGGGCCGTCAGACGCCGGGCTGGGGGCGGCTGCGGCGCTGCCGTTGCCAGCTGGCGCGGCCGGGCAGGGCTCACCGCCGTCGCTGGCCACCACTGCTGCGATGGCAGGGAACGCCCCGGTACGCGCGGCTTCCTCCAGCTCCTAAAGCCACCAACACTCATTGTATCCAAGCTGCAGAGACTGAGTCCTGCCCAGTCTACTTTTTTATTTAGCTCTATTTTTTGTCACACTTGGTTCTTGCCAGGAGCCGAGGCATCTGTACGGGACTGCAAGCTGGAGCTGCCAAATATATCACTAATTGCTTGACTCGCCAGAATAAGCAAGAGCCGATGAACAAGTTTTCAGACTCTACATAGCTCCCTGCCAGCGAAGTGGAAGTGCGCCTTTTCGCATTGCACACCAGATACCTAGCATGTCGCAGGACACGGCTTTTGGTCTCTGACTCAGCACAGCCCTGACAGCATTTGAAAACCTCCAACATGTACAAACCGGTACTGCCACGCATTGCTGTGCATCATCCCTCACACAGGCCCGTGCAACCCACAGCTGTGCGCGCACCGGATTTAGGGTTAGGATTGATATTAAAGAATAATATAAAGAAGAAACTGCGCACCTCTGCAATGTGTGCCCTGACGGGGTTCACAGCCGCCAGGCTGACGGGGCGCGCCGGCTGCGGCTGCGCGCGCGGGCGGGCGGCCGGCCCGGCCACCGCTCTGACGGCCGCGGCTGCGGCGGCAGAAGTGTTCGCAGGGGCGGCTGCTGCCGAGACGACCGGGAGCTTGAGGGCGTCCAGGGAGTTCAGCGGCAGGTTGAACACGCGCCAGCCCTTCAGCGGCTTCTCTGCAGAGATCACAATCCGAACTCTTTCAAAAAGTTTCCTGCGGGTATGAAATTCAGCTGACAGGGCATCACTGGCTGCGCAGCATGCCACAGTCTGCACAGCTTGGGCCACAGCTTCTGAAGATTCCTTCGAGCTGTGGCCCAAGCGCAAAAGGACTCTGAGCACTGATCAGCAATCTTAAGTTTGCGCACAGTGCATCCCAGGACAAAAGAGTATTCACTTTTACTGGGTTTTTGGCACAGCAAAACGCACAACATATATGGTCTGCAAGAGGCAAGCATAGCAAATTATTAAGCAAGGAGCGGCTCCGCACTGTTGATGGTGACGAGGCCTGAGACGAGGCCCTTGAGGTCATACTGGCGGCCGAAATTGCTGCGGCCTATCTGCATGACCAAAATGTCCAGGGTCACGTTGTTGCCCTCGTTCGCGCGCGCCACCTTGCCGGCCACGCTATTGAGCACCACGGCCAGTTTTCCATCCCGCTCGAGGCTGCCCACATAGGCGCCGTCGGCGAGGATCTACGCATGTGCACACGGGGTGATGTCAGCAATTCGATGATGTCAGCACATGCAGGCTGCAGACAAGCAGGCGGCAAACAAGCAGTCCTGCACATGGGACCTGAGAGTCACTGACTGCAGTTGCAGCCTGATTGAAAGTTCCAGGTTGACACCCACGCGGTCTGAATCCTATCCGGTTCTGTATGGCAGGCATGGAGGAATTGGCAGCAGACGCAGTAGCCATCCTGGCAGAATTGACTCGATAAAGCAGCTCAACACCAGGTAAGCGCAGGATAGAGCAGCAGCGCACCACAGCCGAGTCGCGGACTTTGCTGCCGACGAAGAGCACAGAAGTGCCGTTGAGCTCTGATGCGGCAACGCTGGTCCTGTAGAGAATCAAGCCGTCCCTGTTGCAAAAGTGCACACAAGTTGCTTCCGATTTGCTCATCCAAGGCAACAAATCCTAGGAAGACAAAAATTACAGTACGCGCCGCTGCACAAGATTTCCATCAAAGCAAGCAAGTACAGAGATTAAACAACACACCATTACGTGCATGCAATCTTCTTGCAGAGCAAAAGAGCGACTGATCAGCGCGCGAGCTTCCAAAAAGGCTGAATGCAAAAGCATTGAGCTATCTCTGATAGAGAAATTTCAAAGGTATTTTATATTTAGGGTGGCAGGTGCTGCTCACCACTGCCCATACTCCTCCATAGGCTTTGGCACAGCTGAATAGATTCCCGGTCCAGTCACCAAGTTACCCAGCTGACTTAGCAGCGTGCCCTGCTGAGTCAGCGCCACCTGGCCATATGCAACAAACTGGGGCCGCGGCGGCACAGCCGGCAGCTCAACCCCGGTGTGTTTCTGAATCATGTCACGGATAGCCTGCATGGGAGCACGCATCAGTCGCCTTGGATAATATATTGAACTGTTGATGCCAGGAGCGGCATTGTTAGGCAGTACATCTCGCTAGGGCCCATGCATTGACAATATTGAAATACGTGTCGGCTGCCGGAAAAGCATATCTTTGCAGGCTTGGCAAGCCCTGAAACGAAAAAAGTGTATTTTGAGCGAATACGGGTCTCGACTTAGAGGGCATGCAAGTACCAAGAATGGAGGGGCCTTACAAGGAATTTGTTGGGAGGGCCCGTAGGAGGAGGTCCGATGCCTGGCTGCCCGTAGTCGCCTGCTTCGCTGATTGGCGCGTCATAGTCATATGACTGGATGACGGGTTGCCAATGTAGGTAGCTCTCTAGTTTGCCATCAGTGTACTCCACTGTAGGGATAGTAATGTCGTGGCCCAAAGCATCCTTCAAGAGGTTTTCCTGGCCGCCTGTTCAATGGACATGAATTGAGAATCACCTTGTGCACAGAGAAACGCTATGACATTCACCTCAATGTGGTGGAATGGGGCTGTGACACCACATAATGCCCATTGCGTTACTAATTCTCCAAACACACGGAGACCATTCCAAGGGATTTTTTTCCCGCTTCACAGGGTGCGCCATATGTACAGATGCCAGCCAGAGTGCATAGTCTGTATAGCAAGTAGAAAGCACAAGAAACAGGAAAGGTGACTCACCCATTGACCAGCCAAAGTTTGTGCCACCATGGGCCATGTATAAATTGACCGAGCCTGTGTTATTCCGGTACTCCAAGATCGTCTTCATCCAGCGGAGAAATACGTCAAAATCTGGGTTGGATGCGTTCTCACCCATGCGCATGAACCATCCAGGGCTGCACATCAAGCACCAGGCACACCCTTAATATATTGTGACCTTAGAGCCGCCTCAGCACTTGCACGCGGCATTTCTGCATTGCAGGGCCTATTGCGATACTAGCAGAGCTCACAAAGCAACGAACAAAACGTAAGCCAAGCCTTTGACAAATTTCCTTCCTTTGTAAGGGCAATGCATAGAGAAGGACAGGGTAGAAGCGTACTAAAATTCACTGCAGAACGGAGGGGATTTCCCATCGTCGTTCATTGCAGCCTGGTCCTTGAACGCGCTGTCAACAGACGAAGGCCAGCCAGCACCAAAGTCCACAGCCCTGCAGTGCAGTTCTCATCTCAGCAATGAAGAGTGGCATGGAAGAGCAAAGCCAGAAAATGAATTGACCTTAACGTGAGGACGCCGTGCTGCAAAGCGTTGAACATTGGTAGTAAATGGGGCTTTGGTAGCGCACGTGTAAACTTCGTAGTTGGTCGGGAGGGACCCTGCCCAGGCCTTGTTCCATGGATCAGTTGTGAACAGGAGCACGTCATCACGCAGGGCATTCTTGGCGAGTTTGACTAAATGGCGGATGTATGTGTCATCCTGCCCCTCCTCAATTCCAATGAAGCCGAACTCGTTTTCAACCTGCGCACACCCGTCAATTGTTGTAAAAATTGCTTGATGACATTGTGCTGGTGTTGAACCCTAAAGGTTACAAGGATGGGCTCTTTCCTCTGATTTCACACCACATGTCATGCCACTAGTGTGGTGCACGCAATAGGCCAGCATCATGGTCTGGGCTGTGCTAGCTCCAGTGCTAAATCCATAGGCAGTAAGACGCTCATCACCCAACAGGAAACTTGCACAAGGCATAGTGCTAGCTAAGCGGGTAGAGGTCAGGTGGCAGAAGAGGCTCACTTGAACCATCACGATGGGGCCACCATTGGAGTACAACAGGGGCGTCATGCGAGGAAGCAGTTCGTTCCAGTATCGATCGACGTGCGCCAGGTAGAGCGGGTCACTGCTTCGGAGCTTCATTGTACCGCCGCCAGACACCTGCACGCATCACCCTGGCACATGTCCTCACATGATACCAAATCAGCCACAGACTTGGAAGCATGTCACACTGTGCAATGGAGTCTATGGAACAAGCTAACGCAAAAGTGCCAAGTTGTCCATACACAAAAGATTTCAATGGCACTCACCACAGATGACCCCAACCAAGCCGGAAGACCTCCAAAGTTGTACTCTGCACAAATATAAGGTCCGGGGCGGAGAATGACAAGCATGTCATGCTTTGCGGCAAGTCTGATGAACGCCTCCAAATCTTGCTGCCCATCCCACTTGAAACTCCCAGGACTCACTTCGTGATAATTCCAAGGCACATAAGTCTGCATAGATGCAACACCAAATTTTCGAACTCACACAATACTGAATGCCACCACAAGAGATCGCAAATCAAACTGGGAATCACGGGCACCAAAGATTGTTAATTGCTTTTCAAGAACTCACTTCCAAGGCGTTCATGCCCATCGCCTTGATTTTCAGGATGCGATTCTCCCAGTAGTATGGAAGCGTGCGGAAGTAATGAATCCTGTGCACAAAATTTGGAGTCAGACTCCCTCCCAAGACTGCTGCCTCACAGGGACTTAAAGAAGCCCATTGATTGAATAGCGACAGCAAAGCTCACCCGCCCGAGATAATCTGGATAGGCTCGCCATTCTTGACGAAGCGGTCGTTCTGTATCTCAAATTTTCGACCTGTCTCCGTGTCAGCGGTTGATGTGGCTGTCAACAATAACACCCCGAGCGCGAACCTGGCCGCCAGGCTGACCAGCCAACACAAATTCAATCCAATGGTCAGTAACCTCGTGAAAAGATGCAGACAGGCAAGTTTGACACTAACAGGAGATGTGGGCCGTACAAGCCATTGACCCGAAAGTGCTGGCGGCTCATCGTCGAAGTTTCTGCTCACACAAGGTAGACAGCAGGGACATACCTGAAGCAGTGAGCCATGAGACCTCGTGGTTTGGTCACCGTCAACAGTTGGAAGCTTGATTAACGTCCTAAATCTCCAGTCACCTGAGGGAACAAGAACCCTTTACGCGGCTGACCTCACCGGCGGGATGTATTACCTTCTGAAAACAATGCATTGCATTGCCGCTAGCCCCTGCATATGCAGGAGTTTGCTTCTCCAGAAAATCAAAATGTTACAGGAGAAGACCAACGTCAACGATGGTGCAACCACAACCGGGGCGTCATGACCAGCCACAGTGTCACAGCTACCAAATCGGGTTGTACATCCTGAACACGTCCCTTGTTCATACCATACCGAAGATTCATCAACACAGAGCAGCGTGGGCCTCAAATTCTGCGGACACAGAAGAGCCGCTCACCTATTCATCCCGCACGGTCATCGCTCCAGGAAGCATTTAAGCTTCTCCTGTGGTGACTTGTGAGTTTTGTTTGATAATCACAGTCTGTCAGGAACTGTTATGCTTGCTGCAGAATAGCATTCGTCCAAAAATTGTGTGCAGGCGCTGTTATCTGTGCAGGCGCCCGTTCGTGTTGCTGATGTGGCTTCGATGTGGCGCCAAAAGGATGCGTCATCGCTGGAGACCAATGGGAGGGCGCCCCAGTGGCACTGCTTTGAGTTCTCGGTGAAAGCTCAACCAAGGCCGGTGACAAATGTTCTTCCTGCGGTGAATTAACGCATACTTTCGAGGTTTTGGGTACAGCGAAGGAAGCCCAGCCCTGAAGAGGGCATCTTTCTTGAAGGTGAGAAGGAATCACTTCATTCCGCAAGCTTCCGGTGGCCCACGTCGCGGACTGGATGGTCTCCACGAACACATTGCCCATGCTTGTATCTTACAAAGTCAGAGTATATACATTTCAAGCCAAGGCCTTCTTAGTTCTATCGTCCTCGGCGCTATTGGCACGGGCATGTATGGTCCCCTTACGGCTGGCCCTTTGTCATTACAGGTCTCTGCCCCGAAACCACTTCAGCTATAAAAGCAGCATGGATCTTTGGCACAAGCAACTTCAATCAGCATAAGGGTAGCGACCTAAGAGGCCCCTGCCGAACCACAATCTTGTGATATACAATATCTCTGGTTTGTCATCCCCACCTGGGCTGCGTGCAACGAGGCATCAGAGACACCAGTACCATAATTCGAGGAGCTTAAGGAGCTACAGAGCATGGTTGGACGCAGCAGGTGCGGTTGCTGCAGCCTTACTCTCCTGACTAAGGCAGATCCAGTCCCTTGCAGTACCAGAGGAACCCCATAGCAAGTATGGATTGCATCTGCACTCATGGTTGCCAGTTATTGTTCTCAAAGCGCCTTCGCGAGCTCAACTAGGCGCTGAGGGATGGCTGCCTGGCTTCTATAAGCATGATATCTCCTCTGGCTGACAATTTAATCTGAGCCTATTGTGTTGTCAGAGAACGTCTGCAATGCCAAATTTACCCCTTATGATAAACGGTGCTTGCAGGGTGCTTGTGATCTTGGCTGCCGCTGTCCTATCTGCGGCAGCTGTTCTTTCGGAAGGGGGCAAGGGGTTCTGGATTGAGAATGACAAGTTCATCAGGGATGGCAAGGCCGTGCAGCTCATATCTGGCAGGCAAGTCTGGTTGCTGCGCATTGTCGCTGAGCTGTGCATGGGTTGTCCCTGCTTATTTTGAGCCACAGCGACTGCATGGGGCCTGCTTTGCACGCAACCACTGTCCTGAATGTGTGTTGTTGGGTGCAGCTTGCATTACTTTCGTATCCATCCCTATCATTGGGAAGATAGGTTAATGCGGATCAAGGCAATGGGCATGAACACTGTAGAGGTGCGCGATTGGTTCTCTGTGGCACTTACGAAGTCAGCTTGAAAGCATTGGGCAGATGCATGCACACCCTGAATGTCCTGCCTTCCATGTGGTACAACAGGCAGGAAATTCAGTTTGAGCGAGCTGTATGCATGCTATATTCGCCCTACCCATGTACTGATGCCTGAAAACGATAACTGCAGATCTTTTTTTGACATTTCGTTGTGTGCGCGCAGTTGTACATTGCATGGAACTACCACGAGCTGAATCCTGGAGAGTATAAGTGGGACGGGCCGCAAGACGTGGAGAGATTTATCAAGCTTGCTCAAAAGCACGATTTGCTGGTTGCGCTGCGGCCGGGACCTTACATCTGCGCCGAGTGGGATTTCGGCGGTCTTCCTGCCTGGCTGGGCTCCTCATCGGTGAGATCTTAACGCCCGCTTCTGTGCGCATTGCAATACCCTGCTAAATCATTCATACTCGTCTGCTTCGGCAGTCTAACTGGTGTTCTTTTGAGCTCAGTGCCAATACTAGGAGGCAATGCAAGGCCAGTCTGCTTCACCATTGAAGTGCTGGGCTTGGTTGCAATGTGTGAAATTCTGTCATCCCTCAAGAGCTGCACAGAACTTTGGATGCCTTTCCTGAGGGTAGCCTTTAGTCATCACTAGCCATTCACAGGATCTGGTTTTTATCAACAACCCTGAATGGTCACTACTTTGCAGGCTGTGCATGTGACAGCATGTGCCGGGTTGATGCGTGCAGGTGTCTGGCGGCGGTACTATGAAGCTCCGTAGCAGTGACCCGCTGTACTTAGCGCACGTCGACCGATTCTGGAACGAACTGCTTCCTCGCATGACGCCCCTGCTGTACTCCAATGGTGGCCCCATCGTGATGGTTCAAGTGAGCGCCTTCTGCCACCTGAACTGTGCCTGTCCTGCCTTGCAAAATATATCCCTTCTTACCCTGCACATGTTTTCCGCCGTGCCTTGCGCATGTTTTCCGTCTTAGCATGACAGAGATTAAGTGCCCAGGCACAGGAACTGGAACAGCCAAGAGTACTTCTAAGCTCACACTCTGCGTGCAGCTCACTGTCAGTACCTGTAAAAATAAGCAAGGCAGGCAGCCCAAAAAGTCATAAGAATTCTTTGAGCACAGAATAAAGCCAAGTTGATTGTCAATGCGCAGGTGGAGAATGAATTTGGGTTCATTGGACCGGACGAGACGTACATTCGGCACATTACTAAGACCGCGAAGAACGCGCTCAGGGATGACGTCATCCTCTTTACTACGGATCCCCCCGACAAGGCGGCGCGCGGAACCCTCAAGGGCAGTGAACTATACACGTGCGTCCTCCCTTGTACCTCCCATGACTGACGTGTTCAGTCCGCTGGACTCTGAATACCACTGACATGCTATACATGAAAGGCAAGGCTTGCCAACCTCAACCTCTGTGTTAGAAGGCAGACGTGCAAAGACAGGAGTGGCCCTGGCAACCTAAATGAGCTGGCGAGTGCATGTTGTGGTCGGAGCGTGCAAAAGACTCCTGTAGTATGTACGCCACAGATAGATGTGGGATGCACACGTTCTGAACAGCAGAGGAGAATAGATGGGTGGAAGATAATGGTGGGGTGTTTGTTTTCTTCTGGTCGTTAGTAACAAGATGACCTCTAGATGGGGCACCCTCTTCCAGCATGCATAGCAGGGATGTGTGAAAGGCAGGCCTGGCTCGAGCAAAGGGGACTCAGACACTTTGAGCTTTGGGAGACAGGACATGGGCAAGCAACCACCTGCACCCAAGGAATTTATATTTAGCTGATGCGCTGGTGGCATGCAGGGCGGTGGACTTTGGCGCGGGTTGGTGGTCCCCCAAATCGGCGTTCGACGTTCAGAAGAGCCTCAACGCCGCTGGGCAGTCCCCACCCTTCTGCAGCGAGTTCTAGTGCGAACTCCTGTCCCTCCCTTCGTCTGCTGCGTGCACCTGCCAACTTTCCCTGTCCATGCCAATGCATGTCACCTTTCAATCTCTTGGCGTTGTTGAAAAAGGCAGCCACCATGAAGCCAAATGCCAGCCCGCTGGCGGAATTGCATGCAGAAAAGGCATTAAAAGCAAGCAATGAGTATTGTGCAATTCCCAACCTTGTGACTTTGGGCAGCTGCCACATTTCAATTCAACTGCCCATGCCAGCATGTTTGTGCAAAAAGCGAGTACTCCTGTGTTGTGGCGCCCATGACTGTGACATGAGCAAGCAAGCGTTGAAGATTGCACGCAGTGAGATGCCCATGCCTGTATGTGCCTGTGCAACACAGCATGGCTGCCTGATGCACACCTTGACGCGAGTTGCTGTGTATCTTTTGCAGCACGGGTTGGTTGACGCGCTGGGGAGAGAAGATGGCCAACACAGACTTCAACAAGTTCCTGCAAGAGCTGCTCAACATCCTGCAGTACAATGACAACACCGGATCCGTCAACCTCTACATGGCGCACGGTGGCACCAACTTCGGCTGGACTGCCGGTGCGAAACCCCTCCCAATACCCTCTTATTCCCCTTGTCCAGAGGTTTCTTTTCTAACCAGTTGCTATTTCAGATACTGCAAGGGTGCTGCGCAGAGCCTTCAGCCCAGGAAAATGATGATATTTGAGTCTTTCATGTATGTACAGTAGTGCGCAACAAAAGCAATGCTAGACAACAGTACTTATGTTGAACTGCCCATGCATGCTTTGTTAGCCTTTTGCTCCTGCCACCTTCAAAAGACCTGTCAGTATGGGCCTGTCGGCAAACTGGGCATCTCCGTACCTTTCACCGCCACTTTGACGTACAAACGCAGCTTCCTGTTGTGGTTGACTTGGTGGTGGAGACGCATAATTCCTGTAGAAAAGGGAAATTACCCTCAGTCACCCAGTTGTTAGTGCACCCTAATAATGAAATCTAAAGTACCCCTCAATTAAGGGGAATTGCATTGTTGCGCGTAGGCGGCCAGGAGGATCGGCTGAAGGACGCGGACGGCAAGGACGTCAGTGACGTCGACTGGTTCAAGGGCAAGCTGGAGCCGTATCTGGATTACAAGCCCGTGATCACGTCATATGACTACGACTCGCCCATCAGCGAGGCCGGTGACTACAATCAGCCCGGCATCGGACCCCCGCCCGACGGCGCCCCCGCCAACAAGTTCCAGGCACGCACATACCCCTTGCTAGGGTTTTGCAGGGGTAATAAAAGGCTACTGCACCTGCCGCGCATGTCAGCTAGACTTTGTGCTCTGTGAAGGTCTAAGCCGGCAAGCAATTTGTTCTTAACAGAGCTGATTATTTGGCGAACGGCAGGTTGCTTCATTTGATGTTCTGGGACACATCATGAAGCCAGAGATAGATTTACAGAGGATCTTACCAAAGACAGGCAAGATAAGTAACAGCAAAACAGGGCTCCGCAAGGCGTGCAGAAAGGACTGCTGTGTCATTGCTGACCGGAAAACATGGCTAGGATTTTGCCAACCCTTCTGCAATCCCCCCGCAGGCCATCCGCGAACTAATTGAGAAGCACATCGGCTACGACCTGCCGGAGGCGCCGCCGCCGCCGCGCATCGCCGCGTACGGTGAGGTGACCCTGAGTCAGCAGGGCACCTTGCTGAGTCAGCTCGGCAACATTGTGACCGGCATCGGTCTCTACTCCGAGACCCCTCTCCCCATGGAGGAGTACAATCAGTGGTGAGTCAGCCCTTCCTCACCCTTACTGATACGCCCTTCCATGGCTTTCGTGCTGAAGTAAATTTGCTGGCAATATGAGATGAGGGCCCTGTGAGGATGCCCGGTATTTATAAGCTATTTTCGAAAATGCACACTGCCTGCACACCAGCAAACCTGCTGCCCCAAGTAAGCACACCCCTGCTAGCACCAGTAAAGATCATCCCTGATTAGCACTTTCCCATGCACTTATATACTGTGGGTCAATAAGCTCTTGCGTGCTGTAATGCAGGAATGGAATGATCTTGTACCGCACTACAGTGCCTGCCATCGAGCTGCGGTCTGGAGCTACTTTGTACGTGGGCAGCAAAGTCCGCGACTCAGCAGTGGTGCGCTTCATCCCTGCTGGAAGTCACACAACTTGCGTGACAATTAGCAAGCGTGCACACACCAGCTCCTTGCACTAGGAGCCCTGCATCTATTCACTGGCTTGGGCAGGGCTTGAAGTCGGCAAGCTACTCAGTCTTAGTTGAACTCACAGAGGCGCTATTGCTCTCTGCCCACTTTCAGGTCCTGTAGAGATAGAGAAATGCAACATTAGCACAGGGAGGCGATCAGCACTATTGCAGGCACCTGATCTCGTGAGATGAAAAGTAGTTCTGACTTATGCAAGTTGTCACGTGTATCTGTCACCCGGGACCGTGCCCCGAGGCCAGCACAAGGGAACAAGCGCTGACATCAGCGAAGTGCTGACATCATCGCATGCATGCATGCGCAGATCCTGGCGGGCGGCAGCTACGTGGGCAGCCTCGAACGTGACGGAGATCTGGCCGTGGTTCTGAACGACAACGCGGACAAAATCGCGCGTGCGAACGACGGCAAGGACGTGGATTTGGACATTCTCGTAATGCAAATCGGGCGCTCCAACTTCGGCAACTCGTATGACCTCAAGGGCCTCGTCTCTGGCATTGTGCTTATCAACAGTGCGCGCCTGCCTCTGCCCCCTGAATCATGATGCCAGCACTTCTGCCCTTGCCATTGCCCACCACTGGCATGTACCCTTGCGATCGTTCTCTCCCGCAGCAAGTCAGGGCTGCTGCCCAGAGGAGCTCTCTTTTTCCTAAGAACGTTCAGTGATTTTGATTCACTTGTCCAATTTCCCTGCTGCAGCTTGGCAAGGCCGGCGCAAAGCTGCACCTGCTGGTGCTGCTCTGCGGCCTGGTAGTAGGGAGAAAGCTTCGGCTTAGATATATTTCTGCAGGCTTATTTTTGCAGTTTGGTGCACGTTAGCTCTGTATGCACATTGCCATGCATGCTGTGTTTCGCACCTTGCCTGCTGCCTGCATCTGGCTGGGTATCACTGGATGGCGCTGAAGCCGGTGCAGGGATAGAACACTTTGACATAGAATCCTGTGCTCGCATGGCTGCAGGGAAGCCGCTGAAGGGCTGGAGAGCGTTCCCCCTGCCGCTGACATCCCTGGACGGCCTCGCGCTTCCAGACGTCTCCACCGCCCCCGGCCCCGCGCCGTCGGCCGCCGCAGCCGCTGCCAGCTTCGTGGCCGTCGCGCCTAACCAGGCCGCTCTCGCCAAGGTACACGGCGTTCCCCTCCCTCCTCCTTTTTGTAATACTTTTGGTACCCTTCCCGTCCTTCAACTGTCCTCTGCGTCTTACACGGCTCTATTCTGGACGATGTCATTTTGCAGCTCTTCTACCTGGAGGCTTTCTGTCAAGGCAGGAAGATGGGAAGGAACCTTACCAGGTCTGGCGCTGAATTTCCTTGCTAGGCGTCTTGCTGAAATGACAAATAAGGAAATCTGGAGAGGGGACAAGAGAGGTCTGACAAGACGGGTCTGAGAAGAGAGGGGTTGGGTTGTCTGCGCAGGAATTGGAGGTTGCCGCGCGTTCGGCTAACTTCCCTGCCATCTCCGCCGTGTTGGCTGCCGACGGCGGCGAGGCATGCCCGGCCGCGCCAAAGGCCAATAGCACCGCAGCATCCGCTCCCAGCCCAGCAGCCGACGGCCCCACATTCTACAAGTGCGCTACTGCCTACGTAACAATTTTTTAGAAGTGCTGCATCAGAAGCACACAATCTGTTAGTCATCCCTGTGGAGCGGAGATGGGGCAGGCGATGGTATGAGAGGCAGTCTGTAAGGCCGCTGGGTGGAGACAAAGACAGTGCGCAGATTTCAAAGTTTTTTATACATTTTGAGGAGGGTTTCAGGGAGTGTAGGGAAAGGGCCTTACGGTAGTGATTTCCACTGGGAATTCAAAGGGTTATCTGACGTTGATCTTACAGGAGACATAATGCAAAGTGCTCAAAATTCAAGGCTAGGATGCGCTGCTGCCTGATACAGTGTCATGCCATCGTGTCCGGCAGACATCCCGGCATACTTTTCCGTTTACTCATACTTTATTACTTATTGCCTCTGTAGCGCACCTACAGCTCGGACCCGCCGCACAGCTTGTTCTGTTGATGTGGCCTTGCTCTGCAGCAAGTCTGGGTGCCCCACATTGCATGCAAATGTGCTGCGGTCTATTCAAGTCAGTGCTGGCAAGGGAAAGCTTTCTGGTGCGAGCAGAGCCAGAAATGCACTCTGACCACAGAAGTCATCTGCCAGCTATCTTACGAAGATGTGCTGGTCATGCATGCAGGGGCTACTTCAGCGTCAATGGCAGCCTGGCCAACGCCGACGGTGTCTTCCCCGACACCTTCCTGAATGTGGGCAAGTTCAACTGGGCCAAGGGCGTGGCCTTCATCAATGGCTTCAACTTGGTGAGTCTTCGTGTGTCCCCCAGCTTCTCAGGACAGACACCTATCGTGACAGCTCCATGACGTCTTTTTTCTACTGCAACAGCTCACAGGGAGCCCAAATAATTTCAAAGATTTCAGCTCACTTAAAGTCCCCCTGTGACGATGCCGGCAGGCTGTCCAGCTTGCTCATATGCTGCTCAGTCCTGGCTTGAAGCTCTGTAGGCTCAATAACACAGCATGCACAGTCGCGCTTGAGGGCTCCATTTGGCAAGCTGCATTGCTTGCACAACTTGTAGAGCTGTGCAAGTGCTGCACTATACAACAGAGTCTTGGGCTGGCCCTGACATGGTGGAAAAGGTGCCAAGATAGGCCGAGCTGGAAGGCTGTCATAGGAACGCTGCTGCGACGCACCTAAGCCAACTGTGGCTTGGATAGGCGTGTGATAATAATAATAATACTATAACAGAGCATTAAAAGAATATCTACTGCCAAACCAGAAGTCGCTCGCTTAGGTAGTGGATGACCTGGCGCTGACTCACCGTGACTGACCGCGCACAGGGATACTACTGGCCGGAGCTGGGCCCTCAGAACACCCTCTACGTGCCAGGACCGCTGCTGAAAACATGCAACAACGAGATCATTCTGCTGGAGGTTGGCAACAAGATGAAGGCCGACCCCGCTGCCAAGGGTGCGCCGTCTACTCGTTCAGCTCCCTTGAAATGTCCCCTGAAATTCTGCAGGCTTGCAGCGAGCACCTTTCGTGCAGCAGGGAGGATCCCAAAAATCAGCCAGCGGCCTCTGTTGGATGTCCGGCACCGCTGCACCTTTTTTCTGGCTCTGAATCGTGTTGCTTTTCATTTGACCGTCTGGCCTGCACCATCTCTGGGAGGCACAGCAATCCCTCGCAGCCGGCAATGCGCTTTACACCAGTGAGATTTAATGCCTCAGCTGGGGCCTGTCATTGGGTGCTCCGCTAATTTGGAGTGTGCGTTTGACAACGTTCCAAACGACCTGCTGAGTCCAGCAGCGCACATTGTGCTCCAGAGACTGGGGAGTGTTCTTCTGCTTTACACAGCAAATTGAGTGAAATATCGCTGACACCGGCACCATGCGTGTGCAGCCGTTCCTGACTTGTGTGTTGCTTGGTCAGTGTTGATCATTTGCTGCATCTGCTAATTGCGATTACTGTGTGGTGCAGTGCTGTTCACGGACCAGGCGGACCTGTACGGGCCGCCGTCCAACAGCACTACTCGCGTGGAGAGCAGTACGGGCAGCGCTCGCAGTGATCCCAACTACTTTGCCAGCACCGGCGCCATGGGCGGCCATATGATCCCAGTGATGTCACAGGAGTAGTCATGATCTGTGTGACATCAGCGGATTAGTCGTGGCCGCCACTTGATCACAGAGTTGTTCTGGGAAATCAGAGGATTAGTCACAAATGCCGTGCGATTCCTGTCATATCGACAACAGAGGATTAGTTGCAAGCGTTTGGAAGGAATGTTGGGCTATGAGCCATGGTACACTAGGGACTTACCGGACACAACACAATAGAACAGACATGGAGATGAGCGACAGAGTTGACAAGTTGGTCAGGGAGGTTCTTTATTTGATGGTGTTTCATGGCACAGTATGAGGTACATAGGCCCTGGCTGCAACACAGAGATAAAGCCAGCCAGGCAGATTTGGACTATTTAACAAGCCAGCCAACTTGCTCCGGACACTCGTTGGTCTGCACAGGTTTGGCTTGGACTGAAGTATTCTCTTTTCTTTCAGCTAGGCGCAAATTTCATTTCAAGCAATGGTGCCAGGATGATGGCTGCGGGGTAACAGCTTGGCGGTACTGTGGCTTTACTTTCAATACAGCAGCAGCATGCTTGATCATGCGTGCGCGGTAAAAACTATGCAGAGGTGCCAACGTTGTTGTAATTACCGGTTTGTGAGGAAACCATGAATATTACGATTACCGATTCCGATTTCGGATTCCGAGATTATTGGGATATCGACACGCACAACAGTGCAGTCAAGATCATGCTGCATGTCATTGTGCAGTCTGTGACATTGCATGCCCAGGCCCCACACATTTGCATTGTTGAGTCCTAAAATGAACAAAAAATGCATCTGAAGTCTAAATACTTATGCACCAGTGATGTGCTTTCAGCCCAGCGAAGCTCTCGGCCTCACACCACGTGAGAAGAGTCAATCTACTGCTTACAAATGCATTGCCAACCCGCGCATGCGCCACATGCGCAGAGGCAAAACTGCCTCTAAGATCTTAAGCTACCGCTAAGGCTCATTGGGCATAAGCAAGGAGAGAGCACCATCCCAAAAAGATCACTGTCAGCTCTCTTTCATCCGGCAGAGAGCTTTGACTAGCCACCGTACCTGCACTGGTACGTACAAGTACCGCACAATGCAAACCTATGTGTGCCTATTGGTGCAAGCAATGGCAGGTGCGCCCAACATGTTAACAGTGTCTTCATTTGGCACCCATTGGCACATTAAACCCAGTAGTCCAATTCTTCTTGCACTACAATTTCATCATTATGCCCAAGAGGCACCAGGCACAACTGTGCGGGCCCGATTTGCAATCCTCGTCCCCAGCAATATTTGTCATGTCAGCTACTACTGAACATGAGAGATCTGCTGCAGGTCACAAAATGCTGGTGCTGCGTTTGCAGTATGGCAACAAAGCGTCCCCAAAACAGGCATGAAGGCAGCGCAGCAGCATTTCAGTGTGTCAGAGTCTTTGTTCTCCTGAATTTGGAGCAAGTGCTGCTGCCACTGTCCACAACAGCAGTGAGATATCAACTGAGGGAACTTTCACACGGCAGGGCACAGCATACAGCCCTAAATCGGCAGAGTGCACCCATTTAGCATCTCTAGATCCTGGCATCCAGATCTGCAGCATGTCATCCAGACAGGACTACGAAGGACACTCCTGGCTCTCCTCTCAGGGGGTAGTTCCTGACCGGACCCTGCTTCTCCCAGGCTTGGGGTTTGCATTTATACCCCAGAACCCTAGAAAATCCAAGGGGAGCGATCAGTACACATCGAGGCCGTCTCCGGTGGTGATCACTTCCTTGAAGGACCCCCCGCCAGGAATCATGGGCAGCACATGCTGGATGTGGGGGACCATAACATCTAGCAGGTAGGGTCCGGGGGTCGCGAGGGCTTCTTGGATCGCGCCCCTTAGGTCCTCGGGGTTGATGACGCGCTTGGCCGGCACGCCGAAGGAGTTTGCCATCATGACAAAGTCCGGGTAGATGTCCTTCAGGTCGCCGGTCGCGTGGTACTCCGACTCGCGCAGGCCCAAGTAGGTGTGCGCCCGGTTTGCCTGCAAGCAAAAAAAAAGAGAATGAACAGTGAACGACTTCAGTACTGAGGCCACAATTTATGCTGTCTGTTTGGGGTAGAACGACCAAGAGAAAGGTCATAAGGCTGCATGGAGGCTTGCCAGGGGCACTTTCTACTCCAGGCTTAAGTGCTCCACGCTTCAACCACCCTCTGGCACAGCTCCTAGAACAAGGTGCTGCAGACCGGCTACCCAGTGTGTTCTGTCCTTCTGGTTTCTTCCCTTCTGGAAGCTGAAACTGTACATACTCTCACATGCCCCACTTTCATTCCTTCAGCGCTGCTGACCAGCAGTCCTCTGTAATACTGTGTAAATCTTTAATAAAAATGGGAAATTTCCCCCACCTTGTAGAAGCGGTCCTCCCACTGGACGACCATGCCCAGGTGCTGGTTGTTGAGGATGAACATCTTGATTTCCAGCTTCTCGATGGCAGCCGTCGCCATCTCCTGGCAATTCATCAAGAAGCTGCCGTCCCCATCAATGTCCACCACCACCTGCACAAACAGCACACACACCACTCAATACATACCAGTATTGCATACCATTATTGCCCTCTGGACCTCTGAGCTTTGGGTGCGCCTTCACGAAGATTGATAATATCACTATTATTATTTCCTATTGCAAGTCACACTGAACTGCGACAGAATGACCCCAAGCTAGATCTCTGTTGCAGCAGGCTCATCCAAATGGTCATTCATCTGCGCATCACAGCCCATACCTACATGTTGGGCTCTTGATCGGCAAGTACAAGCCCTGAAGGAACTTCTGCTGGACTCAATGCACGGCGCTCTAAGAAAATTCCTTCCATTCTTGCATGCAAGTTGATCAGAGAGGACATTGATTATATGCCCGTCACTTCACACTTCCTACCGACCTGTGCATCTGTCAACACTGACAACCAGGTTAGACAGAGTACAGGAGGGCAGGAAGTGCGCAGCGACAGCAGAGTTGCTGCTGCACCCACAACGACACGACAGGAGTCTGCAGCTATAACTTAGATGATATCCGGTAGCACTCCCCAGCCATGCAGACATCCCTACCAATTGCTGCGATAAATGATCCAATATGCAGGAAGCAGTAGGACGCCCCAGTCCAAAGATGGTGTGCAACAGGCCAAAGTGATTGTAGACGTGTGGACAGGCTTTTCAAAGGACTTCACAGCACAGATGGCACTGGGTCAGCTAATTTAGAGAAAAGCAGTAAGGATTGTTTACATGCTGAGCTGGCTCTGCGCAACCCAACCAGGTAAGACACCCCATATCATCGCCTATCATCACCTTGGCCTGGGCAAAGCTCAGATCGGGTCCAACAGCAGCCTGCCTGCAATGCTGCGCACCTTTTTGGGGCGGCCGCCGTCAGTGCCGTCAAACGCGATGGCGGCTCCGAGCGCCGACGGAAGACCAAAGCCCATGGAGCCGAGGCCGCCGGATGTTGCCCACTGGCGCGGGCGGTCGAACTTGTAGTATTGAGCCGCCCACATCTGGTGCTGGCCCACACCGGTGGTGATGACTGCGTCGCCCTTGGTCTCCTCGTGGAGCACCTGCAAGGAAGCCAGCAGGGAACGCCTCAGGTCGGATGCATGCCACCTGGCAAAGAACGGCACATGGGTATGGGGATGGTTTGTGAACAAAAGCCTCCATGATGTGCATGCAGGCGACGTGTGCACTGCTCCTAGTGTCAGTGCCGCCAGGTAACCTCAAGAGACTTCAGTCGGGATATAGACAAGCATATTTCAAGCACATCCAGACAAAAAGGGAGACAGCCCTGAAAGCAGATGGTGCTGAAGAACACAATGCAGCACCGTTAAGCTCATGCTCAAAGGTGCACGAAGGCTGCCAGACACTGCTGCCAGGCACCTCTGCCCAGCACGCCCTACATCCTGCCCGGAGCAGCGTGCTACTGCCAGACAGGAAAACAAGTACGATCTGTCGGGGCGCCAGGCGTGTTGCCCTGAACAACGCGCGCGTGCCAGACAAGGAAAAGAAGTACAGTCTCTCTGGCAGCCAGACAAAACCGCGATAAACGAGTACAATACATCAGGGACCAGGAGAGAGTGCACACCTGGATCGCCCACTGGGGCATGATGACGTCGGTGCGCTTGGGGTAGGTGAGAGGGAACGCCGCGTTGGTTTCGCCTACCTCGCGCCTCCACTCTGCAAACTGCTCCTCCGCCACCGGCCGCGCCTTGAGCTGCTCGTTCAGCTCCTGCGCACATGCACGGAAATACCCTTTGTACAAGCCATCACATACGCAGATACAAGAAGACATCGCCGAAAACATCTAAAGAGTGCAGATTGATGATGCTGCTGATGTAAGATACTGAAACAATAACTTGCTTTCCCTCGTTGAGCAGGTCTTGAGATGGGTGCACCAAGTGCTTCTGTGCCTCTCCCATGTTGGGCAGGCGCACAGGATGACGCAGTCTGCCTATCGTAAATTGCTCTCGGGGAGGCAACAAGCCAGGCATTTCCAGCACATGACGCAATTTCAACCATGGTAAGGCCAAAGTCCCTACCTTGAGAGAAGGCTTGGCGTCGGCGCAGACAGTCACATGCGAAGCTTTGTTCTTGTTGATCTCCGCGGGGTCGATGTCCACGTGGACAATGCGCGCGCGGGCGGCGAAAGACTCCAGCTTGCCGGTCACGCGATCGTCGAAGCGCACTCCGATTGCCAGCAGCAGATCGGCGCGGTCCACTGCAAAGTTGGCCGCCACCGTTCCGTGCATTCCCAACATCTGCGCGGCAGGTGCGACCTCAAATCAACAGACAAAGAGAAGCAGGTGCTGCGGAAGATAAAATGGAAGAGACTGCGCAAGACTGTGCATGCCCGACGTTGGGAAACACAACTGCTCAATTCAATGTGGTGACAAGCACGAGGTGTCCTCATCAGACCAGCACAAGACAACATGCAGGCAAGCTACACCCAGGATCAGGTCAGGAAGCTGCGCAGACCCTAAAGGAAAAAACTTCGTCGATATCAAAAAACCGGCAGTCGAGAGCTATGCTTTCTGCAGAGAGGCATGCTGCCTTAGAAGCACCTCCTACACATCTGAGCATGTCATGAGCGCTGTTCACAACTGCCACGGTCTCCACAAGGCTCAAAGTGCAGCTATTATATGTGTCCTGCTGATACAACGTCCTTCCTACAGCTGAGCAACACCCACAGCCAGCGCACCTGCAGGGCGAGCGGATGGGTCTCAGGGAAGGTGCCAAGGCCCATGAGCGTCTGCGCAACAGGGATGCCGGTGGCCTCCACAAACTCGCGCAGCTCCTGGCTGGCGTCCAGGCAGCCGCCGCCCACATACAGCACCGGCCGCTGCGCGCCGTGAATTGCATCCACTATGGGCTTGATGTCCTGCACAGCAACCCGCAGCAGTCAAGATGAGTTCAGTGTGTGCTGTTGGTGTCTGTTGCCACAGCATATGTGCGTGAAATAGGCTGCAAGCAGGGGTCAGAAAGGAATGCTTTAAGTGCCAGATCATGTGGGATCAAGGCTGTGAGGGTAAAAGTGCAAGCCTCTGTAAGCAATCTGCAAAGCGCACGGGCAGTCAGCATTGATGACACGTGCCTTGCCAACATGTCTCGGCACGGCAACTCGGTCATAGTTATGCACTGAAACAAACAGCTCGGCAAATCAGCACCACAGTGACAACAGGTGCGCTTCACAAATCAATGTTAGATACGCATGGAACGGCCAGAACCTAACAAATTCAGCATGCTGATGCAAAACACTGGAGAAGAGCAAGGCACCAGTGGGGAGGGCAGCTGCGGCAGGCGCGCCATGTAGCCAGAGATGGCCATGGGGACGTCCCAGTCGGGCACCGCCAGCTGTTGCTGCACGTCCTTGGGTACATCGATCAGCACCGGCCCCGGCCGCCCAGTGCGCGCCAGATAGAACGCCTACATTGCATACCATCCTTTTCAATGTAAGTGGCAATAGAACACACGTGCAGTCAGGCCCAGCCCTGCGCTAGCGCAAGGTGCATACGCAAGGTGTGTGTGGTGAGAGTCCGGCATTGGCCAAGCAGTCTGACCACGAGAACTTGACATTTGCAGGCACCTTGCCACACACTCAGGACAAAGTATAAGCACAAATTGAGGAGGCTTTATCATTGGCTGAGATTCTGTACAAAATGACTCCTCGCAGAGGTGAAGATGAGAGGCCACAAGAAGGCAAGGGGATAAAAGATGCGTGGCGCACCTCCTTGACCACGCGTGGCAGGTCGCGGATGTCCATGACCAAATAATTGTGCTTAGTGATCTGACGAGTCACCTCCACGATCGGCGTCTCCTGGAACGCGTCCGTGCCAATCATGCGCCGCGGCACCTGCGAGCATGCCATGTCAGCAGATGAGTCATTCCATTCTCACGGACTTCCTGGGAGCTTGCATGGCTGCTCTGGCATCTCTGAAACCATCTTCAGGACCTCGGTGATTGTTCTGAATCCTACTGCAAAAACACTTCGAGAAAACACACAAGCAGGTAAGAGACAGATGAGAGACATGGCACTGCCCTAATTTTTCCACATGCAAGGTCGTGCAGACACCCAGGCAATGGAATTTATCGGGTGTCTCTTTTGCTACCGCTGCCACGTAGCCATCAGTCATTCAGTGCTTTCCATGTACAATCAGAAGAGTGATCCAAATCAGGCTGGGCCTGCCCACCTGCCCAGTGATGGCCACCATGGGCACGGAGTCCAGCAGAGCGTCGGCCAGTCCAGTCACCAGGTTAGTCGCGCCGGGGCCTGATGTGGCGATGCACACACCCACCTCTCCCGTCACCTTGCCATAGCCCTCCGCCGCAAATATCTCGCCCTGCACGCCGACATATTCCCAAATTCAGACTCTCTTCATCATCTGAGATGTAGGAAAATTGGCGATAAGGCCAACTCTGCACATGTATCCGTGCCAGATGACATTCAATCTGTGAAGATTGTGCACATGAGCTACGCAGCCTCAAAGCTCCAAAGACCACCTGGTACAGATACGCGGCACCTGGCATGTAGGCAGGAAACACAGAAGGCCACAAACAAAACATTGCATACCTTCCAAACAGGGAGCCAGGAAAGCCGTTGTTGTCAGCATCACCAAGCTAAGTCACGCATCCAATATGATCACTCCTAACTGTGGGCAGCCACCGAAACAACAAGGACAAGCAAAGAGCCGCGCCTGCTCATGCCGGCACAGGATGTTGCGCACGGTGGGGCTACGCGTCAGCGCTTGGTGGATCTCCATCGAGGCACCACCTGGATATGCAAACACGCGCCCCACGCCCTCCCGCTCCAATGCCTGCACTAAAATGTCCGCACCCTTCCGCGGCTCCGATCCGTAACGGTCCACCCACTCTGCTGCACCTGCGCGCACACGACAGACTTCATCAGTGCTGAGTGAGACCCACACGATCCATTACTCATCACTGTGGAGCAGAGATGTAGCGGGCGAGATGAAGTGACGCGGTCTGGAAGATGCAGCTGCACGGAAAGAGTGTACAGATGATGTGACTGGTTTGCTGGCAGCCAATCCCCTGTCTGGCCTAGCCGAGCAGGACGGGAATGCACCCGCTGCATTGACCCTACCAGATCAGTGCATGGTGCCATTGAAGTGAACGCATGCTCACTGCAGAGGTGCTTGGAATTTTCATACAGTGGTCACGCATTGGGCTGCTTTCTGCAAGGTGCACACCAGTGGATTGCAGGGAAGCGGTCGCTGCTTTCCGCGCTGCCGCCAGCTGCACAACAAAAGATTTACACTGTCAGTGTAGAGCACACACAAAAATATCTAGCTGAGTATAGTCTGAACAATGCAGCGAAGGAGTGCACCACAGCCACAAACAACGATCACATGTGCAGCGCTGCATCACAATCTCCGCTTCATTTTGGTTGCAGAGACAGCACCACTTGCAAGAGCAAAATTGTGCTCACCTCTTCAGTGGATGCCTTGTCCACTGGGGCATTCCTCCCCCTGGACTTGTCTTTTGATGGTGCTGCGCACACGATTCCAGGCCTTGCCCTGCAGCATCGTGGAATGCCCAATCATCCACTGAAGCATAAAATAAAAAGAACACGTTGAGGTGCAAAAGATCGAACAGACAGAGAGCCTTGCTCTTGGTGCACACCTGGATGTCCCAGCAAGGCTGCAGCTTCTCTGTCTCTCCAGCAGGTTGCGAGATGACATCGAGGCTGCCTATAAACGCAGAGGCAAAAGTTAGGCATACCCTTCTTTGCTTAGCCAGACTTGCCAACCTGTCGACAATATTTAAAGCTCGCAACATGAGTCCGCTAACATATACAAAAACCATAGACACATAAAGTGATTGAAAGGTGCTGGTCTCCTTTCATGCCAGCTTCCTTTGGTCCGAAACCAGTCCACATGCACACGTCACGTGAGACTGTTTGGGAATGAACGGGGGCGTGGAGGCTGCATGCAGGCGCTTTCTTGGCAATAGTAATTTACCTGCTGCAAACGACTGTGACACCGCAACGACATCGTGGCAGGACGCGCTGTGCCTGCAGCCAGGGCGGCGTCAGGCCCCGAAGCAGTGCACGGCCGCGTCATTGCGAACTGACTCAGATCAGCCAAGAGATGTATAGCACTTCGGGACGAAACTTATCTATTGGATTGAATGAAAGATGTCCTGCAACATGTAGAAATGAAATTCTGGGTGCACTTTCTGAACCTTTCTCATAGAGGGTTTGGTGAGGGCAAAGATGTTGTTGGAGATAATATGATTTATAATCTCCCTGGAACCCTACGCTGGTGCCGTCTTTGCTCGAGAGTCTGCCCACTTCGACCATCAAAACTGCACTTGGCTACACAGTGATCTCATAATAAAGTTGCTCGATTATATACTATCGTGCTGCACCAGATCTCATCCTTAAATTCGTAAACGTCTGGGTTCAGCCAGTGTGACTTGAAGCTCGGGTTTTGATTTTGGCCACTTTCCGCGAAAAGTCATTTCTTGTGCCTTACTACAAGGAGGAAACATCATGTACCTCATGTACTACTTGGATGATGCGGGCAAGCGTATATACACCCTGCAGGTGTGCATATCCTTGCAAGAGCGATCTGTGAGCTGCACATTGCAGTACTTTGATCCCACATGAATTGTAGGGCTGCAACATCTTACCTTGACATATAAAAGTGCTGTGGCCAACGCCCAAGTCATATGCAGAGCTGTGGGTTTCATTCCTAAAACAGCCATAGGAGATGAGGCCTGAGCTGGAGTTGGCCAACTGTATGAGATATGGGTGTGTCGCGCAGAAAACTGCACCAGACGGGTCTCCCACACAAAGCGCCCACCCAGCGAGGTTCTCTCCAGACGATAAGTTTTCAAGGGAGCGAGTGGAGTGCAAGAAGAGATTCCAGCTGCTGCCAACCCAAGGGGCACCTTTGGAGCTCTGATATGGGCGACTAGCATTACTCAGAGACAGTCTTGCAGCATCGGTCACCATGGTTAGTGTTGCAGCTTGAACAACTAAGAAAGTTGCGGGGCAACATAGTCATCGTTGTACAGCCAATAGAGCGTATGAGCTGCCAGAATTTGCGAACATGGCTGTGAGATTTCGGGGAGTGAAACATCAGCCAGTTTTGTTTAGTTTGGCAACGAGGATTGCGGTGGTAAGGCAATTCAGCCCATGCACACACTGCCAGTGGATTCAAGGCTACTTTGTAGATGGTTGACCTTTTACTATGCCAGTGTTTTCATCAGGGATTAGGGATGATGTTGCTGCAGGTTCACACGAACAGCAGTCCTATGCACATATCTTCAACCATCACTTCCTCCGAATAACAAGGGGTCGGCATGAACGGCCATATAAAATTAGGTGGGGCGCTATGAAAGTAGGCTCCAGCCCTGGGAGCCTCTGCAGCAATAAAGTTGCAATCAGTGTGTCTGCAGACCACTGGCAGCTCGTACATTTCAGACTATGCTCCCACTTCACATTCGATGTAAACAGCCGATGGCACTCAGTGAGGAAAGTTACGGTGAAGGTGTCACGGATCACCTGGTCAAGTGCCACGTGTTCTCAGTGTTGCCATGCATTGTTTGGTAAAAAAGGAAACCCTGTAAATGCTCTTGACTCCAGGGCTCCATGGCAAGGGCTCATCCTCCATACCTCCAAATTTTGCTCAGCTCCTGACAGATTATTGGATGCGCACGCTGCCGTAGTGTGCGCAGCGTCACTCAGCATGCATCATGAACCCATCAAGCGTGTGTGCGTTCAAGAGTGAAGGGCCGGAAAAGCTTGTCGGGCTGCCTAGTCGCCTCCAGGGTCATGGATCGAATCCCTTCCTTCTGCTTCAAAGCCTCAGTGGACCTTAGGATGAGATATGATGAGATTAAGTTGCCCTAGGATCAAGTGGGACAGTGCATCAATGACAAGTTATTGTGCAGGTACTAGTGGTGCCTCTCAACTATACATCATTCTAGAGTTGACTGCCATAGGTCTTTCGCTGTCAAGCACCCCTAAGTCACCCCTAATAATAGTGGTCGAGCACCCAAAGGCACATCCTTGCGCAGCCTCACTGAGCTTGAATGCAAACAGCTGCTTGAGTTCTTGTGGTGGACGACCTGGTAATCGCTGATTGCATGTCAGGTTTGCTCAGTTGAAGCTGCCAGTGCTGCCCCTGCTTATTGAGCCACCATCATCAGTTTTGCTCTACTAGTACTACAGGAGGAGTGCTGACGAGGGAAACGGCATCCCCTGGGCTGGGAGGGTTGCTGTGCCGCGCCGCCCACGCACCGCTCTCCTAAGAGCGGCTAGGCCGGCTGGTGCAGCTGTGGGGAAAGTTGCCGGGCAGGTGTACGACGGGGCGCTTGACAAACATGATGATGGATTCATCCGGCCCCAGTAGAAATCCCTGGAGAGCAACTGGGTCTGGCCGTGGCAGCCATAACTAAGTGCAGCAACGGCCCAAAAGGCTGAGAAAATGCTAAAATTTTTTATGTTGAGATGCTTGTAGGTTACGGAAGATGCATTCCTAAGAGGTGAGGCATGCGGACCTCGAAGAGCCCTTGAAGATTGAGGGGACCTCCAGCAAATTTAGACACCAGATTCTCTGGTGGGAATCACTCCCAACGTTTTAGATAAATAGTGATTTAGGGGTTCAGGCCCTAATTTGAAACCTTTGGTACAATTGGGAGTGAATCCCACCAGAGAATTTGATGTCTAAACCTAGTATACTGAAACTCCCCTCAATCTTGAGGGGGCTTTGAGGTCCACATGTCTCACCTCTCAAGAATGCATCTACCATAATGGGAAACCTACAAGCATCTCAACATGTAATTTTAAGCATCTTCTCAGCCTTTTGGGCTGTTGCCACACTTAGTCATGGCTGTCACGGCCAGACCCGGTTGCTGCCCAGGGATTTCTACTGGGGGCCGGATGAATCCGGCATCCTGTTTGTCAAGCGCCTCGTCATTCATCTGCCCGGCAGCTTTCCCCACGGCTGCACCAGCTGGCCCATTGCTCTTAGGAGAGCGCTGCGTGGGCGGCGCGGCACAGCAATTCTCCCAGTCTAGTGGATGCCGTTTCCCTCGTCAGCGTCCTCCTGTAATAGAGCAAAACTAACGATGGTGGCTCAATAAGCAGGAGCAGCACTGGCAGCTTCAACTGAGCTGACCTGACATGCAACCAGCGGATTACCAGGCAGTCCACCACAGGAACTCAAGCAGCTGTTTGCGTTCAAGCTCAGTTGAGGCTGTGCAAGGACGTGCCTCTGGGTGCTCGGGTGCAGGTGGCTCGGCCGCGGCTGGCTGCTCTGCTGCGCCTGCAACTCAGGGTCTCCTCACTCGCCCCTCGCCGTCCAGCCGTCTTCCGAGTCAAACGTTCCGGCGGCCTATAGGTAGAGCTTGTCTGCTACTTCAGCACAGCCGCGCGCATGGACCGGCGTAACCGTGGCGCCTCGGGGACGGGGGGCCCATAGGCCCCGGCCGGCGCAGGAACGTCGCTAGATGTCAATTAACGTCAAGGTGGCAGGATGGAGATAAGCACTTTTTTTAAATAACTGAATGTCAAGGACACTTACCGGTAACAAGAAAGTCCCGCAAGCTCAACAAGCACCACCCAGACATCCGAAACCAAATCTTCGCACCTCGCTAGCAACAGAAAAACAGTCACTCAAAGAGAGTACACTATCACCCTGCTCTGAGCAGTGCCTGATCAATGGTGTGATCACGGAGCTGATCATTCATGCAACACAACTGCCAGCATTCCACACCACAAGTTCAATGCGCACGGGGGCCCAGAATCATCTATCAATCCTTCAACTCCAACACACTTAAGTCATTTCAACACTGAGAAGCTTCTTAGCTACTTGAATCTGATGTACAGCGTGAATTCCAACGGTGCGTGGTCAAGTCGCAGACCCAGTGTGTCCCTGCCAACGCCATAGAGAATCTCACTCAGTTTTCACCTTGGTTGGTGCCTTAGTCAACCTCAAGTAGCTTTAGTCGAGCCTTAGCCAACACATTTAAGGCCAGGGCCGTTGGCTCTCTAGATCTACATCCCCGCTGCCTCCCTCCGTGCTGGTTACAGTAGCCACTGAAACTCTGTCCAAGTGCGTGCTGGCGTCTGACGTGGCATCGCTGTCACCTGCCGGCATGCTGCGGCTGCCCACATTCCCCCTGCAAGCCTGCGCGCAGATTTTGCATTGCTATGAGAACATGTCTCTGCAAAAAAAGCGGCGGTCAGGGTTACATAGCATGACTACAAGAAGCATCAGGCAGCTCACTGCGTAGCTGGAAAGTTTGGAAAAGGGCCTTGATTTGCAGGCTAGGAAACACTTTCACTCTGCTTAAAGTCCCTTTGTAAAGTTCAGCGAATAGCAATTGCAGTTGCTCGGAGCTACTTGTGCACAGCCTGAGGATGCTTCAGCAATGATGAATGTCAAATATAAAAGGAGCCTCACCTCTCGCGTGGGGCCAACCACCAGCCACACAAGCAGCCGCCGCCGGATGCGCTGCCATAAAGACCGGCGTTCCCTCCGCTCAGCTTCTACCGGCTCCACCTCAGCTTCCGCCGGCTTCTCCACAGCTTCCAGCTCCTCTGCCTTGCCTTCAACCCCTTTCTTCGCCGCCTGAACAAGCGGACAACCCAGCTGATTCAGTTGCCTGCAAGACAGCCCACTCAACTCCCACATTTGACAGGACAACATAGTAAAATAAAGGCTTGGAAGCCATCCATGGGAACTCTCTGAGTTCTCTGTAATGGATACTCGACATCTTGTCATCACACTGATACAGCTGTCCTTGGGCCTGTGTTTGCTCTCTGGTCTCTTAGCAAGGGCCCAGATCCTGTCAGGCACACTGGCAAGCAAAGAGTGCTAAAGTATGAGGTTGTGCAGCACCTTGGCTTCTTGAATGCGCTTGGCTGCTTTCTTCCTGCGGGCCTGCATGGCGGCCACGAGCTCTGCAGCAGTCGTGCTGGCGAGTTTGGGGTTGACCACGTGGCCATGCCATCTGCTGACTCGCCGCAGGTCATCGATGGTGATCCCTGCCCCATCCAACAGAAGCCCCTGTAGAGACAGTGGCAGGTAGGACGTCAGGAAGCTACCAAATTGAACAGTAGCTTCAGATGCTGGTGATACTCAGTATTGCAGAGGTGCTTTTGCATGCAAGGGCAACCAGATGAAACGTTGGAAAAATCACACCAATATTTGATAACACTGTGCTCCTGCTGAAGGATTTGTGGGTGTGAAGAGAGTGCAGTATTGCACTATGCAACAGAATGCGTAATTTAGATATCTGCAAACGTCTTGATCATGTGAGAGCAGGCCTAATGATGTGGTGAAAAGATACAGCAGAGCTTGAAACAAGAGGAGCGTGCCTGAATCGGCGGGCTTTTTTCACACAGGCGCACGACTCCCTCCATGCCGCCAGGGAAGGCCTTGAAGCTGAACTGCGCGAGCAGGATCGCCAGCAGAGAGCGCAGGTAGCTGCCCAGAAGATGGTCCCCCACGCTGCCACCTGTCCAGTCAACATTTGCATACGCATTACTGAACAAGCAGAAATTGCTTTGAGAGACCCAAGCTGTTCAGAAAATATTGTTTAGTGCACAATGCAACACCTGTACATTCTCTTGATCCTGCAATCTTCTGTGTCCAGCTGAATTCACTCTATGGTGCATCTGAGCTTCTTCGCATGGTTCACTATCTGTTGACAAGCTGAGGGGACACATGTGTCGGCCCTGTAAATTGCACACTTTGCTCAGCAGGGAGGTATTCTTGGTCAGGGGGAGCTGCAAACCTCCAGGCATCTGCAGGATGGAGTTCTCGATGAAGGAGGGCCGCACGAGCATGTCCCCATTGTTGTTGATCAGTACTCGCTGCCCGGCGCGTTTGTAGAGCACCAGAAATTTGGGCGAGCGCGCCACTGCATCCTGATTGTTTATGATGTGCCAGCAATGGGGCACCACCTGCAGCCAGCTCAGCAAAACCTTAGTCATCGACCCTCTAATCTGTCAAGTAAATGATTAAATTACCCTGAGGCACAGCACCCAATAATTTCTGGCACATTTGGAAATTATTGCACAGTGTCCCAGCCCACAAGAGCTGGTGTGTCGCAGCAATCTCTAAATGAAAATGGCGCCGTCTGGAATGGTTCAAATTGTACATGTGTCCTGAGGAGCACGCGCCAACAAGTCAAGATGAGTCAGCGTGCATGCACATCGTATCAATGGGAGTACAATGTGGACATTTTTACTCCCCTTGATCGTATGTATGAGCATCTTGCCTACTTTGGCAGTGCACAGTAAATGTTGCATGCTTGCAAGCTGCAGGGCAGTCAGGTGGGCACACCTTGTCAAACTCGCGCGCAAAGGCGTGGTTGCCCACTCGTGGGCTGCCGTAGGTGTAGCATCCAACTCGTATATCCTTGCCGCTGTCCTGGCATGCAAGCGCTATGTCATGCGCTGCCAGCTGCGCCAGAGCTCCTCCCAGTGAGTGCCCTGGAAAGGATGTTTACATAACATTAGTAACGTGACACTGAAATGAGAGCTCTACTGGATGCCCCTGCAGGAATGACTGGTGCTGCAAAGGGCCCTGAGACTAGAATGGCGCACAGTGTTTCTTCTAAGGATTTTGGCTGAAAGCCAATGTGGCTCAGAACATGTCTTTGATTAAGTTGGCCAAAGCCACAAAAAGTGGTTGAATATAGGATTTCGAGGATTTTTTTTGCTCAAACTGGTGGTTTCAGGGCGATTTCAGGTCAAAAACGGCAAAGTGTGGCTTTCGCGCGGGTGTGAAATATATTTCAAAGGCAATATATGGCTTCCAAGCGGACATCCAGAAGCCTGTCAAAGGCCACAAATCTGCCCTGTTTAATTGTTGAAGGCCACATTGGGTGTTAAAAGCCCCCAAAAGAAACACTGATGGCTAAGAGCTACCTATATGCTGGGGTGTTCCAGGTACACCCATGCTGAGCATGCTGTGCTGCGCGGCTGCATGCAAAAAGAGCTGGCAGCCTGTGGGACACTCAATACACATGGCGGTTCAATGGGATGAGCTTTCTTCTATCCAAGCAGCATCCCGAGGTATGCTGCCCGGCTCGCAGCCGCTTTGCAGTGCACTAGGTTCATGGGGAGCATAGTTTAGGGGACAGGGGACTGTTTCAGTTGAATCAGTCCCACCTGTGACGCAGATCAAGGCCTTGGTAGGGTCGAAGTCGGGCCCCTGGATTATCTCCCTGATCCTAGAGGTCACGCGGATGTCCAGTCCACCGCGACTCCAGCTCTTGAGAAAGCCCACGTGCACCAGCGGCCGCATCCCCCACCGGCCCCTCTTGGGCGGATGCACTGCCCGCCACGCCTGCCATAGACCACAGGAGGGACCGTCAAAAACTTGATTTAATGCAATGGAGCACAAGGGCTTTTGCATTACATCTAGTATGTTGTGTTGCAATACTCTTTCCTGGGCACATGCACTGGCCGCCATGCCTGCCACAGTCCCAGCTCAGCTTGCCAGGTCATGCAGAGTACCCGTTCCCCTTTGAAGATAAGAGCCAGGGGAGCCAATACGATGATACAAGTCCCCTGGAAGACTGTTGGCAAGGTGGCATACAGGTTGGGCGAGGAAAGGGTGACACACATGGCACTCCGATCAAAAGAAATTGTCAAAATTTTTGTCCTCGATCCAGAGCAGCAACTCACAGCTGTTGCTGTGAGCAATCATTCGACGGGTGCGTTATCAAACCTAGTCATGATCCTGATCAGGCACCAAGGGACAGCCCAGCATGCATTGTTTGAATTCAGATTGGGCAGCAATAAGAAGGAGTCACCTGCACGTCTGAGAGGGCGTTGGACATGGAGGCGGTCCCCCGGAATGCTATGACTATTCGGCTGTCATTCCAGGCCATGAGCAACTTGGTGTCCCGTGCCCTCTCCCAGAACAGCTCCGAGTGCTCCAGCCCATACAAGCCCATGGCTGTCTCCAGTGACAGACCCCTCTCCCGCTGCATGACAAAAGTTCATCTGTTTATTATCTGCATTTTCCTTTGAGGCCTTTGAAGAGCTGAAATGATTACAAAAGGGAGAGGATGGAGTCCATTGCATTGCCATTGCATTGGTGAAGGAACTGCCATGACCGCGTGTTGCTGGACATGCCAACATCCTAGATGGATGGGACCTGGAATTATTAGTAGTAGTATTAATTGTTGATTGCATGTTTGTTTAACAGGCTTTGCTGGCACGCACAGCGGGTTTCTGCGGATGATCCTCTGCCGCACATGCTCGAGGCATGCAACCGCTCTTCTGTGAAACATGATCTCACAGTTGCATCTTCCCAGAAATGGCCAGTGCATGGTGATCCACTGGCGAGGTCAGCTCAATGTGGTCCACAACTGGAAGTTATCGTGTCAGCATTACTACTTTCATGGCCAACGAGCATGCGCAGCTCGGAGGCGCAGCTCAGCTTGCAAAGGAGATTCAGGGGGCAACTTGGCATGCTGGTAATGTTCAGGGATGCAGTTTTGCATTCGTCAAGAGGCAAGGATCAGGGCATATTTCACAAGATGAGTACGGTAGAAGGGGCAAGGGACAGACCTCTCCATAGTCATAGACGAGTGCTGACCAGTAGAGCATGTTCATGGCGAACTCGAAGCAGAACATGGGCTCCTTTGCCAGCTGGCGCCCCTGAGGCCCGTCCTTGTCCCTTCTCTCCACCTTGGCTGCTTTTTCATCCTCTGTCCAGGCAAACTCCTGGAGCCACACCTGCAACACACAGGAATGCATGCCATGGCAAGAATCCAAAATTTTTCAACAAACTCAAGGATTTTTGAAGAAGCACAATTGTGAAGATGCGCCTGTATAGAATCCAAAGTCGAACCAAGGTCAGGTTGATAGTGTAGCTTGCTCGCCGAGGTAAGAACAATGCAGTCTTACATTTCTGTCAAGCGACAGTCTGAACAGGGGGCATGACCAGGCTTTCAGGAATGAAGTGTATACATCTTTTAAATAAATCCATGATATCAAGGTAGGCTCTGCCGGTGCTGCTCACCTGGAGTGCTGGCATGTCATCGTCCAGGTGAGTGGCTGGCATAGCAAAGAAAGACCATGTCACGGCTGCCCCAGTTTCCACCACCTGCACATTTTGACAAATGCTTTCAACGTCATTCCATTCAGATGGCAAGAGCTCAGGACCGCTCGGTGTGCGCCAATGCAATGAGAGACAGGCCAGCCCGTGCAGGGCCAGTCGACTCTGCACATGACCATTCCACAGTAAACATTTGCACCCTTGGGAGCTACCACTGAGAGTAAGAAGCTGCAGGAATCTTTGGCGTGCCGATGGTGTTTGCATGCATGCATGCATGCGTGCGTCCATGGCGCATGCAGTTATGTGTACGCATTCATGTGCAGCCTGGCATGAAGAGGCATGACTCACCTGCAGGGGAAGGAGGCCGTACCAGGTGTACATGTAGGACCTGCAGCTGTGGATCTTCACGTACCAAAGCAGCGCGATGCCCAGCGTGTAGAACGCCACCACCAGCAGCCGCACGCGCAGCTGCACACAATACATGCCAGATGTCAGTTATCTGAATAATCAGCACGCGCTGGGTAAATCTTGTGTTACAGAATTTCTTGCAGCAAAATATAGTGGTCAACTGATAAGATGCGCAGCTGCATCAGCTGAGGAAGTACTGTGCTGTCAGCTCCATGCATGCATGACATGCATGAAAGCGCGTTGAGCTTGAAGAGCTTGAGAGCATTCTGCCGGCAGTGGTGAGGAGAACAGCATGACCTCAGAAAACAAATTGTAACATCTGCTCCGGCATGGCATGCATGAGTTCATGCAGACAAATGGGCCAGGAGGGATTTGAACCCCCGATTCTGCATTTGTTGCCATATAATGTAGCCTAGACTAGCCTAAACTGAGTCCACTGAGCTACAAGCACCCCTTCTCAATGAATGGCTACCGCCGATCTCTAAAGAACAAAGAAGTCAAGGCGTGCCTGCAGCCGGACCATGAGATTTGACATTTTGTGGTCCTGCCTCGGCAGCGTGCGCAGCTTGTAGACCGCCTGCATCAGGTACAGGAAGTAGAGGGCAAAGTAGACGTAGGCCCATGACATGTTGAGCACCGTGAGAGCCACCTGAACCAGTGTCTTTCCATGTATTACTAATCTTATATTGATATTAGTCTCTGTTCCTGCCGGAGGCAAAGTGCGTCTGCAGGGGGATTTATTACAGCAAACAATCAAAGCCTACAATTTCCCAGAAACCAGAACTACCCAGGCCAAAGAGAGCGGAAGATAACCCTTACATCCTAGACTCATAAGCTGGTCGTAAAGGTGTGCTGGATATGAAGCCTACCACATATTCAAGCCATTGATGGACGCGCCAGGTCCAAGTAAAATCCAATCACCCGTGAGCTTCAAGAGCAATGGGCAAAGAAGCCAATGTGGCTTTGAGGGTGTCTTTGAATAAACTGGATGAAGCCATAAAAGCGGCTGAGGACAGCGTTTTGAAGTCACGAAGACACGCTTGTATTGGTGGCGTTGGGGCGCATCAGCTCAAGAAGGGCGAACTGCAATTAGTAATGATGTTTTAAAGGCAACTTGTGGCTTCTGAGCGGACACCCAGAGCCATCAAAAGGTGACATATTTTGGCCCACATGGTAATGCAAAGGCAGCTCTTGAAAGCCTGTGCAGGTTACACTGACCTGAACGTTGTTGATCCTGCACTGGATGAGATTTCTGTGCGCCATGCAGTCCTCTGCCAGCATGGCAAACTGGTAGGCTGAAGTTGAGCGCCTGCCCACTGCAGCAAACATGTTCTTGAGATGCAATGCGCAGATCACATTGTACAGTAGAGGACTGGAAGAGCTTTACCATTATCACACGCTTTCCCTGCCAAAAGGCAACGCAGGTCGTGCCGACTTGCCACAATACTACCCCTTGCTGGACTCGCCAGATCCAAGCAAGACCCAGTCAATCAGGCATGGCGCTCAGTACTTATACTTGCCCCCGATAGCCGGGGCAGGACTGATAGATGCTGCGCTCTAAATGCTTGCTTCTGATGCCAAAATCATCTAAATGTCACACTGTCACTTGAAAGAAATGCGACATGTCCTCGTCTTGCTCAGGGAAAGCTCCTGTTCCTGAGAGAGTGCCTAAATTGCATGCATGCATGCATGCATGGTTGAGTTTCTTGAAAGAAGAGATAGCTGCAAATTGAGTGGATGGCGTACCTTTGAGGTAGTAGATGGCATCTGTAAGCAGGGTTGCTTCGAACAAACACCTGCAGTAAACACTGTAGTCAGTGTCTCTCAGACATGTTGACCCTTTCAGGTATCCTGTGCACATCTGAAAGTTGATCTGGTATTAGGGTCAGACCCTCTAAGCTTGGAAGGCACGAAGTCATGCATGATGGGATTATTTGAGGCTGTGAGACTCACCAGACGATGAGCTTTGGGGCATGAATGATCCATTTGGCATCCATGACTGATCCCTCGTATTTCCCTCGCTTCGCATTCTCCCCCTTTGGCAATTCAATCAGAACTTTCCTGCGTGTGATGCCCTTGATCCACTCGGGTGTCCTCCCCGATGGTGAACTTATCCAGTTTTCCCACATCCCCCTCTCTGCAGCGCACAAGAAGCAGTCTGCGCATGACAAGATTCCCCTGCCAGAGGCAAGGTGCGTCTGCAGACAATCACCAGGTAAAGGCTAACAGAACTCCTTCCCTTTGATGGACTTGCGAGGTCTTAATAAGACCATCCATAGCAGGGCGCTCAGTATTTAAACGACCACCTGCCAGCCGGGGCAAGAATACAGCTTGCATCACCATCACAAAAGATTGGATTTCACCTGCTACCTTTAGCTCTTTGCCAGACATCCTGCTGAGACAGTAAGCAGGGCTGGCTACTTGCTTTATCCTGAACCAGGCTGAGCCATGTTGAACAGCCCAAACGGTTCCTGAGCAACTGAAACTTTATTTACTATCTCCAGCGAACTGGCGCTTGTCCTGCTGAAAGGAGCAGCAGCAGAGGTGCTGCCTCAAGCGCACATGAGCAGCTTCATATTTTAAATTGTGCCATCCCAGGCAACAAAAGAATGTGCATGGCTGAAGAGCTGACCTCCCTTCCAGTAGGGCTTGCTGTTGTGGGCCTGGATGACGGTTATGAGGAAGATGGTGTTCCAGCAGGTCCAGCGCACAATCGCACAGTAGGCTGCAGAGAAAATGCACTTCCTTGAGAATGCTCTGAGCATGAGAATAGGGCTCCGCCGACAAAATACAACCAAGGCACGGAAGCACTCTTAGGCTTGTGAGCACAGCTACGGATCCAAAGCTACGGATCCAAACCAAAGAAAGACAGGAAAGATAGCGGGTGCACATCATCCTTCCTTACCACAAAAAGGCGAAGGCTCCTGCCAGCCGGGACGTGCAAAACTTGTTAAACCTCAGTATATGGGGCAACATGTGTCTTCAGGCCAGGCTCAGGCAATGGTGTGATGCTTTCATGCCAGCTAAGGGCACGCCCTGTGGAAGACGAGCTCGATTCCTGGAGGACAGTGCTGCCAACAAGCTAGATTGACTAGAACTGAGTGCATGGCAAAGTAAAACGGGAGAGGAACTCACGGACGAGCACGCTGAACATGCCGCAGGGGTTGGCCAGGAGCTGAATGTTGGGTACGAGGAAGAATGTCACATTGACCCACTGGGCCACCAGCTCTGTGAACAGCAGCGTGGCCAGTTTCTTCCTCCTAGGCTTCCTGCAGAACAAACATGCGCTCCTCGCTTTCAGACTTCTTCAAATTACAAGCACTTCAGGCAACGCCAGACAGCAATACCGGTGGCGGTTCCCAAGCAGAGTACAATGGAAATAGATGCAAGCATATACCGGTGTGGTGCAGTCTCCAGCTCAAGGATGTGGGCTGCAGATTTGCCAATAAGCAATATGCGCAAGGCAACTATCCACCATGCAATCTTTGGCGGAACATTGCTGATGCCAGGTGTAATGGAGAAGAGAAGACCCATGCAAGTTGAACAAAAACTGGGTTCTGCAGCTGCTGGTGATCAAAAGCAGCCCTCAGTAGAAATAATCTGCATGGGTGGGTTCGTACCAGCGCCTTCCCTGTCTCCGGGCAGTGTGGTAGCGCATGAGGTAGATGACTATGCAGGCCGTGAGCGCACACCAGCACAGCGACCCAAACACCACGTTGACCACTGGAATGGACTGGTTCTTGAACGCTCCATCCGGCTGCAGGCCAGAGCAGAGAATTACATCATTTAACAGCTCGATGGCAGTGCATCACATGCCATGCATGACCGGAAGGAATAATTTAGCCTGTGTCAAGCATGCATTCAAGAAATGCATTTAGTCAATTACTCGGTGGCAGCATAATGTGTCACATGCCGTGCATTGGAAGCACTGTCATCTTAGAGCTTCACGAATAACCCCCAAGCTCAATGCTCAGCTTCAAGACAAGCTGAGGCAAGATGCATGCACGGCAGAAGCTCATCTCAGTCAACAGATGTGCAACAGTGCATGACGTGCCATGCATGAAGCCATGGTCATTGTAGTGTGCTCAATCTCCATGCAGAGTTGATCCTTGTGACAAATTTATGTCATGAGGCAAGAAAAGGATGCCATTGGTGGGGGTGCGCACATCTGTCAGCTTCAGTGTGAACTCCTGGGTCAGCATGGCGAGGCCGACTATCTCGATGATCCACAAGAAAGTCAACACCGCCTGCAGGCAGCGTTAGTTTGCCTCGGCACAGACATGATACAAGGTGCACTCTTCAGACCTGAGCATGCATGGGATGCAGAGCATGCATGCCTGGATTGCAGAGTGAACATGTAAGCATCATCTGGCGCACTGGATATAGGGAATTTTGACATCTTATCAAAATAGACTTCACCAGGCCGCGGTTAAGTGAATGCAGCAGGGGCAATATTCTACTTTCTGGGATGCTGTATGCAACTTAAGAAGGATGGCTTGCCTTGGTCTGTGTGGAGGAAATGTACTCCACTCGAGTGATCACGTCCTTGCCCATCCTGTAGTGCTTGTAGTCGTGGACGCCGCTGCCTGAAATGTCCAGCCCATCTGACTGCCGCAGCATACATCACCGCCTTAGTAATCGTTCCTAGCCTCAAATAAAAATTCAAATCCACTCTTTATTTGTATGCATCTTGACTCATCGGCCTCTTGCCTGTGCAGCCATCCTGCCATGCATGACCCTAGCGTCCCTGAAGGTCAAGTCTCATTTACAGTGTTGGAGGTTCACTTCAAAAGGTTCAAAAATAGTAGTGGGTTCTGGCGCGTCCAAAAGCTGCCTTGCAATTGCAAGGGGTGCTGATAATCAAGCGATAATCAAAGGGTCTGAATGGCTGAAGGTTTCGGTCATGAAAGTGCTGTCTAATAGGAACAAAGCTCTTTGAGATTAACTCACCGAGGAGCTCAAAGACGTTCCTTGGGCGCTGTCTGACTGTGACACAGGAGATCCAGGCTGAGCGGCCTCTTCCTCTCCATCCTTCTCCCTGCTGGGCTCGGGCTGACTTACCACACTTGCCACTGTAGGCTGCTGCACTGCCGGCTGGTTGCCTGCAGCTTCGGCTGCAAGGCTGTCTACCTGCAAGCCCCTGTCCTCATTCACAAACCTGACGCATTTGTCCGGCCGCAAGCTTGAGTGACTGCCTGGGGATGCGCTGGCTCCATTTTGCACAGACTCAGTGTTCTGCTCTTGCAGGGTGTGCCTGCTGGCTTCCTGATGAGGGCCGGTTTCTCTGTCAGAGTGTACTTTGCCTGCTTGGGGAACATCGTTGCTGTGTGCTTGAAGTGGTGTTTCTGCACCCAAGCCTGCTGCTGCAGCGTGCTGATCGGGCTTTTCTTGCTGCTTCATCTGCGTGCTGTCTTCGTGATACAGCTGGGAGACATTTTGCTCAGGCTCAACCCTGTGGTTTGCCCCTAATTCCTCCACTTGGTGGGCAACTTCATCGGTCAGGGCAGCTGCCATCTGGACGGGCAACTGAGCTGCATGGGACAGAGCTTCCCTCATGGCGGCCACCTTATCCTGGAAGAGGGGCACCATTCAACGCGACAACCTATTTCATCGTACATAAAACGGCATCTGCAAAGTTCAGCTTGGGCGATGGAGTGAAAGAGTGTAATGCGCAAGGCAGTTTTAGACCTGGCTTTATGGTCAATCAACATCCTGCCGCACCGTGCATTGAGGAGAGAATGTTTCTGTAACGTGCTGGTAGGATAACTATTTTATAAATCTTGCTACGCTTACGATGCTTCAGCGAGACAAACCCTTTTCGGCAGCGGACGTGCTCCGAGGCCCACAGGGCCTGGTTCCAGAACAATGAGTGGAGGTGACAGCGACTGCAAGCAGGCCTCAACTCACAAGACACAGATGTGTTCGCTTGAGGAACATTTAAAGTCCTTAGATCAACCTCGGACTGAATTTGCATCGGATCGAGCGATCGCCTGCTTAGGCACTGTGCCACCACCAGCTCGTCAAGCTTGCGTCAAGGAGGACTTTCGGATGCTTTCCCAGACAGCCCTGCGTTCAAGTACATTTCTCACGTTCATTCATCTGTTGGTATCTTCCATATACTACGATATACGCTGGCAGAAACCGCATAGAAGTAGCCACGACGGCGATGTCAAAGCGTTTGAAGGACCAGGAGCGGCAGGAGCTTGATCAGGTTGTACAACCGCAATACATGCTATATTGGGACAATTGAAGAACTTATCACCAAGCGTCACTATATCTTCTGGGATTGGCTTGCACTGAGGACAAGATGCCTACAGCACTGGCGCGCAAAGACTTTGCCGAGACGAACGACATTCCTGTAACGACTCAGGAACAATCATATACAACAATCCTTGATCCATTACCTCCCTATATGACTGATGGCAGTGATGATTTGTTCCATTTGCACTCGCTGCAGGGCAATCGCACCAGGGCCCCCGCCCGAAGGTGGACAGATCGGCTATGCTGCTCCTCCGGAGATTAATGGTGAATTACACGCAGTTTTAAAGACAAGTGGCCTCGGATAAACAGGCTGAGAGACCTCCTTGGGCATCAAACCCAGTGCTGATATGCAGCAATGCCCACTGTGATTGGACTGCCTCAACAACAGTCTGCCTGTCCGAAAGTCCCATGTACCCGATCTTGCGGACAGTACCATTGAGGTTGGCAGTTTGGACTTTCAAATCCTGCTTTCGTGCCAAATTCCTGACTTCAGTCACTTGTCCTGTTCAGATGTTGAGGAGCAGATGGAATGAGACACGGACGTGGCGAGCAGTGAGAAGGAGAATCTGGGGTAGGTACTCTTGCGTATTGAAGATTCCAAGTAGCAGCTGAAGTTTTGGACAGGGATGACGCAATGTGCTGCTCCTCTTGCCAGTGCACCATTGACAACGGCTCAGTTGCTTTGATAGGCACCTGTCAGCAGCAAACTGCAGCAGTCAAGGGCATTGCCATCTGCAGCAGCCAGAGCTTGGCATGATTGCGCTCTTGTCCTGACCTCATTGTCTGGTGGACACGACCGTTGCCGATGAAGGGTACCCTGGCATGCGAGGCATCAGCGGCCATGACCATCCAATGCCGAAGGCATCTCCTGCTTCCAGGTGAGCGTCAGCGATGTCTCCATGTCATGTGACACCTTGAGTTTGAGATCCTCAGTGCAGGAGGCTCTTTGAGACAGCCACATGGACTTGATGTTACTTTTCAAGCAGTCGAGGGCGAGGCTTGTTGAGACAGGCTCAATGAGACAGGAATTCAGTGGTACAGGAATGTGCGGGCCTGCAAAACATGTATGGTACTCATTATCATGCAACCTCTGCGCCATGCCCCCTCAGTACTCTTTGCATCAGTCACTTTTGCTCCCTTGTGAGAATGGTTTTTTCGTGCAGCTGTCACTACAAGTCTGCATCTTCAACCAAACTTCTTCAATGCTTTTTGTGTGTGGCTGTAAGATCGGGTAGCTCCACGTCGAAAGGATCGCCGCTGTACGGCAGACAGGCTGTAAGATCGGGAAAACCATTATTGACGATAGGTGTTTCCCGTCTCATATATTACAGTGGCGCAGAAAGTTCAAATTGGCCCATTACCTCTCGCCTGTGATGACCAATTGTTGATTTTAAGCAGCAGCATGGCCATGTAACAGGCAGCAGCAGCTGGGCTCTTTTTCTTATTAAGCATGACTTTATTCGTGCAATCTCTGCAAATGAATCAAGGACCACCACATTGTCTGCCACTGTACTGCCAATCTTGCGAGTCTTTCTTGTCTGTCCAATCGAGCTTCAAGTTGTCGTCTACTTGAATTTGAAATGAGAGCCTGATCAGGCTGCCACAATTGAAATTGGGCCAGGTCCAAGGTTGACACTTTTGTCCGAGGTTGACCCTTACGATGATCACGATACAAGCCCGAACGTGTTGCGGCCTGCATCCTTTTCACGAAAAAGAAGACGGGATGCCCTCAAGTCCTTGTACAAGAGCATACATGTGAAGTTTCGTTCCAAGTATCGATCAACGGTTTCCCTCAAGCAAGATCGTGCGGCAGACGCCGCACCAGCTCGGGAAAAAGTCAATGATCCCAATCCCAAAATATCCCGAAATAGGTACCCAGGTTCCTTCCTGTGCCAAACCGACAAGGAAGGGAGATACTGCCGTAAAATGATGCATTACATGAACAAATAGGCACCCGACTGCTCCGTCTGCGCAGGGACAGTCGAAGGCTATACGGGAGGCTCTAGCCGGTGCAGCGCAGCTGCCCTTTAGAGCCGCTCTTACGGACGAAGTGCGCACCAAATGGACAACTTAACAGCCAGGACACAGGGCTCTCCCAAATATATGATCCAAGTCAACCTTGCCCTCAGGACAGCGCAGAAATGAGGAGCCTCAGTCGAGAGGGCCATTCTGCAGGTTTGCTTGGTCGAAACCAGGTCTTTCGCAAAAGAACGTCCCTTTAGAGTCCTTGGCAATTATAACAAGCATTTGCTCGCATTGACTGAGCCATGTCCTGAATGCAGGGATTGAAGTGGATCAATCAATCAGCAGCATAGACCAACAAAGCGGCTGCAGCTTAGCTGGAGCCAGCTCAGAGCAGGGGACCTGGGCAGCTAAGGAGCTTGGATGTCCTGAGTCGAGTTTCCAGGATAAAGCATCAGAAACAGGTGCAGCTACAGAAGCAGAAGCCACTCGCAGCCAAGCTGCAGGGCAGCGGACAATACGTGAGTCCCTCAGCAGAACAGCAGAGGAGGAGAGTCAAGCCACCCCTGCGGAATTCTTGGAAACTCTGTCTGTGAGCAGCTCATCGGTAAGCAAAGCAACCTCTCTCCATGTAGCATGCCCAATACTACAGAGGTGCTCGCCAATGTGCGTAGCCTGCCCAAATTCAAATCGAACTGTGAAACTGATGCTGAACAATCCGGAGCACCAATAGATTCACATAGCGGATAGCGATGAAGGTTGAAATGTTATGACGTTTTCAACGGGCTACAAGACCCATGTGCGTACCATTCCAGTTGGATCTGCTTTGGAAAGGACCAGTCTTGTTCTACAGAGAGCAGGATGGCCGCAGTGAACCATGCTCCGTTGCCTGCAAGTGAGAAAAGAACATCGAAGCAAGTTTAGCTGAAGCTGCTGTGCTAGGATGCACTGCTTCTGTGGCATCCTTGTATGCGGATCATCATGATTTTAATTACATAGAGACCTTTTCAGAGCCACCTGAGGCTCATTGGTCTTTCAGGCAGTCTGTCACTGCCCATCTTCACATCACAAACCTCTCATGTGTTTGCATTCCGTAAAATTTTTGGCAATCCTGATGCTTTGGGGCCCGAAAATGCTGCAAACAACGCGGCGCAGAACCAAATAGCTCTGAGTGACGTTCTCCTAATTATGGGGCAACACAGCTTTTTGTATCCTGATGCAGTCAGATGGAGTTGACATTTCAAGCAGCGGCAATCACGACTTTAAGCACTATCGACTCAGCAAGGACGTGGTGCTTCGACTTGAATACATCTCGGCCGCGCAAACAAAGGCATGCAATCCAGCTCCTGTCATTTCAGGGTTTGTATATTCAGGGGTGCCCCGGCTGGCGGGGGGCAATATAAATACTGAGTACCGTGCCTACGGTTGATCTTGTCTTGCTTGAATGTGGCGAGTGCAACAAGGGGTAGGCTTATGGCAGCCTTTAACAGCAGCTTGTCTGCAGGATGCACCTTGCCTTTTGGCAGGAAGAGCGTGTAATAATAATATTCAGGGGTAGTAATATAGGGTTGAAAGCATGCCAATTTAAAGATATATCCTGCTGAATCCCAGAAAGCCAAAAGGGGGTTTGTGGCTTTTGCCTGTGGAATTTTTCATGCAGCAGATCCCGCTCTATATCCCTTTGGTCCTGGAAGGCCTGTGGAAGGCCTCTGGGGCAGGCTTTGACAGGGGTCGTAGAAAGTCTCAGACCAGTCCCTTAGTAAGGCAATCGTAGGAGCTGCCACGGTAGTAGCTAAAATCTCGGGGCATCCCTGATTTTCTCAAGGATTGTCACGAGGGACATGCAAATTCACCTCTGAATCTGACCTCTAGTTGGTTCAAATTGCCTGAAAAATCCATCTGAGTCACCACCATGTGGCTTCTGGGCGTTGCCCTGCCGCCATTTTGCCAAGTCTCAACTTTTCCTGGGGCTGCCCTGACACCTTGCTGCTAGCCCTGAATCAATTTGCGCAGTCCCTTGGTGGGTGTCAAACCCTGCAGTGGGGTCTTTAACACAGGCATGCTGACTGGATTGGCTGAGATGCAACCGGCAAAATGGGGAGAGAGACAAAGATCCTTTGTTGCTTTCAAGGTTTCTTTTAGTGGGCGTTCTGAAGCCAATGTGGCTCATAACAAATAAACAAGCGTTATTCTTGGCGTTCTGGTCACTTTCTGGTGGGAACTTTGAGGCCGCATATTGGGTTCCGGAAAGGTCAACAGTCAAGAGGTGCAGGAAACCGCATTTCCCCCTTTTTTAGCTTTAAACCCCCCAAAGTCCTCGCTTTTCCCAAATATAAAGGCCTGGTTTTTGCCACTATCGTGCCTTCAGCCAAAATTTCCAAAAATAGGTTGGAAGCCAAATCGGGTACTAGCAAGAATCCTTTCAGTAAACATTGGTTGCTTCTGCAGGCCGTGCTGACATTCCTGTGGATTGTAGAGGCTGTTGGAATCGCCATAATCGCGCAACAATTCGTCCTGAAGCTCAAAGACGTGCGTAATCCCACTTCTGTGCCCCTTATATTTACATACTTATTTTATATTAATTTGGTGTTCTTAGGGTTTAGGGTTGAGAGTTCTGGGTTGAGGGTTTATTTAGGGTTTTATACCAGCAATGCCTCGGTTCTTAACTACCGTAGTACATCTCTACTGCCGAAAAGAGGCACTCAGACACACCCATGCATTTTCGTAAGAAGCACACTCTGTATGCTATATGGCTGTTTAGCCATAAACAGTGAAAATTGGAAGAAAACATGCCGTGGAAATGCTGCTGCAACGCACCGGATCCACATATTTAGGAAAGGCGCCTAAATTTTTGTTTGCGACTGCAACTGAATTGTGTGGGATGGGATCTGTTTGTGTCTAGCCAGGAGGCATGCTGTTCTTGTACCGCAGTACGATTGCAGTATATTGTGCTAACATACTGGAGTGTCATGGTCCAGCAGCCAAATGGGGCACTTGAGATTGTCTCAACCCCGGCCATCAACACGGTGTTCGCTTCGCTGTCCTGGGTCGCTCTAACGGCCTGCATAGCAGTCTATCTTGTGCGCTGCCGCACAGCCAGAAGACAGGGCAAGCGATGGTGCGCAGCTTTGTGCCCTTGAAGAAAATACTTTGCACTATTGATGCCTTGCTGGCTTTGTTTCTTCTCTGCATTTAAGTTTTGGGGTGTGTGGTTTTCGATTTATTGTTATTTTTATGAATAATTTTATCGCACGCTTTTCCTGCAAGAAGCAAGGTGTTTCCTGCAGACATGCTGCAGTAAAAGGCTGCCATGGTTCTACCCCTTGTTGGACTTGCCAGATCCAAGCAAGATGCAATCAACCGTGGGCACAGTGCTCAGTATTTGAAGAATATACTTCGCACAATTGATGCCTTGCTAGCCTTATTTTTTCCTTATGATTAGGGTTCAGGGTGTATGGTGCAGGGTTAAGGGGTAAATATACGGCTATGATCATTGTTTCATCAGCATGAACACTGTGCGCTGGCTGTAGCATTAACACAGACGGGGAAGGCATGCAAGATGCAGGCATGCATGGACCGGTTCACAGTGGCTTCGGTCGCTTCGAACACACATTGCGCTCTAAGCCCATTTCGCAGGACCGATATATTAGGGTGTAGGGTCTAGGGATCAACTGCCATCATGGCGCGCCACATCAGCAGGCTTAGTCAAGGATGACTGACAAGAACGTGTGCATGCATCACAGGAGGCTGAGGAGGAAGAAATTGGCCATTCTGCTCTTCACAGAGCTGGTCGCCCAGTGGATCAACGTCACGTTCTTCCTCATACCCAACGTGTACCTGCTGGCGCAGCCATGCGACCTGTTCCATAACCTTATCCGTGCGCCCACTCAACAGCCTGTGACAGTTAAATGCTCACCTGTATTATCAAGATATTAATTTATCTCAAAACTAAGAAAATAAATTGATTCTCGATTTTTAGAGGATCCACACGCAGTGTAGTGCATGGTGAGCTTGCACTGTCCTGCTGTTTTACAAATTGCATGCTTCTGCCAGTAGCCCAAGTCTACATGCAGCCTACTATGTCTTGTGTGTCACTCCTTGGCTCTGCTTTATTACAAGCCCAACAGCGCTGCCTTGAAACATGTGCACTGATTTGCTGTTCAGGAAGCTGTCTACATCTGTAATATGTGCTTGCTATGTTTGGTTTGTCGCATGAGCCATGTGTGTGCATGCAGCCTACTGCGCAATGATTCGCTGGACTTGTTGGAACACCATCTTCCTCATAACCATCATCCAGGCCCACAACAGCAAGCCCTACTGGAAAGGAGGTCAGCGCCTATTTTTTCCGCATATCAATCATGCTTGACTTTTCCGCGGAAAAAAATCATGATATTAACAAAGAAAAATGCTGCTAGTACACCTGCCGTGAGAACACTTTTGAGTTGCAGGGTCAAGTCTGTGAGTGCACCAATGCACATTTACGGGCAGAGCTTGCTTCTGTTCACTTACGGTCCTATGCCTGCCATGCACTTGTGCAGACTGCCCCTCCAGAGCATGCAGTTCTGTCTGATCAAGGAAATTCATGGTTTTTATGGCCCCGGCTGGCAGGGGGCGGTGTAAATACTGAGCACCGTGCCCACGGTTGATTGGGTCTTGCTTGGTTCTGGCGAGTCCATCAAGGGGTAGGATTGTAGCAGCCTTCAACTGCAGCTTGTCCCCAGGACGCACTTTGCCTCTAGGCAATAAGCACGTGTAATGATAATAATAATAGTTATAATAATTTGCGGGGTGCATTAGGTGCAAAGGGAACGCCCTCCAAGGACAGGGTGGGGGTTCTGCCAAAGATAGCCATGCTCTGGAGGAAGGGCCCTGAGAGGGAAGGGGCTTCAAGTGAAGGTCTAGAGGCTGGAGAGAAGCTGCCAGGGCATTATGAGGGGGCGATGATCGATGCCCCTTGGGTCATGCATGCCCCCAAATTCGTTATCTGGTGAGTCATGCCCGAGCTTGCCCGGTGTGTTATGCCTCAAAGACACCTCCATGTAGAGTCTGCAATTATCATTATTAATACACGTTTTTCCTGCCAGAGCAAGGTGCGTCTGCAGACAAGCTGCTGTTGAAGGCTGCCAAATACCCTACCCCTTGATGGACTCGTCAGATCCATGCAAGACCCAATCCACTGTGGGCGTGGTGCTCAGTATTTATGCCGCCCCCCGCCAGCTGGGGCTCTTCCAAGTCCGCAATGGGTTTGGGAAACACTAGGATGATGCCGGCATGAAGCCTATATTTTTAGGTTTAGGGTTACTGTTAGGGTTTAGGTTTTCTTAAATACATCCCTAAGCATCTTTCCCTATATCACATGAGTGTGCATCTAGGAAGCCTGCAGACCATGCTCAGAGGCAGTTTTGAGCAACTTGTGACTCAGTCTCACACTAATATTTGGCATGTGACTTGCAGGTGCCTAATGGAGGGCTCTATCATAGCCAATGGTGCATTGGCCTTAACAGGTACTCTCACTTCTGAATTTATTTCTGTATATTTATTTATAAATTATTACATTTGTTACACATTTAACTGGCAGTGGGTTTGCACTCAACGTTTTGCATCTCCCCTATTTAGAGATTAGGGGTTGAAATCCTGAACCTCTTGCTGCCGGCTGAGTACATGTGTGATTCAAGTCTAAAAATTGGTCATGCATGGTTGATGTCTTCTAGAAAAAATATTGGGGAGTGCCTACTCCGACCACGATCAGGCAATCCTGCCACAGGTCAGGACACTACAAACAAATCGCATCACTGGCTCGGCCTGATGCGAAACACACAGATGAGTCAGGGAAAGGCGCAAGACAAAGTTTTGTGTCTCACTGGATGCAGAGGGCGTTCGGGATATTCCAGACTATGGCCGATTTCTGGAGGACTGCCGATTCCACAGGGAGCGCATCAGGTGCCCGACTGCCAGCCTTCAACTGGGCATGACCGTGCTTTGGATGGTCTGGGCCTTCGTCTACTTTGCGTTGTATTTCTTCTACATCAGCCGGGCTGTCTACACGCTGCGGAGGCTGCCCCGGCAGGAGCACAAGCTGGCACACCTCACGGTCAATCTGCAGGCATGCGCGCCCCTTTTATACCCCCGGGATTTTGAATTTGAAGTCAAGCCTTTGTATCAGACCAAGCACATGCACTCTGGACAGTGTCTCCTATATACAGGGTTTCTTTCAGCGTCCAGTGTCTCTTAATAAGTAAATCGGGCATTTCTATGGCGCATAAACTACCTTGGCCCCGGCTGGCGGGGGGCGGTATAAATACTGAGCACCGTGCCCACGGTTG
>JADEYI010000431.1_pt1 | contig 59225 bp, 35 predicted proteins | sample 8542331 | NCBI WGS metagenome assembly JADEYI01 (sample SAMN16510988, study PRJNA670497) | mine drainage metagenome | isolation source: biofilm near Copperflume 1 | place: Germany: Marsberg coppermine Kilianstollen | collected 2018-02 | reverse complement strand
CTCGAGAGGCTGGCTTACGCGGTCTGCTATTGAATTGTTACTGTACAAAGTCGAGTTGATCTGGTCCAAGCGAAAGTCCTAAATTGGTAATTACGAGTTACCGGCTGGTAACATCAATGGGGGAGTAGCAGCAGCGGATAGTTTTTCGTGATGTACAGAAGAACAACCGATAATCAATTCATAATTCCTGATTACTAATTCATAATTCATAATTCGTGGTTCCCCGCCCTATCCCCAGGTATTGCATACCTGTGCTCTCTATCGCCTCGCGCTCCAGGCTGTTGCGCCCATCCAGCACTGCCTCGCATCCAAGCTCCGCTATTTGCGACCAGTCGAGCGATCTGTATTCATAATGGTATGCTTGCAGAATCAGCGCATCTATCTGCGGCAAGTCGGTAAGCGTTACCGGCTCACCGCCGTAGTGGGTTATCTCCTGGGATGTGTATAGCGGGTCGTTAACGAGCGGAGTTGCGCCACGTTTCTTGAGCATGTCTATAATACGCACCGCGCCTGAGAATACACTTTCTTTCACGTTTTCTCTGTAGGCAAGGCCCAGCACAAGCACACGCCTGCCCTGTAGTCCGCTCAACGCTTCGTCTAACCTGTCGAGCGCCCAACCAGCCATACCATCATTTATCTGCCGGGCCTCGGTGAGCAGGCCCAACCTTTCGCCCTGAGATTGGTTGATGAGAAAATATGGGTAAACAGGTATACAATGGCCTCCCACCGCTATACCCGGCCTGTGAATGTGGGAGTATGGCTGGGTGTTAGCGGCGGATATAACCTCATCTACAGGCAAGTTGTACGCCGCTGCCAGACGCGCAAACTCGTTGGCGAGGGCGATATTTACATCGCGGTATGTGGTCTCGGCCAGCTTGACCATCTCGGCGGCATCCGAGTTGTGCACGGTTAGCAGAGCCGCGCCGGGGAGGGCTGCCTGGTAGAAGGCCACGGCATCGGCTGTGCATTGGGGCGTCACCCCGCCTATTACTTTGGGATATTGCTGAAGATCGTGGAAGATACGCCCGCTGTATACGCGCTCCGGGCTGAAGGCAAGGGAGAAGTCACGGCCCAATTCGAGGCCTGAATGTTGAGCGAGAGCTTGCCCGAAGCGGCTGCGGGTTGTGCCGACGGGAAGGGTGGTCTCATAGATAATAAGAGCGCCGCGTTGCAGCCCGCCCGCCACCGTTTCGGTCGCGGCGTCTATATTCTTGTAGTCTATGTTGTGCTGCTCGTCTACTATGAGGGGCACTATTATGACTACGACATTGCTCTGCCTGACAGCTTCTGTTGTGTTGGTGGTGGCGGTTAGAGAGCCGTTTGACACCGCCTCCGACACTCGTTCGGCAAGCCCAGGCTCTTCTTTGATGTGCGCCTGCCCTGCGTTGATGGCCGCGACTACCTCCGGCGAAATATCGCAACCTACAACTTGCAGCCCACTGCGAGCAAACTGCGCCGCCAGAGGCAGCCCGATCTTGCCCAGCCCAACTACACTCACTTTATAGTGTGCCAATAAGAAGCCCCCTAAGCCTCAAAAGCCATACCTTCGACACCTGACCGCACGATCAGTCGAGCTATATACAGCGCCGTCAGGCCGTCCTCCCCTGACACAACAGGCACATCTTCGCCTTGAACCGCGCGTAAGAAGTGATCTAGCTCCACCTTCAGCGGCTCGGCCTTATCTATGCGCGGACGTACCATGTCGCCTTCGCTCACCCCTGAGATGTTTGAGATTGCGTTCCAGTCAGTCTTGATGTAATTGTTCTCATAAAAGTATAGCTCCTGCGTAAGATAATTGACGTGGAACATCCCCTTCTCGCCTGTCACCATAAGCTCACGTATCTTCGTGGGGGTGAGCCAATTTATATCCAGCACACCAATAGATTGATCGGCGAACCTGAGCAGGCCCGATAAGAGGTCCTCATGCTCTGTGTGTATCTGGCGCGCGGTTTCAGCATAGACACGTGTCACTTCCGACCCGCTCAGGTAGCGCATTATATCAACGTCGTGGGTCGCCAGGTCAATTACCACCCCTACATCGCGCACGCGTGGCGGGAAAGGCCCAAGTCTGCGAGCGTGCAGTTGGAAGACGCGTCCAAGCTCGCCGCTTCGCAATCGCCTGTGCAGTTCTTTGATGGCGGGGTTATAGCGCTCTATGTGCCCCACGCTGAGTATCACGCCCGCTTGCCGCGCCGCATCTAGCATCTCCTGGCCTTCTTCCAGGGTGTATGCTATCGGCTTCTCCACCAGTAGATGCATACCGCGAGCGATTGCCGCAAGGGCTACTTCGCGGTGCATGATCGTAGGCACAGCGATGACAACTGCTTCTGGATGAGCTTTCTCGAGGAGTGCTCTATAGTCTGTGTACGCCGCGATTCCAAAGTGCCGCGCTGCACGTTGGGCGGTGGCGGCATCGGCATCAGCCACTCCCACAAGCCGCGCCTGCTCAAGGTCGTTGAGCACCCGCAGGTGGTTGCGGCCCATAGCGCCCGCACCGATAACGGCAATACGAGTTGGGTATTGGGGTGTGTTGCTGCACAAAGCGCTCACGCCTGAACCCGCAAGTTCCGCACAGCGGCCACTACGGTCTCAAGCTCTTGCTGGCTGAGGCCGGGGTGAACGGGTAGGGAAAGCACTTGCTTTGCTGCTTTTTCGCTTTCAGGGTAACTCTGGTCGTTATAACCCATTTCGGCGAAGACCTGCTGCTTGTGAACAGGCACAGGATAATAGACCTCTGTGCCTACGCCCGCCGCCGCTAGCTGCTCGCGCACATTGTCGCGGTCCAGGGGAGGCAAGACACGAACTGTGTACTGGTGGAATACGTGGCGAGTGCCTGGACGCACATGTGGGGCCAATACTTTCTCAGAGTGTAGATGCTCGCTAAGGTACGCCGCATTGGCGATGCGGCGCTCGTTGAAGCTCTCCAGCCTGGGCAGCTGCGCCAGCCCTATGGCGGCGTGTATGTTAGTCATTCTGAAGTTATAGCCAAGCATTTCGTGGTAGTAGCGCTTGCGCATGCCGTGACCGCGGATCATTACAGCCTGGTCAGCTACTATGTCATCGTTGGTGGTGATCATACCACCTTCGCCTGTGGTGATGTTCTTTGTTGGATAAAACGAGAAGCAGCCTGTGCCCCAGCTTCCGGCTCGCTTGCTGTCGATTGCCGCGCCGTGGGCCTGCGCCGCGTCCTCGATCACGGCAAGGCCATGCTTTTGGGCGATCTCCGATATGCGCTTCATCTCAGCGGGATTGCCGTAGAGGTCCACCGGCATTATCGCTCTGGTGCGCGGCGTGATCGCTGCTTCTATCTGCTCAACATCTATGTTATAGCTGGTAGGGTCAATATCCACAAAGACGGGCCGCGCTCCAACGTAGACTATAGAGTTTGCCGAGGCGATAAAGGTGAATGGCGTGGTAATTACCTCATCGCCCGCTCCGATGCCGTGCGCCAGCAACGCCACATGCAGCGCGGTGGTGCCATTGGTTGTTGCCACCGCGTGCTTGACGCCGCAGTAGTGGGCAAAGGCTTTCTCGAAATCAGCGACTACAGCGCCTTGAGCAAGTTGCCCCGAATCCAGCACGGCCATGACCGCCGCTTTCTCCTCTTCCCCTATCTGGGGGCGAGCCATTTGTATCATGGATGGTCCTTATGGGTGGTGCGTGGTGGTCAATTGCGAGTTATGGCGATCCAACTCGCAATTGACCACCACGCACCACATGCTATGCAATAACTTCTTCTCTACCACAGCTTGGACAGCGCCACGTTTGGGTGCTGGCTCTATTCTCTGCTTTTGCCAACTTGTGGCCGCAGGAGCAAACGTAGCCTGCCAGATGTGCCGGGTTGCCGTAGACAAGGCCATGATCGGGCACATCTCTGGTCACTACCGCGCCCGCGCCTACCATCGCGAAGCGGCCTATAGTAACGCCGGTGACGATAATCGCCCCCGCACCGAGGGATGCGCCCTCTTTCACCAGGATGTGCCCAAGCTCCCAGTCATCATCGCTTTTAGGGGAGCCGTCTGGGTTGACGGCCCGGGGCATCTTGTCGTTTGTGAATATAACGTGCGGTCCTACGAAGACGCCATTCTCAAGGGTCACGCCATGATAGACGCTGGCGCGGTTCTGTATTTTGACGTTGTCGCCGATTTGCACGCCAAAGTCGATATAGGCCCCCTTGCCGAGGATGCAGTTGCGCCCCAGCGCCGCCCCCTCCCGGACCTGGGCCTGGTGCCAAACCTTTGTCCCATCACCCAACGTAGCGTTCGGTGATACGTCGGCTGTGGGGTGTATGTATACGTTGTTCATGATGCTTTTGGTTGTGGGGCGTGAAATGTGAAACTGAGGGATTATGGATTGTCTATCGTTACCTTCTAAGGCTCACGTAATACGCAGTACGCCATATTCATTGCGTTTCACCTTTCACGTGCCCCTCCTCTAACAGCGATGCTATCTTCTTCGCCGCGTGGCCGTCGCCGTAGATGGGTGGTGGGTTGGCGTTGGGGCGGGGCGCTTGTAGGGCTGTCAGTATGCGATCTTTGTTGGTGCCTGTGAGGGTATTCCAGCCGGAGTCTACCGTCTCGACCCATTCGGTCTCGGCGCGCATAGTTATGCATGGCACCCCGAACCAGAATGCCTCTTTTTGCACTCCACCCGAGTCGGTAAGGATTACACGGGCATTCTTCTCTAATTCGAGCATGTCCATGTATGATACGGGATCTAAGGCGTGTAAATTGCCGCCGAGCGCGATCCCATTCTCCTCAAGAGCTTTTTGCGTGCGAGGGTGGACCGGGAATACTACTTTCTCGCCAGCCGCACCGAGGGCGGAGACGATCTCTTGCAGCTTCGCAGGGTCATCTGTGTTGGAGGCGCGATGCAGAGTTGCCAGCAAATACCCACGTGGCTCAAGCCCTAGCCTGCAAAGGATGTTCGGGCTGTCCAGTTGCTCAGGAAGCTGTCGGTCCGCCCATAACAGAGCATCGTACATCACGTCGCCTACGATATGCACTCCCTTTGTAATGCCCTCGCGGGCCAGATTAGCGGCGGCAAGCTGCGTCGGGCAAAAGAGGAGAGTGGAGAGGCTATCGGCCACCACACGGTTAATTTCCTCCGGCATATCCCTGTTGTAGGAGCGCAAGCCTGCCTCTACGTGGGCCACAGGCACTCCTTGCTTGGCCGCCGCGAGCGCGCCCGCGAGGGTAGAGTTGGTGTCGCCATAGATGAGGAGCGCGTTGGGCCGCTCTGTCAGTAAGACGTTTTCTATACCCGCCAGCATAGCCGCCGTCTGCGCTCCATGTGAAGCTGAACCAACTCCAAGGTTGTAGCGTGGCTCGTCTATACCCAGCTCATCAAAGAAGACGCCAGACATGCCATGATCGTAGTGCTGGCCTGTATGTAGCAGCACCTCGCTGATGCCTGCATCCTGCAGGGCGCGGCTGACCGGAGCCGCCTTGACAAATTGGGGACGAGCGCCTACCACAGAAAGTACTTTCATAGTTATGCGGTCCAAACAAGCCCAACAATAAGTATAACACCGCCCATGCGCAGGCGCAAAGCGGCGGCGGCTCGTAAATGTTCAGAGTTGGGGTGGAGCAATCTGCAAGGAGTAGCTGTGCGGGCATACCTACCCTCACCCCCAACGCACCCTCACCCCCATGCCCCCTCTCCCATGAAGGGAGAGGGGGCCTTCTCCCTCACCCCATGCCCCTCCTCCCTTCATGGGAGAGGGGGCATGGGGTGAGGGTAGGTAAGGGTACGCCTCCACCCCTACTCCTTGCAGATTGCTCCACCCCAACTCTGAACCCTTACCCCCCGAGCCCTCGGTTGCCATTGGGCAGCAAACATGCTACAATTGCTCCGCACTGTACAGGCGTTAGCGTCCATTGCAGCGCATTTCCCATCCTTAGCTTGAGTATTGTCTCCATGCAACGTGAGTATCACAAATGGTTCAGCCCTCGCCTCAACAAAGAGATGGAGCTTCTACTATTCGGCACCGGAGGCCCACCGGTGATCGTCTTCCCCACCTCTATGGGGCGCTTCTATCAGAATGAGGATTTCTCACTTATCGGCACACTCAGCGAGCGTTTAGATAGCGGTGCTGTGCAGATTGTCTGCGTTGACAGTGTTGACAACGAAACCTGGTACAATCGCTCGCTGCCTGTGCAAGAACGTGCCACTCGCTACGACCGGTACGAACAGTATCTGATCCAGGAGGTGCTGCCATTCTTCCGTGAGAGGAACAAGGCTGTCGATAGTGATCTTGCTCTCATGGGTGCTTCGTTCGGAGCATATCACGCAGTGAACATCGCCTTTAAGCACCCCGATCTGGTGCATCGCATCATCGCGATGAGCGGGGCCTACTCCTTGCGGTTCCTTGTTCACTCCGACTATGACAGCGGCGTCTATTTCAATTCGCCCGTTGACTACCTGCCGAAGTTGAACGATGATTGGTATCTGTCGCGTATGCGCCAACAGGACATCATCCTGGCTGTTGGCTCGGAGGACATCTGCCGCGCGTCAACACAGCAGCTTTCCGAGCAGCTATGGGCAAAGGCGGTGCCCAACAATCTAGATATCTGGGCCGGAGCCTGGCACGACTGGCCCTGGTGGAAAATGATGGCCTTGAAGTATCTCTAGTGGCTAGTGGTCAACAGGCCGCTGGCCACTGACAACAAGGAGGACGAGCGTGGCTGACGAAAAAGTAGTAGGCATCCTGGTTGGCAGGGAAAACACCTTTCCTCACGCATTTATAGATAGAGTCAACTCCAAGAAGATGGGCGTGCGCGCCGAGTTTTGCAAGCTTGGCGGCACCCGTATGGACGACCCTATGCCCTACAGCGTGATCGTTGACCGCATATCGCACGAGATCCCTTACTACAGGGCTTATCTCAAGAAAGCTGTGCTCGACGGCTGCGTGGTGATCAACAACCCCTTCTGGTGGTCCGCCGACGACAAGTTCTTCGAGTGCTGCCTTGCAGCCAGACAGGGAGTGGCGGTCCCCAAGACGGTGGTGTTGCCTCAGAAGTCGTACGTTGAAGGCGTGGTGGCCGAATCACTCCGCAATCTCGATTACCCGCTCGATTGGAAGTCGCTGACCGACTATGTGGGGTTCCCCGCCTTCATGAAGCCATTCGTCGGCGGCGGCTGGAAGAACGTCTACAAAGTTCACTCTATAGACGAGCTAATCTGGTCCTTCGACCAAACAGGCGAGCTTGGGATGATACTCCAGGAGGGTATCGACTTTGAGAAGTACGCCCGCTGCATATGTCTTGGGCAGTCGAACATCAAGGTAATCCGCTATGAGCCGGGCAACCCCTTCCACATGCGCTACGTGGTAGATGACGATTACTTCGGCGAAGAATTACTGGCGCGAATCGAGCGCGACGCTCGCACCCTGGTTTCCAGCCTCGGCTACGATATGGATACTTGCGAGTTCGCGGTGCGCGACGGCATCCCCTATGCGATAGACTGGCTAAATCCTGCCCCCGACATGGACTACTACTCGGTAACGCCTACTTACTTCGAGTGGGTCGTTGAGAATATGGCAAACCTGGTGATCGAGCGTGCCCTCAACGGCTATACCCCAGGCGCGCAATATCGTTGGGACAGATTCCTCGACGCGGCCCCGCCCCCGGCGGGCCTCCCCGTGAGAGATTGGACAGAGTTCGCGCATGGAGAGCTAATAGGCGCGCACGAAGAGCAGCGAGCCACGCAGAAAAGCGCGAAAGCCCCGACTGCCCCCAACCCGTCCGTCCAGAAGGAGAGCAAGGTGCAGTCGGGGCAGGGCGGCGTGCCTGAGACACGCGACATGCCCTCTGACGGTGGCCCCTCTCTCCCACACCCTGTGCCTGATGGCGAGACTACCCCATGAACCCTGGATCGTCAGCTATAGCCGCTCAGAGCGCTCACCCCGCGATAGAGGACCTGCACGACTTTCTCGTCGCCAACCCACAACTGGCAGCCGATTCGCAGGAGATGCTAAGCAGGGAAAGCATCGAGCGCCTCCTTACCTTCGGCGGCGTGCCATTCAGCCGCTATCTGCGCCCACACCTCATCACGCCGGGGCAACATATCGTCATTACCGATGTGGTGCAGACCCTTGCCTCGGCAATGGCAAAGTTGCGCCGCGCCACTTTGCAGGATGCCGAACTTATGGCGCAGCTGGACCTCACCCCCGAAGAACGCCGCCTCGTGGAGCTTGATCCCGGCTACGAAGAGCCTTCCCCCAGCGCCCGGCTCGATTCATTCTGGTCCGAGCGCGACTGGCGCTTTGTGGAGATGAACGCCGAGTCGCCCGCAGCTATCTCATATGAAGACGTTCTTGGTGATCTATTCACCGAATTGCCGGCGCTCCGCGCCTGGACTGAGCAGCGCGGCTACCATTTGACCCCGCTCTATGCCCGCGAGCGTTTCATGCAAGCCATCCATGAAGCGTGGAGCGAGTTCCGCCGCAATCGTGGCGCAAGCTTCAATGAGCGGCCTAATATAGCTATAGTTGACTGGGAAGGCGTCCCCACCTCCACCGAGTTCGAGTTGTTCAAACGATACTTCGAGAGTAAGGGGCTAGATACTGTCATCGCGGATCCGCGTGCGCTTGAGTTCAGAGGCGGCCGTTTGTACGCGGGTGAATTCGTCGTAGATGTGTACTATAAACGTGTGCTCACAAGCGAATTGCTTCAGCAGCCTGATGCCGCCAAAGCTACTATACAGGCGTATGAAGCAGGAGTTATTTGCCTTATCAACTCATTCAGGGCCAAGCTGCTTCATAAGAAGATGAGCTTTGCCCTTTTGCATGATAATGCAAACGCTCATCTCTTCTCCGCGCACGAGAACGAAATAATCCAGCGCCACATTCCCTGGACCCGCAAAGTGGCTGAGGGATATACTAACTTCGATGGGCAGCGGCTCGACCTTGTGCCCTTCATAGCAGAGAACCGAGAGCGCCTGGTGCTCAAACCCAACGATGAATATGGTGGCAAGGGCGTTGTGATCGGCTGGGCTACCGGCAGCAATGAGTGGCAGCGCGCGATCCAAGAGGCGCTCGAAGGCTCGTACGTGGTGCAATCTGCCGTTCAGCTTGATCAGGAGCAGTACCCTTACTTTGAGGATGGTAGCGTCGGCTTCCGCGACCTCACAGCCGATCTCGACCCTTTTGTCTTCGGCACAGACACGCAAGGAATCCTGACCCGTCTCTCCGCAGCCGCCCTCCTTAATGTGTCCGCAGGCACAGGCTCGGTGGTGCCTACGATGGTTGTCGAGAAGGTTTCGTGAGAGTGGAGTAACTGCAATGCAAAGAGCATTCACTGTAGGGGTTGAGGAAGAGTTTCAGATAGTGGACCCCTCCACACGCGACCTGAAGGGGCACGTCGAGCAGATCCTTCAGAGCGGTGAGGAAGACTTCATCGAGCACGTCAAGCGCGAGATGATACAATCAATGGTGGAGACTGTCACCCCGGTGTGCGAAGATGTTGAGCAGGCGCGGGCGGAGATCACCCGTCTGCGTGGTGGCCTCGGTGCACTCGCGGCGCAGAACGGCCTGGCAATCGTTGCCGCGGGCGCTCACCCCTTCTCCCACTGGCAGAGCCAGCTTATCACCGAGCACGACCGCTATAAAGTCCTCGAAGAAGACTTGCAAGACGTTGTGCGCTCTATCCTCATCTTCGGGCTACACGTCCATGTAGGTATACCTGACCGCGACATTATGATTGACATAATGAACGAAGCGCGTTATTTCTTGCCCCATATGCTTGCCCTCTCTACCAATTCGCCATTCTGGTTGGGCCGTGTCACCGGCCTCAAGTCGTATCGCACGATCGTCTGGCAGCAGTTCCCTCGCACAGGTATACCTTCGACCTTCAACTCATGGGCCGACTTTGAGGGCTTCACAAATGTCCTCATCAAGACCAACTGCATAGACAACGGCAAAAAAATATGGTGGGACCTGCGCCCTCACCCCTTCTTCAGCACCCTGGAGTTCCGAGTGTGCGATATGCCCACCTCTGTTGAAGATGCCATCATGCTTGTAGCTCTCTTTCAGGCGATAGTCGCCAAACTCTACAAGCTGCGCATCCAGAATGTAGGCTTCCGCCTCTACGACCGTGCGCTGATTATGGAGAACAAGTGGCGGGCCGCACGCTACGGCATAGATGGCAAATTAATAGATTTCGGTAAGCAAGCCGAAGTTCCCATGCGCCAGCTAGCCATCGAGCTGCTGGAGTTCGTAGATGATGTGGTGGACGACCTGGGCAGCAGGCAGGCGCTGAATAACGTTTACAAGATAGTGGAGCATGGCACGGGCGCAGACCACCAGCTGGAGGTATACCGGCAAACAGGTGATTTGAGCGCGGTTGTAGACTACCTGATAGCCGAAACCCTGCGCGATGTGCCTCTTTCAGGGAGTTAGAAAGAGGGCGTCAGCTACTGACTTGTAATATTACTTCTAAGGAGAGCCATTGATGAAGTCACCTATAACAGTATCGGTCACGGGCGGAGCGGGCCAGGTCGCCTACAGCCTGCTATTCAGGCTAGCTAACGGCGAGGTCTTCGGCGATGACCAGCCTGTCAATCTCATCATCAAGGAAGTGCCACAATTCGTCAGCACCCTTGAAGGGGTAAAGATGGAGCTTGAAGACTGCGCCTTTCCCTTGCTGGGCAAAGTTACCCTCACCGATAGCGACAGTGAGGCTTTCAGGGGGGCAAATTGGGCGCTGCTCGTGGGCGCTACCCCGCGCCAGCAGGGGATGGAGCGCAAAGACCTTCTGACGATCAACGCGGCCAGCTTCCGCGACCAGGGCAAAGGGATCAACAGCACAGCCGCCTCAGATGTGCGCGTTCTCGTCGTCGGCAATCCATGCAATACCAACTGCCTTATCGCCATGCACCACGCTCCTGACGTGCCCACGGATCGCTGGGCCGCTCTCACGCGCCTCGACCAGAACCGCGCGATGGCCCAGCTGGCTATCAAGTCGGGCAAGCCGCTTGCTGAGGTTACACGCATGACCATCTGGGGCAACCACAGCGCCACTCAGTACCCCGACTTCGAGCATGCTCGCATCGGTGGCAAGCCCGCCACCGAAGTCATAAATGATCGAAGCTGGCTGGAGAACCAGTTTGTGGAGACAATACAAAAGCGCGGCGCTGCTATCCTGGCGGCTCGCGGCAAATCCAGCGCCGCTTCCGCCGCCAATGCTATCCTGGACCATGTGCGCAGCGCTCTGAATAAAACAAACGGAGACGACTGGTTCAGCGCTGCCATCATCACCAATGGCAACTCCTACGGCATACCCGACGACCTGATCTTCTCCTTCCCATGCCGCTCCGATGGCAAAGGCAACTATGAGATTGTGAAGGGCCTTCATCTCTCCGACTACGCGAAAGGTAAACTGGACACCACAACGCAGGAGCTAATCGCCGAGCGCAACGACGTTAGTGACCTCCTCTAAAGTTGCGCAAGAGTTTCGTCTAATAGCCAACATAGGGGTACAGAGGCTGTACCCATGCATCCTCAGTAAGCCCGGCGCTCCGCATAGGGCGAGAGCAGTCTGTTCTACGCCACCACTACCTGACAGCCGTTGGCATAAATGTTCAGTAGGAGTAGAGGAGATAAACATTCAGATCAGAGTAGGGGATTGGGGGCCTGGTATAGCCCCCTTGCACTCGCAAGTAAGAAAGCCCCCTCTCCCTTCATGGGAGAAGGGGCTTGGGGTGAGGGAGGGAATAGTTTGGGGGTCAGAGAGCAGCGTGAGAGAGCACCCACACAGACACACCTTGAGAATTATTCTACCCCTAAACCTGAACACTTGCCCCGTCGCGTGCGCATGCAAGAAAAGACTGAATCATGTACAATAGGAAGAACTATGTCTAAAGTCAGAGGTAACGAATGAAATTAGGTATACCCAAAGAAATCCTTCCGGGAGAGAACCGGGTCGCGCTCGTGCCCGACAATGTGGCACAGCTGGTTAAGAAAGGTCTGGAGTTTGTTGTCGAAAAGGATGCGGGCTTGAATGCGGCCTTTCTGGATGAGGCTTATGCGAAGGCAGGAGCCGCTATTGTGCCTGATGCCGCTACACTCTTCAGCCAGAGCGACCTGATTTGCAAGGTGCAGAAGCCGATGATAAATGCTGCCACCGGCAAGAGCGAGATAGATATGATGCGCCCCGGCTCGGCCCTTATCACCTTCTTCGCGCCGCTCGTCAATCACGACATCGTGCGTGCGCTCCTCGCGGCGAAGATAACCAGCTTCAGCATGGACGCTATTCCGCGCATCACCCGCGCTCAGAGCATGGACGCGCTTTCCTCTATGAGCACGGTGGCGGGTTACAAGTCGGTGCTGCTAGGTGCCAACTCGCTTGGCCGCTTTTTCCCACTGCTCACCACGGCGGCAGGCACGGTGCCCCCGGCCAGGGTCTTTGTTCTGGGTGCGGGTGTGGCGGGCCTGTTCGCCATCTCAATAGCTCGCAAGCTGGGGGCAGTTGTGGAAGCTTTTGACGTGAGGCCTGCTGTCAAAGAGCAGGTGGAGAGCCTTGGGGCCAGGTTCGTAGAAATGCCCATTGAGGAAAAGACTGAGACGGCGGGCGGCTACGCGCAGGCGTTGTCAGAGGAAGCTCATCGCCGCGAGGTAGAACTTCTCCACAAGCATGTGCGCGACTCCGATGTGGTCATCACAACAGCCCTGATCCCAGGCCGCGCTGCCCCTGTGCTTGTGACCGAAGAGATGGTCAAGGATATGAAGCCCGGCTCGGTTATCGTAGACCTGGCAGCTGAGAATGGCGGCAACTGCGAGCTTACGGAACCGGGCTGCGACTTCGTGCGCTACAACGTGAGAATACTCGGTCCCCTCAATCTGCCCAGTTCCATGCCTGTGCATGCCAGCCAACTTTACTCCAAGAATATATTCAACCTCCTCAACTTGCTGATTAAAGATGGGCAGCTAAACCTCAACTTTGAGGACGAGATTATCAAGGGAACCTGCATCACCTACAACGGTGAAATCATTAGCCCGCAGGTCAAGGCGGCCTTAGAGCCTGTCCTAGAAAGGAGTCAGGCGTAATGGGTAATCTGCTCATGAGCCTTCAGAGTGTAACGCAACAGGCGACTGACCAGCCGTCGAACGACCAGGGCATTGTCCTGCTGGGGTCGCTCACGATCTTCGTGCTGGCAGTCTTCCTCGGCTTCGAGATAATATCCAAGGTTCCCACAACACTGCACACACCTTTGATGTCGGGCACTAACGCTATCCACGGCATCGTGCTTGTGGGTGCGATGGTTGTGGCGGGAGCCTTTGACACAACACTGGCTACAATACTGGGATTTGTCGCCGTTATCTTCGCCGCCGGCAATGTGGTTGGCGGCTTCGTAGTAACGGACAGGATGCTGCAAATGTTCCGCAAGAGGCCGCAGCCTGGAGGTAAGAAGTAAAAGTATGGGTTTCTTGAATGTTCCACATATTTATCTGAATATTGCCTACCTTATAGCAGCAATATTCTTTATTCTGGGCCTCAAGCGGCTCTCTTCGCCCGCCACAGCACGCTCTGGCAACCAGGTTGCAGCCGTGGGCATGGCTATCGCTGTGGTCGCCACCCTCTTCGACCAGAACGTGCTGAACCCCTGGTACATAGTGGTGGGCATTATCATCGGTGGCGGCATCGGCTTCGTACTGGCGCGTGGCGTGCAAATGACCGCCATGCCGCAGATGGTGGCTCTTTTCAACGGCATGGGTGGCGGCGCGGCTGCTCTTACCTCCACCTCCGAGTTCCTCAAGCTGGTAAATGCGGGAGAGGCCATCTCCTACGATGTCGCCATAACCACGATCCTCGGCGTCGTGATCGGCAGCATCAGCTTGTCGGGCAGTGTGATTGCCCTCGGGAAACTCCAGGGCTTCATCTCCGCGAGCCCTGTCACCTACAAGGGCCAGCAAGTGGTCAATGGAATCATATTCGCCGTTATAGTGTTGTTGGGCCTCTACGTCATCGTAATTGATCACAACCAGTTTGCGCTCTTTGCTATGATCGTGCTGGCGTTGGCCCTCGGTGTGGCGATGGTTATGCCTATCGGCGGCGCAGACATGCCGGTGGTAATCTCACTGCTCAACTCCTTTACAGGCCTTGCGGCGGCATTCACCGGATTCGTCCTGCGCAGCAACGTGCTGATCATCAGTGGCGCTCTCGTAGGCGCATCGGGCACCCTCCTCACGCAGTTGATGAGCAAAGCCATGAACCGCTCGTTGACTAATGTGCTCTTTGGGGCCTTCGGCACCGGCGGCGGCGAAGTCGCCGGCTCAAGCGCCTCTGCTGAGGGACGCCCGATACGCGAGGTAACGGCTGATGATGCTGCTACAATGCTCGCTTATGCCAATCAGGTGATAATTGTTCCAGGTTACGGGATGGCGGTGGCCCGCGCTCAGAACGCCGTTCAGGAGCTTGCAAACCTCCTTGAGCAGAAGGGCGTCGAGGTCAAGTATGCCATTCACCCTGTTGCCGGCCGCATGCCAGGCCACATGAACGTGCTGCTCGCTGAGGCTGACGTACCGTACACCCAGCTCTACGAGATGGACGACATCAACCCTGAGTTCACCCACACTGACGTCGCGCTGATCATAGGCGCAAACGATGTGGTCAACCCCGCAGCGCGCAATGACACTAAGAGCCCCATTTATGGCATGCCGATCCTGGATGTTGATAAGGCTTCCAATGTAATAGTTATGAAGAGAAGCATGCGCAGTGGCTTCGCGGGCATTGAGAACGAGCTTTTCTACGAGCCACAGACCAGCATGCTCTTCGGCGACGCTAAAGAAACCGCCGAGAGCCTGGCGAGCGCGGTGAAGCAACTCTAAACTTCCCTGTAGCAGTATCCTACGCGATGTCAAGGAATGGAAGGGGAGATGTCTCTCCTTTGCTAATTGGCACGGCGCTGCGGCAGCGCTCTCCCAATTATATAGACAGCAGCATGTCGTCGTGTATAGATGGCCTGTGCAACCTACCTCCTGGGCGGCATGTCTCTTGCTCCTTTCGTTGCTTAGAAGGCTATGCCCTTTAGGTGTGCGTAACTGCCTTATCAGTGAGGAGAAATTATATTGGTTGACGAAATCACAAAAAGCGAAGATGCCTACGAAGTAAAGGAGTTCAGCGGGGGGCTCCGAGATTGCGCGATCATCGGTGGCGGGCCCGCGGGCCTTTCGGCGGCACTGTACATGAGCAGAATGCGCCGGAGCGTAGTAGTAGTAGATGATTACGAAGGTCGCTCCACCTGGCACCAGGTGAATCGCAATTACCTGGGTTTTCCTGATGGAGTTCACGCCACAGCGTTGAGAGAGCTTGGCGAACGGCAGGCCGCAAAATATGGCGCGGAGTTCTTCCGGGCAAGGGCCGACAAAGTAGAGCTCTCCGGTGAAGGGCGCGAGCGGCGCTTCATGGTTGCCACGTCAAAGGGCATTGTCGAGGCTCGGACACTCATCCTGGCGACCGGCGTTAGCGACAAGTTTCCCGAGTTCGAAGGAAGCGAAGAGTGTATCGGCAGGTCAATGTTCTGGTGTATAATCTGCGACGGCTACGAGGCAATCGGCAAGAAGCTTGTTGTGCTGGGCCACAACGAACGAGCCGCAAGCCTGGCGCTTGAACTGCTCACGTTTACTCAAGATGTAACCCTCATCTCCTGGGATGAGCCGTTCGACATACCACAACCGAAAGTGGAGTGGCTCAAGGCACACAAAGTACAGGTTATCGACTCCTCCTGCAACCTCTACAAATGTGCAGATGGGCAATTGACCTCCCTCTCGCTGGCGGACGGCACGGAAGTCGAGCTGGAGATGCTTTTTGTCGCCCAGTGGATTCAGCCCAATGCCCAATTAGCCAATCAGCTAGGGCTTATCCTGGATGGGCACGGCTACATCCTTGCTGACACAGAGCAAACCACCAATATAGAGGGGGTATTTGCAGCGGGTGATGTAACTCGCCTTCACAACCATCAAGTTACCAGCGCGGTACATGAAGGTGGAATGGCGGCTGCCGCTGCTAACTATTACCTTTACGAGGATTGGCAAAAAGGGTGACGGCATCGTTGGCTTATATCGAAACCCAGATATGGCATGAACCACTTGTCTATTCTCTCTTTGAGTTGACGCTCTGATGTCAAAGTGTTATTATGCTAGACGGACGCGGCAAAAATCTGGAGAGGAGTGACACGGGTGATACCTGCCAAGAACAGGGAGCGTAAGTGCAGCACCTGCAAGCACTACCAGCCTTCCCCGCTTTGGAGGAAGGGTTGGTGTCGCAACCCCTTGCTTTACGACCGAAACACAAACCACCTGGTCGAATCCGATAGCCTTGCCTGCAACCGCACCTTCATAGACTACTGGGAGCCTATGCAAGGTCCCGCTCAGGTGCCCGGGCCTCAAGCGCGTAGCTCAAAACCGAGAATAGCTCCCTCTATTCCGATGGAGACAATGGATGCACAGGGCAGGCGTACTCAAGCTCAGACAGTGCCGCCCCAGGAGGTGGAGCAGGAAGATGCTCCACCCAGGAAGTTCTCGCGTATGCCGCTTGGACGCACCAAAACACCTCCGAACCTTGTTCCTGATGGTGAGTGGGAAGCTACCTTTGCCCAGGACCCCAGTAAGGTCACACAACAAATTGAACAGGTAGAAGGCCCGCAGAGCAACGGGGTTGTTGCTGCCACCGCCGCCCAGCGAATCAAGCAGGCGCGTGGGCAGCGCAAGCCCGGTGTCCTCGGCCTTGTAGGGGTGAATCTCTGGATGGTGCTGGCCGCGATTGTCTTGCTGGCTGCCATCGGAGGCGGCGCAGCCTACCTCAAAGGGAATCCTTTGGGTGGCAGACCTCTGGCTGTCGCCAAACCCACTGCTACTACGCCCCCACCTACACCTACCGGCCTCGGGGACCCCACCGCCACGAGTAAAGCCGTACCGCCCACCGTAGCTGCTACTGTACCTTCGAATGTAATAGCGGTTGGCGGGTGGGTGCAGGTTAATGTGGCAAATCTCAACGTAAGAAAGCAAGCCGGCGCTTCGGCTGCCAAAGTCACCGTTGTCACCAACGGCACCAAAGCAAAGGTTATAGGCGGCCCGACAGACGCCGACGGCCTGACGTGGTGGCAGATCACCAACTTCGACCCCGCCAATCCAACGAACACAGGCTGGTGCGCCGGAAAGTACCTCACTCCAATCCCCGCGCCGTAAAGAAGGGGCGATCCCCAAGGGGGTCTCACTCGACATAGGCATTCGGCAGCAGGCTTTGTTCTACCTGGGGTTTGCGGCACTCCACACTGGGCTACGCCAGGACCGCAACTCAACTCTCCTACCCACGTCTGAACTCGCGGTTGAAGCGGATAAAGCTCAACAGGCCAAAAAATGTGCCCAGAAAGAGCAGCGCCAGCAACAGCGCAGGCTCAGGCAACCCCCCACGAAGCATGACAACCTGCAAGCTCTGTATTCCATAGGTGACGGGCAAGGCGTAAGAAACCGCCTGCACAGGAGGCCACAACGTCTCCAGCCGCAGGAAAAAGCCGCTGAAGAAAACCGAGGTTAGCAATACCAGCATAGAAAGCTGCACCGCCTGGCTCTCAGACTTGGAAATAGTGGAAATGAAGAAACCCAGCCCTACCGAGGCGAAAATCACCAGTGCGAGTGCCAACAGCAGCACCGCCCAATCGCCAAGTATGGGCACCCCAAGACTTAGCGGAAAGCCCCCTATATCCAGGTTGTTGCTCATCATTACAAGCAGAATCCCCGCTACAGTGCCCAGTATGAGCAGGAAACTCAGATATTTTCCCGAGAGGATTTCTGTCGGACTGGTCGGCGACACCCTGAATAATTCCACTGTGCCCAGCGTTCGCTCACGCACCATAGAGAGCGCGGCAAGTGTAATCGCAATATGCTGAAGTAGCAGCACCAGCACCGCAGGGGCATAATACGAGGTGAAGCTGGCTTTGATAGGCGCTTTGTTCTCGGCGACGCCATAAAACGGCGCTGCAAGCACCAGAGGATTGATGCTCTGGAACTGCTGAGTCAGCTTGTCGAACTTGTCGAGGTCGCTGCGGACGGCATCTATCCTCTGGCGCACTTGGTTTTGGTCGGGGGTTGGCTTGCTTAGCTCGTCATTTAGAGCCTGCACGTCCGTTGACAAGCGGCTGGAGGCTGCTTGCCCTTGTGCGAGGTTCACCTGGTTTGGGTCCTGCGGTTTAGGAGGTTTGAGGATGACATTGTTGGACGCCATTATCTCACTCATCAAGCCGACGGCGAGCTGCACATTTGAGCTCGATCCCTGGATGTTACGCGCCTGTTGGCCTGCTTCGGTGGTCTGACCCTGTGCCATACTCTTCTCGACCGCCGTCAGAGAGTTGCGCATGCGCACGATAGCCGTGCGCACGTCGCCCGCGCTCTCCTGACCACGACTGGCGGCTGAGGCAAGGGTCTGCTTATTGATTTCGCTGACGTATAGATAGGTGAGATAGGTAATCCAATCTCGCCGCACAGGGTCTACTTCGTTAAAGTAGACGGGCAAGCGGGCCTGTGAGCCTGCGGAGATTTGCTTGCTTACGTTCGCTGGGACCACCACCACGAGGTCAGTCTCTTGCTTCTTAAGGCGATCCACAGCCGCTTTTTCGTCTGTGGTAACCGAGAGAACGTTCAGCTGCTGGCCGACAAGCTTCTGGTAGTCTGCGGGGTTCTGCGAGTAATTGCCTGTGGCCGGAGTCACTACAATGGCAGAGAGGCGGCCAGTCTCGCCCCGATAGCCGATGCCGAAGAGGAAAAGTATCAGGAATGGACCCAGTATCAGCGAGAGCACCAGGCGTGGTTGTCGCCGCACCTCATTGAACTCTTTCGTAACGAAGGCGCCTGCTCTGATAAAGCGCTTAAGCAGCCTCGTCATCAGAGCCGTCCTCTCCTCGCGCCTGCGAGTCTCGGTTCATCAGGTCAATAAAGACCTCATCAAAGCTCGGCTTGTACTCCTCAATCCTGTTCACCGAGCAATTGCCCGCATTCAACGTCTCCAGCAGCGCAGGTATCGCCGCCCCAGCTTCCTGCACATATGCGCGCACCTCGTTGCGTGAGATCGGCCTGATCTCCTTTACAACAGGCAGCCGAGCCAGTGTCGCCACCGCTTCGGGTGTGAGGTCATTTGACATAATGTCCACAACATCGCCGCCAAGAGCAGTGCGCCGCAGCCCGATAGGGGTATCAAGGGCTATCAAGCGGCCCTTGCGTATCACCCCCACGCGGTCGCAGTATTCACTTTCGCTGACATACTGCGTGCTGATAAAGAGTGTGCGCCCTTCGTCACGAAGCCTGCGAAACTCATCCCAGAACTTGCCCCTCAGCACAGGGTCAATACCCGCCGTAGGCTCGTCGGCGAAGATAAGAGGCGGGTTATGTAGCAGAGACGCCGCAAGCTCAATACGCCTCTGCATACCGCCCGAAACATTCTCCGCCACCCTGTTGCGTGCCTCCCAAAGCTCAACAAACCTGAGCATCTCATCTATCCGGCGTTTGCGGCGAAAGGGATTCATCCCATATAGAGCCGCTGCAAAGTTGAGATTCTCTCGCACCGTCAGGTTGGGGTAGAGAACAAAAAGCTGCGGCATGTAACCGAAGCGCTCCTGTACCCTGCGAGAGGTGTGGCTTGGCGCAACACCCATGACACGAACTGTGCCCTCTGTCGGCCCGTAGACCCCTGTTAGCAGGCGTATTGTTGTCGTTTTGCCGGAGCCGCTTGGACCTATAAAACCGAAGATCTCACCTTGCACAACCTTAAAGTCGAGGTCCTCTACGATGTTGCGGTCGCCTATCTTCTTGGTCACATGATTGACCTCGATCATGGGCACGTTAGAGGGCGGCGCGACGAACTCGCCTTCCATGCTCATTTCTCCTTCAAGCACAGGCGGCCCGGCGGGTATCAGGGGGGGCTCAACTGTCTCTCGATCCGGCTTTCTGGGCATATTGTTGTCGGCGGGAGCTGCGGCCATAGTTTCTCACCTGCCTTTCACCTCTTAGCTTGGTTCCGGCTCCTTCTGCTCGTCTACAATCTCTTCTGTGTAGGTAGGCAGGTCGGCCAGCGTGCAGTTGAGTACCACGTTGTTAGTATCAATCTGCTGAACCAGGGTGAGCGGCACAACGCGGTCGTGCTCGTCAGCCGCATCTGAGCGGGCGACAAAGCCATAGGCCGTGCCGCCTTCATCAACCAGAACTTCATCTACGATGCCATAGCGCCCATCCAGGCATGAAACCTCTGTGCCCTGGCTCAGGCCAACGCTGCCGCTGGGCAGATTCTCGTACTCAACTACCGGCACTATAGGTTCGTAGATTGTGCCCGGAAATACATCGCCGCCCGGTGCTGCATCCTCGTTGAACTGCCAGCCGTCGAAGAGCACAGGTATGGGGTTTTCCTCGTAATCAGGCATAGCATCTACTTCTTCAGGTGTGGCGTTGATCGTGAGTACGTCGCCGGGGTCATCAGCAAGCAGATTCACAGGCACGATCACATTGCGCGAGATCAACCCCTCGGTAGCCATAACTACGTAGTTCGCCTGGTTATTCTCATCGAGAGATACTTTGCGCAGAATACCCGCTCGCTCGCCGCTGGGGTACCGGATATCGGTGTCCAGGTCCAATCTCATCTCTCTTTTCTCCTTCTTAGCTCAGGATAAACCGAGAGCAAGAGCAGCATTAGCTACCATGCCCTCCACCATCAGGCTGATCGAAATGCGCTCGTTCACTGTGTGTATAACTTCCTCGTATCCAGGTCCGAAGCCTATTACCTGAATGCCTTTAGCTACGAGGTGGCCCGCATCGGTGGCAAAACGCCAGTACTGGATTGGAATATCTCTCCTCAGCGCCTGCCGCAGCGCAGCGAGGGCCTCGGTAACAACTTTACCATTAGGAGTTATGCTAAAGGGGGCAGAAGCCACATCAAGAGTGCGGCTGAGCCCTGTATAGCTGGTCAGCGTCAGGGGAGGCACCTCTGCGCGTCCTGTTGCCCCCTCCTGAAGCGAACTGTTAAGGATGGCGCGCACGCGCTCTAACAGTATACCAGGTGTGTCCGCAGGTGTATTGCGGAAGTCGAGGAGCACACGGCACTCCCCTGGCACCACATTGGGGCTGGCCTGATCGGTTGTGATCAACGTAGGAGCCACCGACGTTGGCCCAAGAGCATCATGCTGTGGGTCTACAGAGAACTCCATTTTTTGCAGCGCCAGCAGGAACTTTGACATTGAATACAACGGGTTAACGCCGTTCTGCGGTACGCTGGCATGAACCGATTTACCCGATATAGTGACGTGTATTTCAACTCGTCCCCTGTGGCCGAGGGCGAGTTTGTTGGCCGACGGCTCGCCAATGATGGCGTAGTCAGTTTGCAGGTAGTCAGCGAGCGCCGCGCTGCCGAGGCCTCCCACCTCCTCTTGCACTACAGCCACGACGTAAACATCGTTGGGCAGTGGCCTCTTCAACCTTTTCAACAGCGCACCCGCATAAACCTGCGCCGCGAGCGGCCCTTTCAAGTCGCTCGCGCCCCGACCCCAAATCTCCCCCTCTTTGATCACGCCATGGAATGGAGGGTAAGGCCAGCGCGACTCGTCGCCGACATCTACCTGATCCATGTGCGTATTGAACATCACACTTCGCTTGCTTCTACCCGCCATCTCAGGCGCAGTTGCCCGAATGAAGCCTACTACATTACCTGCTTTGTCTGTGCTTACCTCATCATAGCCCAGCTTCTTCATCTCGGCAGCCACAAGAAGTGCGACCTTTTCTTCTTGCCCCGGAAGGCTCGGCGTTTGAATGAGCAACCTGGCGAAGGCCACCATCGGCTCCTTGAGGTCTTGCGCCCCGGCCCATAAGGTGTCAACCATCGTCGGAGTAAGCTCTGTGGCCTGATTGTTGTCGTTCATGAACAACCCTTTCGTCTCTTGCCTGTGCGTGCTCCCTGCAACTGCCCCTTCATCTGAAAAGAGGATGTTCGTGTAAGTAGCCAGATACGTGCCAAGCAACAATAGACGGTGTTCAGAAGTCAGCGCCCAAGTAGCCGCAGGTGATTCTCCTATGAACCAGCCTGTCGTAGCCACCAGTTGCTAATCTCTGACCTCTGGTTGCGATAAATCGGTTTGGGGTGCTCCAACGTTAACACTTTTGTAAGTAGCGTAATCTTATTTCTCTTGCAGACGTTACTTAATTATAGTACAATCAACTGGAACGGTGTGCTATCGCGGCTGGGGCTTTGGCCGTTCTATTTGTAGCTAATTCTTTAAGGAGCTTTATGAAGACGCAGCGCCGGCGTGATCAACTGGATCGCCGTCCGACGCCCGACTCCGACCTTGTTTCTACAGGCGTGGACGGCGCTGAAGACAGCATAGTAGTAGACGGTGAGCGCGAGTCCCTTGCCTCAGTGAATAGCAACGGGCATGCGGAAGCTCATATTGAAGCTGATGATGTTCATATCTCGAATGGGGCGAACGGCACAAGCACCGCTAAAGGCAGCAACAGCAATGGCGACGACCACCCTTCAGGTGGAGCGTATGAGACGACGGTAACCTTTGTCCCGACGCTACCCAAGCGCAGGCGACGAGCAGTCACAACACCAGAAGCCGCACCGGCAGCCGCGAATGGCCTTGCCGCAACCACCGTTATCTCCCAGCCTGCTCCTGTGCCATTCTCTCCACTGGCTGCGGCAGCAGATGGCGCATGGCGCTTCTTCCTTACCTACGAAACCGCGATTTACTTTGCGATATTCGCCATTGCCCTTGTGAGCCGCTTCTGGGACCTCGGCAGCCGGGGCATACATCACGATGAGAGCCTCCACTCAGTTTATTCCAGGAACCTTTATATAGGCAATGGCTACGTCCATGACCCGATGATGCACGGGCCGTTGCAGTTCCACTTCATCGCGCTGATGGACTGGCTCTTCGGCCCCACAGATGCCGTTACGCGCTTCGCATCGGCAACCTCAGGTATTATAGTTGTGATGTCGCCGTTCTTCCTGCGCAAGCAGATGGGCCGCGTTCCGGCTGTAATATGCTCGTTCCTCCTCCTCGTATCCCCCACCATTCTCTACTTCAGCCGCATGGCTCGTGAAGATTCGATCTTCTCAGCTACCGAGATGGTCATGATAGTGGGGCTGTGGCGCTTCATCTCCACTCGCAAGCCCGCCGACTTTTACATATTCTGCGCCGGCCTCTCGCTGATGTTCACCATCAAAGAGACGGCTTACCTGTCGGTGGCGGTGATGGGTGGGCTGCTGATCTTACTATTCGCTTATCAGGCCGGCTATGCCATTGTTGGCGCGCTCGCGGCATATGGCGCTAGCATGGGCGGGCTGCTGCTCTACGTCAACAGCGGCATGAAGAAAGGCACTATCCCGAAGCTGCCCGACATACCTGATGTTAGCCCTACCTATGACAAGATCTCGGCGTTTGTGAGCAGCTTGATAGTGCATCCGCTCGTGCTTGGCGGTGGGATAATTACCCTGGTATTTGTGGGCGTGATAATAGCTCTGTTCAGGCTGGAACGGAGCCGCCTGGCAGCCGCGCCTGGCCGCGCAGCAGCACTTTCTCTCCCGAGCCGCCGCGCGCGCAGCGGCAACGCCCCCACTAATGGCAATGCAAACGGAAATGGCAAGCAGGCAGTGGAAGGGAACAGCGTAGTTGCTGACGGCGTCGAAACCCAAGGGGGCAGCTTGCCGCTCGATCTCGATACCGCAGAGGCAGAAGGCCAAACAATCAGCCCATCAGATGAAGCCACTGAGGTTTGGGACCCACGCAGGCTCGACCCCAAGCCGGGGAGCTTGCTGGCGCATTACCAGCCCGGCTCGATGCCTCACCTGGTCGGCTCCCTCTTCGCCCGCCCGTCGGTGTTGCTGATCGGCTTTGTGATCGCCGCTTCTATATTCACCGTTTTCTACACAGTTTTCTTTACGGACGTGCCGCGTGGCATTGCTTCCGGCCTCTTTGCTTCGCTCGGCTACTGGATGGCTCAACAGGGCGTGGCTCGCGGTGGGCAACCCTGGTACTACTACTTCCTGATCATACCTCTTTATGAGCCTATCGCCGTCTTCTTCAGCCTGGCAGCGGGCATCTTCTTCAGTTGGCGTGGCATACGCTGGCTGCTGCGCCGCCGCCGGGAAGCACGCACAATCGACAGGCCGCGACTCGGCGCTTTCAACGTAGACCGTCCTGTGCCTTTCGCCAGCTTTAGCTCTTTCTTGCCCCTCTTCACCGGGTGGTGGATACTCGGGGCGGTTGCCCTTTATAGCTGGGCAGGGGAGAAGATGCCCTGGTTGACGATACACATGGTTCGCCCACTGATTTTCTTCGCGTCAATGTTTCTCGGCGCTCTTGCCCTCTCTCTGGCGCGGCGTCACCAGGAGCGAGTTGCGGCTGTGGGTGAGACCATTTCTGTCGCAGCCCCTGCTGCATATGTAGAGGAAACTGTATCCCAGGGCCGCAAGCGACCGAGCGCAATGAAGGCTATTCAGCCTACAATGCGTACACAGGAGCCTCCCTGGGTCTCCTGGAACCGTCCAGGCTCGCACTTACCTCTCCTATCTTTTATCGGATTGTTCACTGTATTCGCCTTCTCGTGGGGCTTGAGCATGAACGCTCACGCCAAGCTTGGGGCCGATAACGCCGCTAACTATAGCTCCTGGGGCGTGACGTGGGTCTTCCCGGTGCTCATGCTGGCGCTGGTCGTAGCTTACGCCATCTGGATAGGCCCTGGACGTGCCTTGCGCTACCTGGGTGTCGGCCTCCTTGGGCTGATGCTCTTCTACCAGCTTCGCTCCGCAGACATGCTCTCCTACAACCAGCCTGACGTGCCTAAAGAGATGGCCGTCTACGTGCAGACTTCGCCCGATGTTACTCGCCTGGTGAGCGAGATTGATAGGTTTTCGACCCTGGTCACCGGCGGCAAGAACATCAAAATCGCCTACGACAGCTTCACGTCGTGGCCTTTCTCCTGGTACCTGCGCGATTATAAGAACGCGCAGTTCATAGGCGCTGGCGATCCGCCCACCGGACCTGACATGCCCGTGCTCCTCCTCGAATATGCCAAGACCAACCCTAGCGCCATAGCCGACAAAATAAAGAACTCCACCGGAGATGTGAAGGCCAAATGGGTATCTTTGCAGAACGACTACATACCCCAACGATACGCCATGCGCTGGTGGTTCCCTGAAGAGTGGTACAAGACCAACCTGCTCCCCGGCCAGAACTATATGACCTCGCCTATCGCGGGGCAGGTGGGCGGCATCGCACGCGCCGCCACAGTCACAGTCACACAACCTGAGTACCAGGCTAGCCTCTGGCGCTATCTCATCTTCCGCCAGACGCCCACGCCTCTAGGCTCGGAAGACCTTATCATGTTCATCCGCAAAGATATAGCCCAGCAGTTCCATTATCTGCAATACCAACCATCAACTTCGATAGACGACCTGAGATGAAGAAGCATCGCGTAATGCGTGCCACGTGGCGGGTTACAAATAAGCGTTCGTTGCTCCCCACTTGATACCTGTTACGTAGTATGCAATCGAACCCCCTCAGCAGGAGAAAATAACAACAAGCTATGGATAATCGCCGTTTGAGTGCTCGCGCCGACTATGGCGCGTCCGGCCCAGCCAGGCCCTATGCAACACCTTACTCTTTTCTTGACCGTGCTTTCGAGCTGACGCGAGTGAACTGGGAGGTGCTTATATTCGTCGGGCTGATGTTTATCGCCGTCTTCACACGCCTCTGGGACCTGGGGACGCGCGCCTTCAGCCATGACGAGTCGATCCACGCCTTCTTCTCTGATTGGTACTTGAAAACGGGCGATTATACCACCACCGCAGGCTACCAGGGTGGGTACGACCCGACTTATCACGGGCCTCTCCTTTACCACATGGTGGCTCTCGGTAATCTCCTCTTCGGTACGAGCGACGCCACAGCGCGCATTATGCCCGCCATCTTCGGCATCATACTGGTGGGCCTTTGCTGGCTGTTGCGACCCTTTATTGGCCGCCTGGGTGCGCTCATCGCCGCTGCGCTGGTGATTCTGTCGCCTAGCATCTCCTACTATTCGCGCTCGCTCCGTCACGACATCTTCGTGCTGACAGGCACGATGCTGCTATTCGTTTCGATACTCTGGTTCATGCGCACTCACCAGCCCAAGTGGGCTTATCTTGGCGCGCTGGGCCTCATCATTGCCTTCGCCAGCCACGAGCTGATATACATCGTAGGGTTTATATTCGTCCTCTTCCTGGTGATCGCGGCCTTCCTCTTTTCCAGCTTCTCAAGCCGCGCCGAATCCAACACCCGCAACCTGGTAGGTGATGAAGATGTTAATCCGGTGCGTAGCGCCTGGAGCTCGCTCCTGAGGCAGCGGTGGACCATAGTCGGCTGCCTCGTTATCTTCTTTGCTATCTATATTGTGCTCTACACCAATATGCTCACCAAGCCTCAGCTTATACTGTCGGGCTTCACCGAGTCACTCAAGTATTGGCTCAGCCAGCAGAATGTGGCTCGCGGCACCCAGCCTGGCTTCTACTACTTTTTGCTCATGCCCGTCTATGAGCCTCTGGCTCTGCTGGCAGGGCTGGGCACAGTGGTTTACATGGTCGCCAAGTGGTTGCGGCGCGGCGGCGACACCCTCACTGCTGCCGATGTAGTAGATGTTCGGGAGCGCCCTACCACTGATGAATACGGCTTTGCACTTCCCTCTATATACGCGCTTCGCGGCGTTACACTGGCGTTCCTGGCATTCTGGGCCTTCGGATCATTCATCGCCTTCTCATTCGCGGGCGAGAAAATGCCCTGGCTGCTGATGCAGATGGCGCTGCCTTTCTCTTTGCTGGCGGCAGCGGGTCTTGCCAGGCTTTGCACCAGTCTTGACTGGCGGCAGGCGTTCAAAGGCGGCGGCATATTCCTGGGTGTGGCTGTCGTGCTCTTTATCTTCGTGGCTTTCGCGCTGGTGGCATTCCTGAACGGCTCAATGCCTGCTCCCACGGGGCCGAGCGCAGGCGTTCAGACGGCCCTGCGTGCTCTGCTCCTCTTCCTATTCGCCGTTGGGCTGCTTGCCCTTTCAGCATGGCTCGCCTACAAGCTTTTGCCTGGGCGCGCTGTTAAGGTTGTGGCCCTTACCTTTGTTCTGCTCTTGTTCGGCTACGGCCTGCGCTCTATGATGCTTCTCAACTACCGTCACCCCGACGTGCCTGTAGAGATGATGATATATACCCAGACAGCGCCTGATGTGCCTATTGTGGCCGATATGATAAAGCGGCTCTCTCGTGATGAAACATCGTTTGACGCCAACCGGAGCGCAGCCGATGTTACGGGCGGGCACAATCTTGAAATCTCAATTGACCAGACAGATGCTACCGAGTGGCCTTTCGACTGGTATTTCCGCGACATGTTACAGCGTAAGTACTTCAACTCGGACCAGTGGGTGCAAAACCAGGCCAACGTTGTGTCGCCCAATGTGCCGGTGATTATCGCCAGCACCGCCACTGAGAATACCGACAGCTTCAAGAACTTCATCAAGGGTAAGTACACCACGAATGAATACGTGCTTAACTGGTGGTTCCCTGAAGAGGGCACCTACAAGAAGAACAACGTGGGCGACCTCGGCACGGCGTGGAACTGGATTACGGGCAATGGGCTAAAATACCTGCTCTATCGCGACATAGGCCCTAATATGCAGCTCGGCACCCGCAACTTCTACCTCCATGTGCGCAACGACCTGGCTGTGAAGGTTGGTTTAGGCGCGCCAACAGGCGCACAAACCACCCCACCTCAGACCTCAACAGGCCCTACCCCCAATGGTCCTGTTTATACAATGTTCTCTCTTGCACCCGTGGGGGCGGAGCGAGGCCAGTTCAACTTGCCCAGAGGCATAACCACAGACGCAAGCGGTAACTTTTACGTAGTTGACACTGCCAATATGCGTGTCCAAAAGTTTGACCGCACCGGCAAGTTCCTGGCTACTATCGGCAATGGCGTGGGCAACGGCGACGGCCAGTTCAACGCCTTCTCGTCCGATGCTGTCGGCACTGGGCCTGGTGGTATCGCGGTGGACAAGTCGGGCAATATCTACGTGGCCGACACGTGGAACCACCGCATACAGAAGTTCGATGCAAATGGTAAGTTCCTGGCGAAGTGGGGAGACTTTATCAACCTGGGCGACCCCAGCGCCGCCAGTGATCCTGCCAGAGACAGCAAATTCTTCGGCCCGCGTGGTGTAGCCATCGGGCCTGACGGCAACGTCTATGTCACAGATACAGGCAACAAACGTGTCTCTATCTTTGATCCGACGGGCAAATTCATACGCCAGATCAGCAGTGGCATGAGCCCGAACAAGGTCTCCCCGAACTACCCCTTCAGCCAGCCCGGAGAGATGAACGAGCCTATAGGCATAGCTGTGGACGGTAGCGGCAATGTCTACGTGGCCGACTCTAAGAACAAGCGGATACAGAAGTTCGACCCCGCAGGCAACTTTGCAGCTCAGTGGCCGATCCCTGACAATAACTGGGACCCGGCTGCATACCTTGAGCCGTTCCTTGCTCTGGACAGCGGGGGGAATCTATACGCAACTGCTCCCGCAGGCCAGAAGGTGCTCGAGTTCAGCCCGGCGGGCGTGCTGATTGGTCAGAAAGCGGGGCAGGGCGCGGTGACCTTGAAGACGCCAACGGGCATTACAGTCGGCTCCGACGGCACAGTCTACGTGGTGGATACAACAGCCAACGGGGTGATAAACCTGGGTAAGATGCCGTAAGTCAGCGTAGCTTCACGCTACAAGGCTTGTTGCATGAGATAGATAAGTCTTGAGCTTAGGCACACTATGCGCGTAACGAGCCGCGACCTTCCAGAAAACCCCTCCCCGCCTAGGGAGGGGCTATTCTTTGTCTGAGTTCCATGATGGCAGTAAGTAGGTACGCCAGAAGGCCGGTTGCGCTTGCGGTTGCCCTGATGCTGGGCGTCTTGCTCTTGCCCTTTATTGCAAATCTGCTCTCAGGATCAACATTAATTCGCATCACCAAGCTCCCCAACTCGATTTACGCCGAGGTTGATGGCGCAAGGCTTGATATACCTGCTGCAACTCTGGACCAGAGCCAGGCAAACAAGCTTACTCTGCCCTCAAGTAGCGCTGAGCTACGGGTTGGTTCCCAATCTTCTTCTGCTTACTGGCAGCCTGCACAGGGCAACCCTTTTGTGCAGCTTGGGCAATTCAGCGAATGGCTGCAAAAGCTGCGCCCTATGCCGGAGTGGACCGGCGCAAGGCTCGAAAGCTCCAGCGGCGAATATACACTACATGGCGGGCGAACGCCTGCCTCGATGACGCTGGCGACGGCTGATGGCAACGGCTACGAGTTTGTCATACAGCCTGAGAAGCGGAGCATTTCGTGGTGGCGGTTGGAGGAATCACAAGCAGTTGAGCAGCTAGCGTCTGCCAGCTACAGGCCGAGTGGCCTCGCCTCCCTGGGTGATATGATTGCTGAACTGCTGCTGATATTCCAGGCTGCCGCTCTCTTCGCGCTGGCCGCGTTGGGCATCTCCGTGCTTCTCCGGTGGCTCCCTGGGCGAGGCGAGGCACCTGTAGTCGCCTCGCAAGCCCCCGGACCGTTGCGCCGCTGGCTTTCCAGGCCCTACCAACCCGCCATCGCCCTTTTCCTGGGGGCAACTGTACTCACGGCTGCGGTGTGCCTCAGTGTGCTGGATGGCATACCTCATGTGCAGGACGACGTTGCATACATCTTCCAGGGGAAGATCTTTGCCCTGGGCAAGTCGGCGGTTCCCATACCTCCTGGGCCGGAGTTCTTCCAGAACGGCTTCATCCTGATGTTCGATGGGCGGTGGTTTACCAAATACCCGCCGGGTTTCCCATTGATGCTGGTGCCCGGCCTCTGGGCGGGGATACCGTGGCTTATTAATCCGCTCAGCGCAGGCGTGTCGCTGGCCCTTATTTACGCTACGGGCCTGCATATGTATGGCCGCCACGTGGCTGTGTGGGCAGCCCTCATAGGCCTTCTCTCGCCCTGGGTGCTCTTCATGTCGGGTTCCTACATGTCGCATCCTACAACGATGATGTGGGTGGCGCTTTTCATCTACTGCCTGGTGCGTATGCGCGACTCACCTGCGCCCACGCAGAATCTCTCCACACTCCGCACGCGTAGATTGTTCCTCCTTTGGCCCCTGCTTGGGGGCTTCGCAATGGGCATGGCGTTTATCACACGTGAGTGGACTGCTCTCGGCATCGGGGTTGGCGCCGCACTCTGGGCGTTGGGCGACATTCTCCTGTCGCACAAGCTCTGGCGTCGCAAAGTGCTGAGGTACGCGCTTGTGGTGGCAGGCTTCGCGCCGCCTCTGCTCTTTTTGCTCTACGAGAACAGACAACTGACGGGCGACTGGTTCCGCTTCGCGCAGGACCTTGTCGGCTCTTATGATGCCCCGGGCTTTGGTCCGGGACACGGCGACGCAACAATCGGCCATACCCCGGCGATGGGCGTCTACAATACCCTGGTTTATCTGCGAACGCTCGCCACCCTTTTCGATGGCTGGCCTGCTCCTCTGGCGCTAGCTCCCCTGTTGCTCGGCCTCTTCGCCTGGACCCACGATAAGAAGCGGCAACACTTATACTGGGATCTTCTGTTGTGGCTAGGTTGGGCAGGGCTGGTGGGCGCCTACTTTCTCTGGTGGTCTTCAACAACTATCTTTGGACCGCGCTACTGGTATGAGGGGACGCCTTTCTTGCTGCTGATGGCGGGGCGCGGTATGGACTTGCTCGGCACGTTGGTTGCACCACGCCTGAAGGGTGCATGGAGATTGCAAGCTCGGTGGCTGGTGCCTGGCATCCTCTTTGCCTTTCTCAGCCTCTACAACCTGACCCAGGCACTGCCTTATCAGGTGAGCCAATACCGGGACTACAACGACATTTCGGCGGCGGCTTTACGCAGTACTGAAAAGGCCGCTCTCAAGAGCGCTCTGGTCTTTGTAGAGCTTGATCCTGCGCGGAGTAACCGCGACTACGGCAAGGTCTTCTTCGCGAACGACCCGCTGCTCAAGGGCAATATAGTTTACGCCCGCGACCTGGGCGCCGCCAGAAACCGAGGCCTGGTTGCTCTCTTTCCTGGGCGCACTCCCTACTGGCTCCCGCTAAACGGCCCACCGCAGCCTGGCGTGGGCAAGTGAAACGGACTCGTAGTGCGTAAGGGATTACAGATAGGCTATTTCTAACCTCGCCTCGTTACACAATACGCGCTGATAAACACGAACCAACTTTACCCCGGCGTATTCTGGGTTTCACGTTTCGCCTTCTCATCTTTCTTCGCATATATTGCCATTGTTGCGCCTTTGCCGAGCGCACCCATTAGCGGGGTGTAGACAAGGCTTAAGAGAGCTAAAGGTATAGCGGAGAGGAGCGCCAGGGTTGCTTCAAGCACGGCTGCACTCTTCGATTTGTCATGTTGGTCCAGCAGGCGGGCTGAGCGCGTGCGTAAGAGGTTGTAGAGGAGGTTGTGCCGGAAGCCTAGCTTGTTTTGCACCGTTTGCACGAAGCTGAAGAAATCGTACTCAATGGAGAAGAAGTTGGTGCTCACGGGGCGCAGGCCAGCGCGCTTGAGAGCTGGTCGCAACGTGCGCGGAGTAAAGTGGGTCAGGTGCCTGGGCACATCGAGGTGAAACCAACTCTTTCCCGCCCAGCGAGCCTCCCAACTCCCGAAATTGGGCACCGCCACCAAAAGGTAGCCTCCAGGTTTTAGAATCCGGGCCACTTCATCCAGCAGTGATAGAGGCGAGGTTACGTGCTCAAGCACATGCCAGATGATCACCAGGTCGAACTCGTTATCCGCGAAGCTTAATTCATCGAGGGGCCTGGTGGTGACGGGCAGGTGCAGCACGTCGCGTGCGTAGGCGGCAGCATCTTCGCTCAGTTCGGTCCCGTAGGGGTCCCAACCCCGTTGGCGCAACTTGTTCAGTAGGAGGCCCCGCCCGCAGCCAATGTCCAGCACCTTCCCCGGCTTCTGTTTCTGCTCAATTTGCCGGGGTCTGTAACTATAGAGGTGGTCGAGAAGCCACTCGATCACCCCAGCAAAGCGCCTGCCACTGCCGTAATAGCTCTTAGGGTAGTAGCTTTCGATCTCGTGGCCCGTCGGGACTGGCGTTGTGACATAAAAATTGCAGCTGTTACAGTAACCAACCGCAAAGTGCTTGCCCGTTATATAATCTGTGGTTGCGAAGAGTGGCGACACTCTCTCCCTGGGGTGATTGCATGGAAGGTGAGGCCCGCCGTCAGATCTCATACACTTTTCCATGGGTATTTTCCACTTTACCGAACCTCCTGAGCGTGCGGAAGAAGAAGTGTTAATTGTAGTGAGTATAGCATCTATGGCTGGCGTCTGCAACGAGCTGGCGGGGTGTAACTGTTCAGAGGAGTTGGGGTGTAGCAATCTTGAAGGAGTAGCTGTGGAGGCGTACCCTCACCTCCCCTCACCCCCAACGCACCCTCCCTTCATGGGAGAGGGGGCTAGCTTAGCCCCTCCACCCTGAATCTGAACACTTACGGCGGGGTGTATCTGTTCAGATTCAGGGTAGAACCAACTTCAAGAGGTATCTATGCGGGTGAGGAGCCAAGACCCGCACCCCAACTCCTCTGAAAATGCGAAGGGTAGTAGTATAGAGGGGTGCTAAATCACTCGTATTTTCATTCGTAATGGTGGCCCATAGGGTCATGGCTTACTCTGAACAGTTGCTACGGCAGGATCGTTTGACGCTATATTGTCGAAGGTGCTACAATAATCGGAGCATACATTGGGCAGATGGCTGTAATCGGGTACGCCTGTTGTGGTTTGCCGGCTGAGCAGTTAACTCTTCAGAAGAGCCAGACTTCTATATGTTCGTTTCTCCATTGAGCTTTGATTAGATACTCACTGCCGCTTCCGGGTCTGAGGCACGGGCCACAGCTTACCCAATTTGCTCGGCACACGCACCTCATTTCACATGCAGGTAAGAGCCTGAGGCCGCTTGCTTTTGCGGCCCCTTACATGGGTGCCTCACGACCAGCGGCGTTACGTGAGGCTGCGCTTGCTTCCAGCAATGAGCGACCATCAACGCCCGTGCGCAAATGGGAACCGTTTGCTATCTTTCTGATCACCTTCCTTGTGCTTGCGGCCCTCACGCCTCGCATAACAACTTACCTTACTCCCACAACGGGCGATGAGCCCTTCTACCTGATGACCGCAATCAGTATACTGAAGGATGGTGACCTCAACGAGTGCAATAACTACCGCCAGCGCGATGAAGCTGCCTTGTATCCTGCTTTTTATACAAGAGGCGGTGGCATGGTGCTGCCCGTCGGTTGGAAAGGCTGGACCTCTTCCCCTTATCCGCTGCCGCCGCATCCTGCGCACCTGGTGCCCGCGAACCGCCTCTGCGCGGGTTACAGCTTCCTACGACCAAACAACTATATAGATACCTCGGTTCCAATCCCAAGCGATGGCACCCAGAGTGAGCTCTATTCCAAGCATGGGCTTGGCCTCAGCTTGCTTGTCTTACCTGCTTTTGAGGCGGGAGGGCGGTTGTTGGTTGTCTATTTCCTGAATATCCTCGGCGCGCTTGTCGCCGTTAACGTTTACCTCTTCGCCCGTGGCGCAACAGGCAAAGTGCTCCCCGCCTTGCTAACCTGGCTTGCCTTCTCCTTCACTGTGCCTCTACTTCCCTACTCATTTCTTATCTTCCCTGAGCTTCCCGCCGCCCTCTTTGTGGTATATGCTTTCAGGCGGATATGGCAGTGGAATAACAACTGGCTGCAAGTGGCGGGGATAGGCTTCAGCGCGGCCTTTCTGCCCTGGCTGCACTACCGCTTTGTGCCTGTAACGGCAGGTTTGCTCCTTTACTACATTTACCAGGAGACCACCCGCCGCAGCCCGAATCGCTGGCGAAACTACGCTATCGTGATGGGCCAAACTGCTTTATCAGCCGGGCTGCTGATGTACTTTTTCTACGCTCGATACGCTTCAATCTTCCCTGATTTGCGCGACCACGCAGGCAGCAGTGATATTGCGGGCACTCTTCGCGGTGTGGCGGGACTCTTCGTGGACGAGCAGTGGGGGCTCTTGATCTCAGCGCCTATATTTATTCTGGCAATCGTTGGCGCTGTGTTGATGTGGATCAAGAAAGAATACCGCCGAGATCTTCTCTGGATAGGCGTGGTGTTTGTTCCTTATTTTGGTATAATCGCCAACTATGCCCAGTGGTGGGGCGAGTGGTGCCCACCTGCTCGTTATCTCACCTCGGTGCTGCCGCTCCTCGCGATGCCCTTTGCCCTCACTCTGAGCAGCATCAAAGGGGCTGTCTACAAGGTTGTGTATGGCGCCTTGCTCGCGTTGAGCCTTGCCGTGACGGTTGGTTTTATGGTTCAGCCGCAATGGATGTACAACCAGCCTACCGGAAGCAGCGCACTCCTTGCGAATGGCCTCCCCGGTTTTCTGCCCAAGCTTGGCATTGTTTTGCCCAGCCCTGATAGCATTACGTCACTCTTCCCCTCTTTTGTAGTGCCGTACTTCGGATATCTTACGCAGGGTAAAGTTTCCGGGGATTACTGGTCGGCGCTTGCCTGGCAGAAAAGCACCGGGCCTTTTGTCTTTATAGCAGCTGTGATTATCTTTGCCTTCGGCCTCTACTGGTGGCAGAATGGCCGCACGCATGCCGGGGGCGGCGCTCCTCCTCGATGGCTCCCGCTCCCCGATGCCCATTTTGTGACACCGAGCAACAATGCGCCGTCTTCCACGTCACCTGCCGAAGCTAGAGTAGACCCGGGTTATCATCCCACAGGCGCGCGGCTGCCAGGCGATGGGGGCGAGACAGTGACACCGGTCGTCGAGGCTACAGGGGCCTCCAAGGCGCCTTCTGCTCCTCCACACCCATCTGAAGCGCCACAGAGCAACAGCACCGATGCCAGTGAGTATGGCACGCTGGTTATAAGAGAGGATGGGGGTGAGGCCCCCAGCGCTACGCGTAGGCCTCACCCGGTTAAAGACGCGGTTACTAACTCCTGGCCCTACCGATTGAAAGGTCTGTGGCTGGGGCTTATAGCTCTCGGCCTGGCTCTTTATGCACAAAAACTGGTAAGCGTTGACAAGGCGATAGTGCTTTCCATACGCTGGTATGCCCTGGCTATAATCGTGGCGCTGGTTGCCTGGGCAGGAACTTACAAAAACAAGAGCCTTCTCTTTCGACCGGCGCACCGCGACAGGATCGATACAACGCTGCCTGTGCGGGCCAAATCTGAAGGTACGACCCCTAGTGCTATTCTTTCCAGGCGTCCCTTTAGCCTGCTCCCCTCCTGGTATCGACAGGTATCACCCGTGTTACCAAATGGCAGCAGCGCGTCTGCCAATAGCGGTCAGCCTTATATGCCTGCGACGCAGTTGGGCAGATTAGCGCCTGGGGCAGCCGCCTGGCGGAGTTTGTCCACAAAACACCCGCTGCTCACGAAGTCGTGGCCGCGTTACTTGGTTGCTCTTGTGGCTCTGGCTCTCAACTTGTACAGCGCCGGCCAGCTACGTGGCAATTACTACTCAGTTGCCGGCAGCCTCGGCTGGGTTGCCAGTCTCATAATCCTTGCTCTGGCATTCTTCGGCGAGCGCCGCACAGTTGTGAGCGCAACCGATGCACATGGCGGCAGTGATATTGAAGAGCGCACCGACCTCCGTCTCTCACGCCGCGTAGAGACGGTAGTTGTTTTTCTAATCTTTCTCCTTGCTCTTGGCCTACGCCTCTACAGGTTGGGTGACTGGACGACCGGCATGCACGGTGATGAGGGTGAGGCTGGCATGGACGCCCTGAGCATCCTGCAAGGCAATCGCGTTTCGCCCTTCCTGACGGGCTGGTTCTCGCAGCCCAACTTCTATTACTGGGGCATCGCCCTCACGATGAAGGTCTTTGGCACAAGCCTTTTTGGGCTGCGAATGTTTTCAACGTTGGCCGGCTCGCTGATGATCTTGCCTTTCTACTTCCTCGTAAAAATCTGGTTCGGTACAAGAACAGCTATAATCGCCGCTATTCTCCTCTCTATTTCAGACGTGGCGATTCACTTCAGCAAGCAGGAATTCAGCAACATCACAACCCCCCTCTTCCTGGTCACAGGCTTCTACTTCCTATCGCGAGGGCTTCGTACAAAGCGCACACTAGACTTTGTTCTGGCGGGTTATGCTTTCATGCTCACGATGTACTTTTACATGGGCGGTCGCCTTACCCCCTTCCTGGTTATCGCTGTAATCCTGTATATCTTCGTTGTCATGCCGGTGCTGAGCCTCCCTGGAGGCTATGCTGGCGTACGTAAGCGCATGCCAGCGTTGAGCAGGGTGCAAGCGCTCGGTCGCGCTGTGTCTCAACAGGCGAATCCAGCAGTTCAATACATAGGCCAACTACTGATACTTGGTATTGCTTGTCTTTCTTTTATCTCTCCCTGGCTGGTCTATTACATGGATAATCAAAACGCTGTGGGTTCTCGCCCCAACGAGAAGTTGATTTTCAACAACGTTGATAGAATGGTCTCCAATTATGGCGCAAATCACACCCCGCTTTACGTGGGTGTACGCGTGCCTACAATGAGCGATATATACCCATTCCTGCCTATCGTCTTTGAAAAGACCCCATTGAGTGTTGAGGTGAGCCGTGACGGCTTCTGGCCCCGCGTGCTCTGGGGGCAACTTACTCGCACACTCTCTATAATTACCTACAGAGCGGACGCAAGCTCTGTATACACCTTCACAGGAGAGGCAGTAGCCAAGCCTATCGAGGCTGCCCTCATTATCCTTGGCATCGCCTGGGCGCTCTGGCGCTGGCGCGACACGCGGATGGCGATACTCTCCATCTGGTTCTGGTCATTTGTGCTGGTTGGCGGCGTGCTGACCATTGACGCTCCTTACATGGCGCGCCTCGTAGGTATAATTCCGGTGCTCGCCGTCTTCGCTGCACTGCCTCTGAACAAAATCATGGCCGAGCTTACGAGGTTTGGTACGTTGCTGGCGAATAAGTGGCGCAACGCGCAGAGCAGGCGGAGACTTACACGCGGTACGCAAATCTTTGGCATCGCAACGGTGGGTGTTCTATTACTCTACCTGGGGTTTGAGAACTTCAACGATTATTTCCAGCGCTATATGGTCCCTTACCCCTCACCTGAGGTCACAGGGCAGGCTTACTTTGTTCGCCAGATGAATGACACCGCTCTTGCCGCGGGCCGGCCTACTCCGCGATATTATGATGCTGGCGCTCATAATATCTACTGGACACATGGCGACAATCGCTTCCTGAACTATGGAACGCCCGGAAGTGATATGGTAAATGCCTCAAGCGATTTGCCGATTCTCGATGCTGAAAACCGAGATATTATCTTTATGATTTGGCCGCAAGACGCTCAGTATCTCTCAGTCATAAAGGCATATTACCCCAATGTAGAGGTAAATAACTTCGTTTATGGGCCTAATGGCATCGGCAACAGCCTTTTTACTTACGCTCGGGTAACCAGAGAGCAGCTTGATGAGAGCAGAGAGAGCATTACAACGTACAAGTCCTATACAGGCGAAACTTTCTTACGCCGAGAGCCTGCTTTAGGTAGCAGTTCAGCGCCGCCCGATGGCTTGTCCTATCCTGTACTGGCCAGTTGGCGCAGCAATTTGGTGGCTCCCGCCTTTGGGCGTTACCGCCTGCAAATAGATGCCGCAAGCGCGGGTGGACTGATTGTGGATGGCAGACGTGTACTCACAACTACGGCAACCACCACGCGTGCGGAAACTGAACTTCTCCTGGCGCGTGGCCCACACGATATAGAGCTCTTTGGCACACTTGCAAACAGCGGCTCACAGGTCACAATCCAGTGGTCGGCAGGAAGCACAGCCTACGCAGCTATTCCTCGCCAGTATCTTTTCTATGGCTCCATTAAGGCTCTACTTGGAGAGATACACCCATATGGCTCAGACTTGCTGGCGCAGCCCGCCACTACAGGTGCTCAGTCGCGCATCAATACTGCTCGTGTAGATGGCTTCCTCGGCTTCCGCGACGCCGGTGCCATTGTAGGTGGCAGCATGGAGGGTATCTGGACAGGTACTTTGACAATCACGAACACAGGGCAGTATAGCTTCGAAACGTTCTCCAACGGCGATAGCGTCGTTTTTATTGATGGAAAGCTGGTAGTCAGAAATATGCAAGGCGGTGTGCAACCTCGCTCTGCATCAGGACAAGTAGTACTCTCGACAGGGCCACACAGTTACGAGTTGCGCTATAATTACACTGGCGGCACGGGTTATCTTGAGGCGTTCTGGACCCCTCCTGGAGGGCAGCGCAGGCTGCTCGGAAGTGACGCCTTGCACACCGGTGGCGGTCTTCTTAATTCTGCTAATGTAAACGAGCCACCGCCTGTGCAGTTGCAGCCGGAGGCCCCCAGTAAGCAGTTGGCCCCGGATGCCATCATAGGAGCTGACGCGGGGCTGGTCAATCCACGTGGTCTGGCGGTGGACAAAGCGGGAAATATCTATGTGGGGGATCGTGGTAACCATCGAGTGGTAGTTTTCGCGCCAGACGGTAAGGTGTTACGCACCTGGGGTAAAGCGCCGCCTGTCGGCGCGAACCAGCCACCCCGACCTGGCGAATTCGTCGATGTTGTGGATCTTGCTCTGACGCCGAACGGCTCTGTGTACGTGGCCGACACCGGGGCCAACAACTTACAACTCTTTGACGCAGGGGGTAAGTTTCTTGCGTCTGCTAATAACGATGTACTACAGCTTTTTGCCGGCAACGGATTAGGAGCATCTCTTGATGGCGGTGTGTATATGGCCGATACGGGCCACGATGCCTTGTTGAAGATACCACCCCTTGCCCTCAGCGGTACACCAAAGCTACAGCGCCAGGATCTTACCATTATCACCGGCGCAGGTAGCAGCCAGCCGAAATTATCGCAACCTGTGGACGTAGTTGCTGACCCGCGCGGCTCCGGGAATCTCTACTCAGTTGACCTGAAGAACCGTATTGTGCAACTCAACTCGAGCGGGGTTATCGTCAAACAATGGCCCGTGCAAGTTGGCACCGCCGAAGGTGGGAGTAGACTTGCCATAAGCCCAGACGGCGCTACGATTTATATGAGTGATCCTGACCGCCAGCGGGTAGCCGTAGTTGATCTAGCAAGTGGGAGGGTTAGCTTTTTCGGTGGAGCTGGGGGTGATGCGGGCCAGTTCCGTGGGCCGAGCGGCGTCGCGGTCGGTTCAGATGGCCGAGTATACGTCCTTGATCGTTTGAACACCAACGTGCAGGTATTTACAGTAGGTAAGTAACGACGTTGCACTCTCACGAAGCATGGTACATTCAGCATCGCTTGCGGGTGTGCGCCTGAGATGATAACCCCTACTGGACGGGCGCGAGGGGGCTGAGAGGGCCTCTAAAGGAGATCGGATGAGCAGGAGAGACGACAAGTGACACTCGACAGGGCAACTAAGCGGCCAATGGTTGTGGCTGTTATGCCTGCCTATAACGCCGCAAAGACGCTGGAGAAGACCCACGGCGATCTTCCAAGCGATGTAGTGGACAAGGTAATACTGGTTGATGACGCCAGTCAGGACAACACACCTGAGGTTGCTCGGCGCCTGGGCCTCGATGTGGTAGTACATACACAAAACAAAGGCTATGGCGGCAATCAGAAGACCTGCTACCTTGAGGCGCTGATGGCGGGAGCGGATATAGTGGTCATGGTACATCCCGACAACCAGTATGACGCCACTCGCGTGCCTGCTATGATAAAGCCTATTGTCGAGGGTAGAGCCGACCTGGTAATGGGATCACGGCTGCTGGGCGGCCGAGCCGTTACGCTCAAGGGCGGGATGCCAATCTGGAAGTATGTCTCCAACCGCTTTCTGACTACTGTTGAGAATCTGGTGCTCGGCACACGACTTTCAGAAGCGCATACCGGCTTCCGCGCTTATTCACGCAGGCTCTTGACCACCATACCCTTCTTGCTTAACTCAGACGACTTTGTTTTCGACAGTGAGGTTATAGCGCAGACGGTGGCCTTCGGCTTCAATATAGCTGAAGTGCCCGTGCCGACGCGCTACTTCCCCGAAGCCTCAAGTGTGAATTTCCGCCGTAGCGTCATCTATGGGCTGGCGACCCTCAACGTGGCGAGAAAATACTGGCTCAACAAGCTGGGCATAAAGCGCTATGCCATCTTTCGCAAGCCCTTGTCCAGAGTATTGAGTAACGAGTACAAAGAACGAATCTTCAACGCCAGGCGCCATGTATGATGAAGAAGAACAGCCTAATCTCTAATCCCCTGCTCTATTCAAGGAGTTCAGTTTTTGTTTAAATCAAAGCAGTTTATCATCGGCATAGCCGTCAGCCTCGTCTTCCTTGCGTGGGCGTTATCGAAGGAGGACCTGGGGGCTGTTTGGCAGGGCATCCTGGCGGCGCACTACTGGGCGCTTATACCGGCGCTTGCTCTCTACTTCGTAGGAGTCTGGGTGCGGGCAGTCCGGTGGCGCATTCTATTGAAGCCGATTGCGCCCAAAGTCTCCCTGGGCAAGACATTCGAGGTGGTAGTAATCGGCTATATGGCTAATGATGTCCTACCTGCACGTATAGGCGAGTTGGTGCGTGCTTACGTGCTGAGCATGCGTGAGGACGTGCGTAAGACTGCTACGCTCGCGACGATCCTGGTCGAGCGCATCTTCGATGGGCTAATCATGATCGGTTTCGCAGCTGTAGTGGTGCTCATCGTGACAACGATGCAGTCAGGGGCGCTGCAAACCGGGCCTGAGCACCAACTGGGCACTCTTCTCAGTGAGCGTGGTGGTCTACTCGGTGTGCTGGCGGCGCTTTTGATTCTGGCGTTGCTGGTCTTTGTCACCATTGCATCTTCACGTAGCCGTGCCGAACGGGCTATCGGTTTCACCCTTCGCTTCGTTCCGGGCCGCTTGCATGAAAGAGTTGAGAAGCTGGCAGGTTCCTTCATAGATGGTCTTGGCTCGCTACGCAGCGCTTCGGGGTTGGCCTCGGTCTTCGGTCTTTCCGTAGTCGCCTGGCTCTTTGAAGCAGGGATGTACTATGTGCTTGGCACATGGGGCTTTGATCTGCGCGGCTTTTCCGGCGGGCCGCTTCCTTTCTACGCTTATGTGCTTGCCACAGCAATCGCCAACCTCAGTACGCTGATCCCACAAGCCCCCGGCTTCATCGGAGTTTTCGATGCTATAGCCAAGGTGGTGCTCGTAGGGGCATTCGGCGTGGCGAGCCAGCCTGCCACATCGTACGTGCTGGTGCTTCATGCCGCGCTCCTTATCCCCATCAGCATACTGGGCTTTGTCTACCTGGCGCGGGAGAGCCTTTCGTGGCGCGACCTCACCAACCTTGAGGAGCAGCGCCTGCAAGCTTCAACTCAGGCTCACGAAATGGAAGGGCCTCTCAGCGACATAGAATTGGCCCAGGATGGAAAGCTGCCCACCGACGAGGAAGTGGTCAGCAAAGACGAAGCTGCACGCAGTGAGCTTCGCATTCACAATCAGCCTTAGCAACGGCCAATACTGAAGGAGCAGGTGACAAACTTTGGATCTGATACAAGCGCTTGTACTGGGTTTAGTTCAGGGACTGACTGAGTTCTTACCGATATCCTCTTCAGCTCACCTGATAATCGTGCCATGGCTCTTCGGCTGGACTGACCCTGCTATCACAAGCTTGCAGTTTGACGTAGCGCTTCATATGGGCACCTTGATAGCGGTGCTCGTCTACTTCGCCGCAGATTGGCGCAGATTTATATCGGCCTTCGTCCGCTCGGTTGCTGAGAGACGTATTGGCGACGACCCTGACCGCCGGGTGGCCTGGTTCATCTTGCTGGCTACGATACCTGGCGCGATAGTTGGGCTGCTCGCTGAGAGCAAAATAGAGGACCTCTTTCACGAGCCTGCCAACTTGCGCACCGGCTTGACGATTATCGCCGTTATGATGATAGTCGTGGGTGGCTTGTTGCTTATTGCGGAGCGCGTTGGTAAACACCTCGTGCAGATGAGCAGCATGCGCCTCAACACCGCTCTGGCTATCGGCTTCGCCCAGGCTTTCGCCGTTATACCTGGTGTGTCGCGCTCCGGCAGCACCATCACTGCCGGCCTTTTCGTGGGCCTCACGCGTGAGGCGGCGGCCCGTTTCTCCTTCCTCATGGCGACCCCTATCATCCTGGGCGCGGGGCTAAAGAATCTCTATGAGCTTATTAAATTGCCCGGCGGGTTGCCTGCCAACCAGCAGCTAGGCTTTCTCGTAGGCTTTGGTGCAGCCGCTATATCGGGCTTCCTATGCATTTTCTTCTTGCTCCGTTACCTGCAACGTAACTCAACAGCGCCTTTCATCTGGTATCGCTTCTTCATCGGGCTTATGATCCTGGCGCTCCTCTTTCTTGGCTTCAGAGCTTAACGCATTCGTGCGAGTCGAGATGAGTTGGTGGGGTGTGGGCCTTTTGCAACATTCCTGATCCAACTTCTGCATCACCTTGCTTGCCAGGTCCCCTCTTGTAATCAGAACAGACGTGCGGTATAATTACCTCTAGAAGACAAGCCGCCTACCACATCTTGTGGAAAACTTATCCACGATCGCTCCTTCCAGCTAAATCTTGTGCAAAACCCTATTGACAGAGCATATATTGTGGTCTAAGATGACAGGGCACAACATCTTGGACATACTAAATGCTATACACAACATTTAGTAGCTCTAACACCAGGATGAGGTATAAAAATGAAATGTCCTTACTGCCACCAGGAAGATACTCAGGTCACTGATAGCCGCCTCACTGCGGACGGCGATGCCGTGAAGCGTCGCCGTCGCTGCAAGCAGTGCGGCAGGCGCTTCACCACCTATGAACGCATCGAGAGGATCGGCCTCATGGTGGTCAAGAAGGACAACACGCGGGAAGAGTACAGCCGCGACAAGCTCGCCCGGAGCATCGAAGTGGCCTGCACCAAACGCCCCGTCCCTGCCGACCAACTCGAGGAGGCGGTCAACGATATTGAAGCCCATCTCTTCAAACTGGGTGCTTCAGAGGTATCCACAGAAGCCATCGGGGAAAAGGTGATGCATAAGCTGCGTGAGCTTGACGAGGTTGCATACATACGCTTCGCTTCTGTCTACCGCAACTTCGCAGATCTCGAGGAAATGCGAGAAGCAATGGAGGGTGTAGGCACTCTCCTTCCAGGCGAACGCGATCTGGATACCATGCCCCATTCTGAAGAGCCGGAGAGTAGAGGGAGGACAAGGGGATAACCTTCCCCGCTCACCCAAAATGCACGTTCCATGAGCGGCACGTGCGAGGAGACTGCCATGCATATTCCGCGTTTATTCACACAGACCACCGACCCTTATTCATCTCTACAGTTCGTGCCGCGCACGTCCAAGATCAGCAACACCGACGGCACAGTTGTCTTCAAGGCTGAAAATGTTATGGTGCCGGAAGGCTGGTCGCAGGTGGCAACCGACATTCTAGCTCAGAAGTATTTCCGCAGGGCCGGCGTGGCTGCTGCTCTAAAGAGGATACCCGAAGAAGGCGTACCCGAATGGCTGTGGCGTTCCGAGCCTGACGAAAAGGCGCTCAGTAAGCTGGCGGAGGGCACGCCCAGCTTCGGTGGCGAGCTAGACTCGCGCCAGGTCTTTCATCGGCTTGCAGGCTGCTGGACCTACTGGGGCTGGAAGGGGGGTTACTTCTCCTCCGAAGAAGACGCCCGCAGCTACTACGACGAGATGCGCTATATGCTAGCCACGCAGCGTGCCGCCCCCAACTCGCCACAGTGGTTCAACACAGGGCTGCACTGGGCATACGGCATCGCAGGTCCGGCGCAGGGTCACTACTATGTAGACCCCGCCGACGAAGAGCTGCACAAGTCTACGTCGGCGTACGAGAGGCCGCAGCCCCACGCCTGTTTCATCCAATCTGTGAATGACGACCTGGTGAATCCCGGCGGCATCATGGACCTGTGGACCCGCGAGGCGCGCATCTTCAAATACGGCTCAGGTACCGGCTCCAATTTCTCGGCTGTACGAGGTGAGGATGAGCCCCTCTCCGGCGGCGGCAAATCCTCCGGCTTGCTCTCGTTCCTGAAGATAGGCGACCGCGCGGCTGGCGCGATCAAGTCGGGTGGCACCACCCGCCGTGCTGCTAAGATGGTTATCCTGGACGTAGATCACCCTGACGTTGAGAAGTTTATAGATTGGAAAGTGATTGAGGAGCAAAAGGTTGCAGCGCTTGTGGCAGGCTCTATAGTATGCCGCAAGCACCTGAATCTGGTTATGCAAGCATGGCACGCCAGGGAAGATGGCTCAGAAGCTGATAAGCCAACTTCCGAAAGGCACTACAAGAAGGTTTTGCGCGAAGCGCGTATCGCAGGTGTACCCGATGGTTTGCTGGTGCGGGCGGTTGGCCTGGCCGAACAGGGTGAGAAAAGCTTCGACTTCCCGATTTATGACACCGATTGGGAGGGTGAAGCTTACTTTACCGTCTCCGGGCAAAACGCCAACAACTCAATCCGCATGTCTAACAGCTTCATCGAGGCTGTGCAGAAGGATAAGGAGTGGGACCTGTTGCAGCGCACTAACCACAAGCCTAGCAAGACCTTGCCCGCCCGCGACCTCTGGGACCGCATAGGCAAGGCAGCCTGGGCCTCTGCCGATCCGGGTTTGCAGTACGACACCACCATCAACGAGTGGCACACCTGCCCGAACGATGGCCGTATCAACGCCAGTAATCCATGCTCGGAATACATGTTCCTGGATGATACAGCCTGCAATTTGGCTTCTTTCAACCTTATGCACTTTCTGGGCGACGACCCCGATACTCTGCTCGACATACCTGCTTATCGCCATGCCAATCGCCTGTGGACCCTTGCCCTTGAGATCAGCGTGGCAATGGCACAATACCCAAGCCAGGAGATCGCCTCGCGCTCCTATCTGTACCGCACTCTGGGTCTGGGTTATGCCAACCTGGGCGCGCTCCTGATGCAGCTAGGCATTCCATATGACTCTCCGAAGGCGTACGCGCTTTGCGGCGCTATCACAGCTATCATGACGGGCGTGGCCTACGCCACCTCGGCCGAGATCGCCTCCGAGCTTGGCGCTTTCAACCGCTACGAAGCCAACCGTGAGCCTATGCTCCACGTGGTGCGTAATCACCGCCGCGCCGCTTACAACGCCAACGACTCTGAATATGAGGCGTTGACTGTAAAGCCCGCAGGTATCTCTCCCGCCAACTGTCCGGCGGGTCTGCTGGCAGCAGCCAGGCAAGCCTGGGACGAGGCTCTGGAGAAGGGCGAGAAGTCGGGCTATCGCAACGCTCAGGTCACGGTGATCGCCCCGACCGGTACAATCGGACTTGTCATGGACTGCGACACCACGGGCATTGAGCCGGACTTTGCCCTCGTCAAGTTCAAGAAGTTGGCGGGCGGTGGATACTTCAAGATCATCAACCAGTCGGTGCCACCTGCCTTACAGAATCTCGGCTACACCCCTGAGCAGATCGCGGATATTATCAACTACTGTGTTGGGCATGGCACTCTCGCAGGCTCACCTGCGATTGACCATGATGCGTTGCGCGAGGTCGGCTTCGATGACGAAGGAATAGGCAGGCTGGAGGCGGCTCTCCCCTCAGCTTTTGAGCTACAGTTCGCCTTCAGCCCATTCGTTCTTGGCGAGGAGTTTTGCCGCGAGCAGCTTGGCCTCACAGACGAGCAGATCAACAGCCGCGAGGGCATACTGTCGTACCTCGGCTTTAGCAAAGCAGAAATCGCAGCCGCCAACGACTATGTTTGTGGCACGATGACCGTCGAAGGCGCGCCGCATCTGTTGGGCGAGCACCTGCCTGTCTTCGACTGCGCCAACAGATGTGGCCGTAAAGGTACGCGCTATCTCAGCCCAGGCTCGCACCTGCACATGATGGCGGCGGCTCAACCCTTCATCTCCGGCGCTATCTCTAAGACAATCAACATGCCCACCGACACCACGATCCGCGATGTAGAAGATGTCTACATGAAGGCATGGCGGCTGATGCTCAAGGCAGTGGCAATCTACCGCGACGGCTCCAAGCTGAGCCAGCCTCTCAACAGCCTGGGTGCTGAGGAGGAAGAAGAGGCTGAGGAAAGCGCGTCATCGGGCATACCAATAAGCCAGCGTGTGCTGCAAATGTCGGCCTTCGCTGCTGATAACATCGCCCGTGAAGTACGCCGCCAGAAGCTGCCCAACCGCCGCTCAGGTTACACTCAGAAGGCCACGATTGGAGGGCAGAACCTTTACGTGCGTACCGGCGAGTATGAGGATGGCCGTCTTGGTGAAGTCTTCATAGACATGCACAAAGAGGGTGCGGCTTTCCGATCAGTTATGAACTGTTTTGCCATAGCCGTATCGCTGGGCTTGCAGTACGGCGTGCCTCTTGAGGAGTATGTTGACGCATTCATCTACACGCGCTTTGAGCCAAGCGGCAGGGTCATCGGCAACGATCACATCAAGATGGTTACCTCGGTCATAGACTACATCTTCCGCGAGCTTGCTATCTGCTACCTCGACCGCCTGGACCTTGCTCACCTGCCTGAGGCGGAAGCGAATAGGGGCGATGTAGTGCAGAACTCGGAGAGCCAGCCCCCAAAAGCTAAACCGGTGATCGGCCCGGCGGCAACCGCTGGCCCATCACCCCACTTACAGTCCCCTGCTAACGGTAACGGCAACGGCTACACTAATGGGCACACAAATGGAAACGGCCATGCCGTCCATGCCGAGGCCACGTCCGAAGTTCTAGCCCAAACAGCGGTGCTCCTCAAGCCCGAACCGAGCAAACAGGAGCAGATCGCCGAAGCCCGGCTGAAAGGCTACGAAGGCGAAAGCTGCCCTGAGTGCGGCCAGTTCACAATGGTGCGCAACGGCACCTGCCTCAAGTGTGCCAGCTGCGGCAGCACGAGCGGTTGTAGCTAGGAAGATGTCGCTCATAGAAGCGCTAACCCTAAGGTATGATAAGCCGTAAAGAGTAGAGCCGTGCGACCCAAAGTTGGGTCGCACGGCTCTACTCTTTAGCAATGGCGCACGCGCTGACTTGCATTGGCCCTCTTACCAGCAACAGTAAGCGTTCGCTCTCAGGGGCCTTTGGTGTCTGCCCAACCTCTCCCCTATTTTCATCAGTAATGGTGGCCCGCAGGGTCATGCCTTATTCTGAACGCTTACTCTGAACGCTTACTTGCCATAAGGGGCTTGCGTTTCGAGTGAATCGCTGTTATGATTTGCGCTACAAACCCGCCGAGCATGGGCTATACGCTTGTGACTCGTTCTATATCTTCTTGTCCGTCTTACATGCTCCTTCAGAGGTGATTCACTTACGGTAAACCGGAGGGAACAATGAAATACGCCATACTATTCGTTTTCTTCCTAATCGCCCTGGGCGGTTGTTCTGCGGGAGGGCTGTCCGCCACTACACCCGTACTATCAACTTCCACTCCCCTTCCCCTTGCCACAGCTACGGCCATTCCAACCAGGGCTGCTATACCTGAAAGTACCCTGATCCCCACTGTTACTGCGGTGTCGGCGCTGCCTTCTGAGACCCCGATAGCCGTGCTGCCAACGGCTACTGCGGACGTCTATACCTTCTTAGCACATGTTAACTATCAAGATAGCATTGGCACAGATGTAGTTGCAGGCGTTATTAAATACACCGGTGAAGAAACTATCGCCGTGCCGGATGTTGCAGTTACCTTGAAAGATGCAAACGGCGCTGTCCTGGCAACGCAGAAAGTGTTTGTGATGCCTGACCTCATCAAGCCGGGCAGTCTTATTCCGTATAAGGCTCAGTTTACAACCCCTCCCCCGGACTGGAAGAACTTTGAGACCATAATACGGAGTGATGAAACAAACATGTCCAGCGTTGATTCGTACTATGGTGACCTGACGGTGACGCAGAGCCATCTCACAAGTGGTGGGCAGTCTTCTACCGGGCCGCAGGTCCTGGGATCTGTCAAAAACACAGGTACCGGCGAGGCGAGCCTGGTGCAAGTAATCGGTGCATTGTGGAACGACAAGAACGAATTGCTGGATGTAAGTTCCGGCTTTACCACCATTCCCGATCTTTCCCCCGGCGACGACAGTGCCTTCCAAATCGACTTTTCGAATGGCGAAGGCGCTACGAAGTTCGATCTGGTGGTCTCCGCCTTCAAGAAATAAGCTTCACGACAGCCTCTATGTAGCACAAATTATATTCTAATTCAGTAGCGCGGGTCCGGTGAGGGATCAGCCTTCACCGGACCCGCGCTACGGCTTTAAGCCCCGAAAAGTAACGTTCCAGGCCAGGCCCCCAACACATCTATACGACCCACTATGGCAACGGAGCACTCACCTCTCCTATAACTTTTCCTCTTCCCAAGCTGTAGGTGTTATAAGAATCTATTACAACTGTAGTCCCTGGTCACCCTTCCAATTATGTTATAATAGAACAGTCGTTCCATTACTCTCGCTTCGTCTCTTTGCGCTTCTATCCTTGTAGCTCATCAAGTAAGGTAAGGAGATAAATTAGATGGCTGCGTTACTCAACCACACACAGGGTTACTTAGATGTCGGCGGCGCGCAGCTCCACTATGAGGCGGCGGGCGAAGGCCACCCTCTAACATTGATCCACGCCGGCGTCGCCGACCTGAGCATGTGGGACGACCAGTTCCATCTTTTCGCCCAGCGTTATCGCGTGATACGCTATGATGTCAGGGGCTACGGCAAGAGCTTTACCGGGGACGTGCCCTTCTCAAATCGCCACGACCTTTACTTGTTGCTGGAGCACCTGGGCGTTAGCAAGAGCTACCTGCTTGGGTTATCACGCGGCGCGCAGATAGCCACCGACTTTACTCTGGAGCGCCCTGGGATGGTAGATGCTCTGATAACATGCGCCCCAGGTCTCAGCGGCCTTGAGCCACAAGCTACTGAAATCGAGATGCAGATTATCGACGAGATGATGCAGGCAATCGAGGCCGGCGATTTCCCACGCCTGGCGAGCCTGGATGTGCAGATGTGGGCCGATGGTCCAGGCCAGCCGCGTGGACGAGCAGGCAACCACACGGGCGAGCGCGTCTTCAGGATGTCTCTCGACAACTACACTAAACATGCTGTAGAAGGTCAGCCCCAGGTGCTGGAACCACCCGCCATAGGCCGCCTCGCTGAGATACAAGCGCCCACCCTGGTAATCGCAGGCGACCTGGACGCCAGCGGCGTTACGGTGGCCGCTGATCGCCTGGCGCAAGGAATAGCAGGTGCAAAGAAGGTAGTAGTCCCCGGCACAGCGCACATGATTAACCTCGAAAAGCCGCAAGAGTTCAACAAAGTAGTGCTGGACTTCCTGGCGACGAGCAGTGAGGAGTGAGCAATAAGACCTCTCCACATCCTCTCCACGATTTTCCCCATGTTATCAACACCCTACTCACGACTAACGCACAAGTTAGGCTGACCGTGCTATTATGAGCATGGAAATATACTTCCGCACACTCTAAGTTGTGCCGAGTGCCAAGAGTTCCGGGTGAAAGTTGCCGCTATAACAGGCACGGTTCATGGAGAAAATTTATGCTACAACCCTCATCATCAACTTTACCTTCCATTAGTGATCTCCTCTCGAAAGGCAAGCAAGCAGCCATGACCGGCCAGCGCGATCTTGCTCGGGAGATGCTCGCCTACGTTGTCTACCTCGACCCGGCCAACGCTGATGGCTGGCTCTGGTTGAGCGGCGTGGTAGACTACCCTGAGCAGGTGCGCTACTGCCTTGAGAGGTCTTTGCGTATAGAACCACATAACGCGCGTGCACTGCGCGGTATCGAATGGCTGGATGCCCGACAGCAAGAGATAAACGAAGCCAGGGCAGCCGCCGAGCGGGTCAAACCATACTGGCAGACTTCTAAGCCCAAGCCCCTTCTTAACCTGGTGAAGAACCAGGGACAGATGACCGCTACAGGCGAATCAAACCGCCACGTGGCAAGCTGGACTTCTGTCGGCCTGACTCTCCCTAACTCCAAGGTTTCCCGTAGCAACGCCCCAACTACTCCTGTCTCTGCCGCCACCCTTGACCGCATCACAGGGTCGAGTGCGCCCATAGCCGATCCTGAGTATCGTGAAGAAGTACTTGGCGAGGGGAGCGAGCTTTCGCCCCGCTTTGTCACCAACTTAGCTTTACATAATCTACTGAAAGCTACAGAAAAGGTGACAGGAGATACAGGGCTGCAAGGGATGCTCGCCATGTCCGGGCTTGAAGCACTGGCGGGCAGCACACCCGAAGCCGACGAGCAGCCTGCCCTCAACTATACGCGTTTCAGCGCCTTCACCGAAGCGATGGAAGAGTTTTACAACCACGCTGTAGAGCCGATGGAGCAGAAAGTCGGGCGTGAGATGTTCCGACAAGAGCTTGCCAACAAAGGTAAAATGGCTGCAATGAAAGGGATTGGCTTCAAAAGGATGTCACCCGAAAAGAAGCTTCGCAATGTACTGGAAGAGCTTGCCGATGTGCACGCCCGTATGGGCATAGAGGCCTACTTCGAGGAACACGAACAGGGCTATCTTTTCGTGCTGGAGACCTGCCCCTACTGCTATGCTCGCCTAAGCAACGCCCGCTGCAATGTCACCACAGGTTTTATAGCCGCCGGAGTAGAGTGGGCGACCGGCAGGTCCTTGCGGGTTGAAGAAGTAAGCTGTAGAGGCGTAGATGAGGAATACTGCGGTTACTGGATACCAGCTGATTAACCATGGATTGGTGCTACAAGGGGGCCACATCTATAAGTGAAGACTGGGCGTGGAGCGCCGCGCCCTCCCCCTTTTTTCGGTAGTGTTTCAGATTTTGTGTAATTTCGCTGGAAGCAAGCACGGCCTCTACGAAATTACACAATTATCGACATACAGCCCTTTTTTCTTATCTTTAGATAAGTGCCGCGCCGGTTTGCCCTTATCGGCACCTTGTCATCTCGTTATACTGTATGCAGCGCCCATTAGCTGCTAGGTCGCAACCTGCTGTAGCTGTTACTCGTTACAGTTTCAACCGCATATCCTACTACCACTTTCACAGCAATCTGTCACACCCGCCAAGTATATACAGGCGCTTGCCCCTGGCTCGCGGAGCTTCGGTGAGCGCAGAAAAAGATAGATATAATGCCACATTCTGGAAATTTCCTCAAAAGGTACCTCTATTTAGCCCTCCTTCTCGTCAGTATGGCGGCGCTGCTCGTTTCGGCGCAGCCTTTTGCGGGCGCGGTGATAGTGCGCGCCCAGGATGCACCTTCCACCCCGACCTGGATTACCCCTAGAGGCGGCAAGCCTTTCTTTGTAATCGGGGCCAACTACGAAGGCCCTGTAGACCGCGCGTGGATGATGTGGGACAGCGACAAGTTTGATCCCGCGCTGATTGACGCCGATTTTGCGCGGGCACGCTCTGTCGGTATCAACACATTGCGTATCTTCGTGCAAAAGTCGCTGCGCGATGATATCAATGCCGGTGACTTCTCAAAACTCGACACGGTAACATCTCTGGCTCGGAAGCACGGCCTCTATCTGATAGTGACTTTTACCGATTGGCCCGAGGCTGACCTGGCGCGCGCCGCAGACCTCAACGGGCGTATCGCTGCGCATCTGGCTTCAGAGCCGTCCATACTGGCTTACGATGTGAAGAACGAGCCTCAGTTCACCGATATTGCCGGAGCGATTTACCCGTCTATTACTCTTACGGTGCCTTTACAGTCTCCTGACCTTATTTTGCCTTATGGAGAGCCTGTGCCCCGTTCCTCTATCGCTGACTACCGCCAGCAGCAAGGCAAGTCTATAATCCCTGTGCGCATGACAGATGACCAGGCGTACATCATGGCTAATTACTACGAGCTATACAAAGAGTTCCTCGATGCCGGTACGGCCTGGGTCAACAAAAATAACGGCACCACCCTCGACTACATGGACTCGCCAGACTCAGCACCGTGGACGCCGCTCCTCAACGCCATAGATGGTACTCTATCTGCCTGGGTAGAGACGCAAGTTGCCGCCGTCAGGCAAGCCGACCCAGGCCGCCCTATAACGGTTGGCTACAGCAACATTGTCTTCGCCAAGCTCCCATCTAACAGGTCTCTCACCTTCCAGTCTCTCCATCGTTTCACCCCACACGGCTATTCAGGACTTACCGGCACCTTCAACGTGCTCACCAACCTCCAGCGCACCTTTGCAGGGGAGCCTCTACTCCTCGAGGAGTTTGGCTACCCCGGCGAGGTGCAGGGCGCGGGGGGAAACATCACCGGCTATGATCCGCGCAGCACAGCCAACCTGGAGACAGCAGTATGGACTTATCTTTACAGCAAAGGTTTTGCAGGTGGGGCCAAGTGGATGCTCAATAACTTTCCCCAGGGTAATAACCCATCGGAGAACTCCTACGGCCTCTTTGACAACACCGGTCAGCCCAAGATCACCGCACAGGCTCTCAAGCAGCTTGCCACAGTCTTCAGCCGCTCGGCCCCTGGTACAATGTCTACCGTTCAATCCGATGCAAGCTATGCTGTCAGCTATGCTTACACATCGCCTGACGGTCTGATAGCCGGCGGCACAGTATATACAGGCACAAACTTTATCTACAGGTCGGGCGCGCCGTCGCAGGTCGTGATGGACAACGCCGGAGGCAACATCACTCTATTTGCCACCGACGTTGCTACCGCCGACCTCAACCTGCCCGGCATATTCGGAGTTTCGACAAGCGAGTTAGGCCGCGTCACCCTGACGGGGTCGCGCCCGGGCGGTGAGCCTTTCACGCCTACCGTGCCTTCTCTGGTTGGCGATTGGCTCCAGGTCAGCTTACTTCCTCTGAACAACTACCGGCTCACCACCGTGCCGCGTGCGGTTGAGCCTGCTGTGGCGCAGGCGGACCCCAACACAGTCTATTTCCCTCAGACTGCCCATAACCTCAGTGGTGATTTCCTGCGATACTGGCAAACACATGGCGGTCTGAACACCTTCGGCTATCCGCTCAGCGAAGCCTTTACCGAGAATGGCTACACGGTGCAATATTTCGAGCGCAACCGCTTCGAGCTACACCCTGAGAACCAATCCCCTTATAATGTGCTGCTGGGCCGACTCGGTGCAGACGCATCCGCAGGCCGTAAATTTCCGCAAATAGTTCCTTTCGCGTCCACTCCTGATCACCTCTACTTCGCGGAGACGGGGCACTCGCTCAACTCTGCTTTCCTGGCCTACTGGCAAAAGAATGGCGGCCTGGCGCAGTTTGGATATCCTATCTCCGAGGAGGTGAAGGAAACAAGCGCCACCGACGGCAAAGAGTATACCGTGCAATACTTCGAGCGTGCCCGATTTGAGTACCACCCTGAGTTCACTGGAACCGACGGGCAGGTGCTCCTGGGCTTGCTCGGGGCCGACTCGATGAAAGCCAAAGGCTGGCTACCCTAACGGCTGTTATAAACTCTTACGAGTGAATCTCAGAAACTGTCTGAAAAGTCTAACCGAGTAACGATAACAGGGTCAGAATAACCCTCAAACCCACAGAACAGGCCGCCAAATTGGTAACTTCTGCCCGATATTCGCCCTACTATCCTGATGGATGAGCCGCCAAACTGACTTTTCAGACAGTTTCTCAGAATAGGGGTATGGACGCGAAGCAACTCTGTTATACTTGACAGCCATACCACACGCAGTGTAGGAGGGACAGAGAAGTGGTCCGCCTGGACGACGTTCTTACAGCCCGAGAGATTATCGGAAAGAGGCTGGTGCGCACGCCACTCTTGCGCAATGCTGCCCTAAGTGCGCGCATTGGTCGTCCTATCTACCTGAAGCTCGAAAACCTGCAACAGACCGGTTCCTTCAAGCCACGCGGCGTGCTGACCAAGATTGCCTCTCTCAACGCCGAAGAGATGGCGCATGGGCTGATCACCATCTCGGCCGGGAACCACGCCCAGGCCCTGGCGTACTCAGCGCAGGCGAGCGGGGTCCACTGCACGGTGGTCATGCCTTCCACTGCCCCGGCCAGCAAGGTAGCTAATACCCGCAATTACGGCGCAGAAGTCATCTTGCACCCCGACTCGATCACGCTGTTGCAGCGCATGCGAGTTGAGCAGGAGGCGCATGGGTACACATACGTCGCCCCCTTCGACGATCCGCATATTATTGCCGGGCAAGGCACCGTTGGTCTGGAAGTGATGGAAGACCTGCCGGAGGTTGCTACCGGGGCTGCTGCCCTGGTCGTGCCCATTGGGGGCGGCGGGCTGATCTCCGGGATCGCCACAGCGGTCAAGGGGCGGAATCCCGCCGTGCGCGTGTTTGGCGTGGAGCCCGATGGTGCACCCACCATGTTCAACAGCCTCGCCGCAGGTCACGCTATCCATCTTGACCGCGTGAGCACAATCGCCGACGGATTGGCGGCTCCTTTCGCGGGTGAGTGGACTTACAGCATCATCCGAGAGCTTGTGGACGATGTAGTGCTGATCAGTGACGAGGAGATTGCAGCCGCCGTACCCGCATTGGTGCAGTCAGCCAAAGTAGTGCCGGAACCCGCCGGGGCTACTGCGCTGGGTGCACTGCTGGCAGGCCGCATCCCACTAGACACGTTACCAGCCGAAGCCCCGGTGGTGGTAATCGTCAGCGGAGGCAATCTCGACCTCGCCCGCCTGGTTGCCCTGCTTACGCCGCAGGAATAGCTGTAGGCTCGCCGTTGCGCCGGGTTCTGCTTCGCATGCAGGCAATTCTCAGTATCTCCCGTTCTACCAACTTCAACCCTCAAAGTTCATAACCTGCACTAGAGATAGGGATTGGCTCCTATCTCCGGCGTCCTATCGCCTGGCGTGGCGCTGCTCCCCTCGTTATCAGGTATATTGGTAGTAACTACTCAGCTACAGTATGACGCTTCCATGCCGAGTTCAAACACAACATCTTGTGATTTTCGGCCACTTGAAAGCTGCTCAAGACGACCATTTCGCGGGCTATATCTGCTGAGTAAGGCCACTGGCACAATATGTTGTTCTAATGAGCCAAGTTCGGCCTAAATGTTGAAGATATCTAGGCTGAGTAGTTACTGTTGGTAAATATATCCCCAGGGATGAGCAGCCCGCCCTTATTACTGACCTGCATCTCTTACATCGAGCGAGAGGAGGTAAGGAAGGTCGCGGCCACCTCTTGCATCGTTGGGCATCACAAGCCTCGTCAGGCCGCCGCCAAGCGCTATGCCATTCTCCTGGAAAGCTACGATGATGTTCAATCCTGAGTAGGCAGGGTCTAACTCGCCCCACGATATTACAGCCTGCCTACCCTCGCTGTTAGCCGCCACTATATACCTGGTGGCGCTGCTCTGCCCACTGACATTAGCGCCCGCCTCATTCAGCAGCTGTAGCAGAGGCACTCCTGTGTAACTATGCGTTGACGACACTCCGCCCGACTCGTATGTCACCTTCTCAGTCACCGGGTTGCGGCTCGCCACGTCATTTGCCGTCAGGCTCAAAGGGTTCTTCACCGCCCCTGTGATCTGCAACACGCTGCCGCTCGGCTTATTGGGGGCGAGAGCGCGCACTTCCAGCCTGGAAAGAGCGTAAAGCGAGCGTCCGGCTGTTTTGTCCGAGGGCATAATCAATCTAACAGGCCCTTGCCCACCTTGCAAATCACTTCCATCCTGGTTGTAAGCGACTATTGCCTTTGTCCCCTCGAATATGGGGTCTATTTCTCCCCAGGAGAGCACCGCCTTCTGCCCATTCTGGCCCGTCGCCACTATGTAGCGGATGGGCAAGTCACGCCCCTTGTTCCCATCACCACCCACCGCTTGCAACAAATCTAATAGCAGAGGCCCCTTGTATGTGTGGTTATCGCCCGCGCCAAAGCTCACCTGGACCGTCTGTGCGGCTATAGGCTTGAGCGCTGTCAGGTTGAGAGTGGCCGGGGTCTTCACCGCACCGGTAATAAGGAGGCTGTCACCTGCGGAAGCGCCGCCGGTGGGCTGTGGCAGAGCAGTTTGTCCGCCTGTGCCCTGGCCCGCGTTTTTGTATCGCCAATCGTAGTAGTGCTGGCCGATATTGCCCATCTGCACCTGGAACTCCGGCGGGAGCGAAGGTACGTACGTCAGCACGCGCCTCTGGTATGCCTGAATGTAAACGTCTGTGTTGCTCTGGCCGTTGATCTTAACCTTGGCCCAGTAAGGCTCAGAGATAGGGAAACCGGAGGCGTAAAACCAGGGGTCGCTGAGTTTTGCTGTAGTGAGCTTACCTCCCGAATAAACAGGGCCGCTGGCGTTCAGAAAGTCCCAGAAGACCTTTGGTATGTTGTGACCTGTAGAGGGCTCGAAGTAGACGATCGACTCCGCTGTCGTCGCCGCCACATTCGGCTCAGGTGTGACCTTGCCCGCTCTGTCGATATAGCTGACTGATGAGCTGCCAACCTTGTTGCCGACGGGCGCCATCAGCCCGGCAAAGCTGGCGTAAGTGGGAGCGTTGGGGTCGTCCGTGTCGGAGGCGAGAGGTATTTGAGCCGGGTATCTGTTTACAAAGGTTGAAGGGCCTATCTGCATCTTACCCGTGACCAACTCTACCGTCAGCAAGCCGTTAGTGACGCGGAAGGGGTCGGCAGAGTTGGCGTTCTTACCTGGGGGGTTGTTTATCTCCATACGGCTCTTATCGAAGTACTGCACGAGCCTTTTACCACCTATGCCCTCCGTGTAAGGCTCTATTTCCTGCGGCCCCGCTGCTGGCCCCCAGTAGAACGACCGCTTGACAACCCCATCGACCACTGGCTTGTCGGTGCGCTCCCAGGTCTGTTGAAAGGCAGGATCAGCGAAGTTCTCTGCCTTAGATGTACGAACCGCAAGCGCGACAAGCACAATAGAGGCGCAAACAAGCAAGAATGGAATGGAAAACCGGGCTTTCTTCAAGATGTATACCTCCATGAACATTCTCTTGCGATATTGTACGTGTGGCGCGTCCGGTAAGTCAATCAGGCTGAGCTAGGGTTTTACAGAGAGTTAACATCGGACAGGGCTTTCCACGTGGGGTTTTCCAGGAAGTGGTCCGCGAAGGAGGTATTCTCAAAAGAGAAAGCTCTCGTGTCGGTAACTCTTCAGATTATGAACCTGAGGGCGTAGTGAGGGCGTAGCACAGCCCTCGAGTAAAGCCCCCTCTCCCTTCATGGGAGAGGGGGTTGGGGGTGAGGGCGCGTGAGGGTAGGTGAGAGCTACTCCTTGAAGATTGCTACACCCCAACTCTGAACAGTTACCTCCTCTCACTGCATTGACAATAGAGAAGAACAAATGCTACAATCCGGTCGCTGAGGGTTATCAGGATTACCCTTGAAGGTTGTCTTTGCGCTCTGATTACTTCTTACCTGGTGCAGGGCCGCTACTTTACGTTGTAGTTGCTCCCTCCTTTGCACCGGCGCTTTCCCATCTCAGCAAGGCAATTTTTGCCAGGACTATCTGCACACAATGGTCCTTACCAACGAAGGAGTCAGTCAATGCGGCGTGTATATGGTTCAACTGCGGCAGTCGTGATCATCCTTTTGCTCGTGCTGGCAGCGGCGAGTAGTTCGCTCGGCGCGGGCCTCCAGCCGCAGTCTGCGCTCCCCAACGTGAGCGCGGCGGCGGGCAAAGTAGTGCCGAACGGTACGCGCAAGCTGCCTCCTCCTCCCGGCAGTGTTAAGCCGGTGCCCGCTGATCCGAATTATCGCCCGCTTGCCTGCACGGCCCCGGTGGTCAACGTTAGCCAGATGAGCGGTAATCAATCGGAGAGCTTCGTAGTCATCAACCCGACCAACCAGAACAACATAGTTGCCTTCTCGAATCTAACTACGGCCAACAGCATCTTTCGCGGCTATTCGACCGATGCTGGCGCGACCTGGACGCGCGGCACCGTGGCGACCAACGTCGCCTGCTGCGACGGCCAGGCGGCCTTTGACAGCTTCGGCAACCTCTTCCTTGTATACATAAACGGTAATGTTAATCAAATCAATGTGCTTCTGAGCACCGACGGTGGTGTCACCTTCTCCGCCCCCGTTACGGCCGGCTCAGGCAGCATTGACCAGCCCTCACTGGCGGTTGGCAACGGCAGCGTATGGGTGGACTGGAACCTGAACGGAAATATGGTGGCGCGGGGCGCTCCCGTCACAGGCCTCGGCACGTGGGGTCCATTTGGCACCGTTGAGGCAATTCCAGGCGCAACCGGCAGCTTCGGCGGCATCACAGTTGGCCCTGGACCGAATGGCGGCAAGGTCATGGTGACTTACCAGAACCCGACAGGAGGCGAAGGGCCTGCGACAGTCTACGTCAATGTAGATGCCGATGGCTTAGGCCCTGGCGGTTTCGGACCCGTAATCGTAGCAACGACAACTAACGTGGGCGGTTTCGACTACATACCGGCACAGTCGGGGCGATCAATCGACGCGGAAGCCGGGCTGGTGTGGGACGCGACGGGCGGCGTGTACAATGATCGCGCCTACCTCGTCTACACAGAAGAGCCGGTCAACGAAAGTAATGATACTGAAATATACCTCCGCACCTCAACCGATAATGGCACCACTTGGACTGCGCCCGTACGCGTAAATGATGACCCACTGGGACCAATTCGCAGCCAGTTCCTACCCTATATCACCATTGACCGCACGACAGGCACGGTGGCGATAGGCTGGCACGATGCGCGCAACGACAATGGTGTGCCAGGCGTGGGCGGCACCAACACCACACCGAACGATGACGCCGAATATTACGCATCCTCCAGCACGGATGGCGGCGCGACATGGGCAGCAAATACACGCTTGAGCGGTGGCTTCTCCAACGCCGCTGATGCGGGCAACGGTATCGACTATGGAGATTATGCGGGACAAAATGCTTACGGCGGCAAGTTCGTTGCAGTCTGGGCCGACAACTCTAATTGCGACGGTACTAACGCCGATGGTACACTAAACGCATTTGACCTGTATATAGGCAAAATGAATCTCCCCAGCGGTGGCGCGCAGACACCTACAGGCACCCCTACAACCATATTGCCCACCACCACGCTAACGCCGAGCAGCACTGGCACCGCGACAACTACCTCGACCAGCGTGCCTACGAGCACATCGGTAGCATCAACGAGCAGCCCCACAAGCACATCGGTCCCAACCCGAACCAGTACTGCACAGGCTACAAGTACCACCGCTGCTACAGCTACAACTCAGGCTACCTCTACAGCCCAGTCCACCTCAACAACTCAGGCCACGAGCACCACTCAAGCTACAGAAACAGCCACCTTCGCACCCTCACC